>Ga0123355_10006944_pt1 | contig 16857 bp, 10 predicted proteins | sample TergutEmb28metaG_3_FD_89872 | JGI IMG/M metagenome (GOLD analysis project Ga0123355, IMG submission 89872) | Embiratermes neotenicus P1 segment gut microbial communities from Petit-Saut dam, French Guiana - Emb289 P1 | ecosystem: Host-associated > Arthropoda: Insects > Digestive system > Gut ...
GCAGGTGAATGAAGTATATACTTCATTCACCTGCCTATGAAGATGGAACCGATAGTGAGTTCCGAAACGTCGGCAACTAAATCTCAGACGCCGGGGAATTACCCAAAAAGGAATAAATTACATGTATTCAATTGTCGTAAAAGTGTAGTAATATGCATCCATCCAAATATTTATTGTATATTTTTTAACCGTTAAGTATGAATTCATTCCGGTTAAGTTTGAAGTGCGATGTGTATCTCTCAAATAAATTTGGGGGAGGGAGCCTGGTTTCGTATCTACATAAGAACTCCATAACAAATAGTAATCTATCTTTATGACAATTTAGTACATCTTTGTTAATTTTTAAATCCTTCAATTTGTAATAACCATTTGTGTTGTGAACTTAAACCTTGCTGCAATGTCTTTCACACATTACATTAAAAAAATAAGTACTTGTTCACTGGTATTTTTATGCATGTTCCCTCTGGTATTTGCTTCCCCTGATGACGGCTCAGACGGACCGAAACATGTAGGAGATAATATCGTGCAATGTGCACTATACACATGGAATCTTAAGTTCATTTTTTGGACTTGTATAAACAATAATGTTGTGCACGGAAAACCAGAAGTATTAAGTCCATAGTTGTTCACCTAATATATAGCAAAAATTTGAGTTACGTATTTCGACCATTAGGTGCTGGTGTGTGTGTGTGTGTGTGTGTGTGTGTCTGTGTGGGGTTGAGTGATATTTGCCAACACCTAAATTCCCAATATTGCGTCGCCCATTAATTACATCACAGTGTTAATTAAACCTTATCACCACCTCAAGACACTTCTGCATGCGGTGTCGAGTGTTCAGACGGTGTAAGCAGGACCGTCGAAGACGGTGTTAAGGCAGTAGGTGTTGTTTGCGTTAAGGTTGCAGATTGCTGTGCTGTTTCTCCTGACGGGGAGAGGGGCGTTAAAAGTGATTCTTGGAGTGTCAATGTCGAATGTGTCTGTACCACAGGAGATGACTGGGGTATTAAGGCTGACGGGAAAGATAACGAACGTGTTAAGTCTGATGATGACAATAATACTGAAGGCGACAGTTGCATTATGCTGGAATTTAATCTTGGCACTGAGACCGTCGGTACTGTTGACGCCAAGACCGCCTCCTGTCTTTGTTGAGATGGTATAGACCCAGTGTCCGGTGAGACGGGCGGGTGACACGTCAGTTCTGGGGTGCAGGTGACCATGCGCATCATGGCTCGAATCGCCTCCTCGTAGGTGGGTGGTGGCGATTGGTCTCGGCCTGGAGTTCTGGTGACGTACTTGAAGGTTTGTTGGGAGTCAAACGGCGGTGGAGGATCTGGTGTCGTTGCTACTGGGTTTCCCACTGCGGTCGAAATATGTGAAGTCTCAGCGCGGCTGGATCCATCACTTCTCTGAAAAGTCGATTATCGAATGAAGTTTACAAGTTAGACAAATGCAAACCATGAATTTGAATTTACCAACGTGTCTAAGTACGAAAGAATTTAAAAGGATAGGGTAACAAATACTGTGTTACAAACAACTTCATTCTGATTCAAATGGTTGCAGATGGTACACATCAGACTTCTAACTAGCCAATATTGACATTGAAGTTTTGTCGTTTCGCGGCACCAAGCCTTGTTTTACGGCGTACAAGAAATAAGTAGTAGCTTCAGAAAGTTCTTGGAATTTGCTGGTATGGTGTACTGCAATTCGTTCGTATAAGTTATAGGAATTGCTACACGAGGAAAAGTTCGGCCTGACAAGTTCGTCTCATCCTTTTTCGCCTTAGTGTCGCAGTCAGAAAGAAACCCCCCCCTCCCAAATGGTGAACCAACCGCTGGTTTCTCCTTCACGACAATGCTCCAGCACACCGTTCAAAGATTTCTGAGCAAAAACAATGTGACAACAATGGAGCATCCTCATATTTCTCTGACCTGGCTCCAACTGATTTTTACCTGCTCTCTCGACTGAAATTATCATTAGAGGGACCGCGCTTGTGTAATGCCAATGACAAAATGAAGAATGCGACGGGAGAGCTACCATCCGCTACCATTTATTGCATACATTGAATTCCGAATGAAGTTCTGAGCATCAAGAAGATTGTTACTTTATTTTCTGACACTTCTTTGTACTGTAGATAAAAAGGCGTGCGGTTAAACCCTCCACAAATTTCGACATGTCTGGATTAGATGCACATGAATGGTCAGAAGAATTCAGAGACTTTTTTGTTTAATGTGAATAATTTAAAAAAAATATAGAAGGCGTAGGGCTATAGTCGAAAAAGTTCTAATGAAGACGGAATGAGAGTCAATGTGTGAAACGCGGTATATAATTGAATGCAGTTAGCCATCGCTGGACTAGTTCTAGTCGCAATACTGAATCAAAACCCACCAGTGTACACTTTTGTGACACTAAGAATCCCTTGTTTCCAATATATTTCGGTGCTTATTAGTTCAATGGATATCGAAATATAATGGAATATGGGTTATGCCGTGGTTGTGGTTGGTATGTAATTCCCGACACACAATACACACGTAAGCACCACTTCGCCGCGTGCACACTATATATAGCCGGCCGCTTGCTTGCTGCACTCACTGCGCGTCACACACACTGACTGACATTTTCCACTAGCCACTTCACTCGCGAATCTGTCTCAGTGTTTATAAGGAGGTAGCTTGTGGGCAATAAATAATCAAGGCTACGTGGGTGGGCTACCCCGCCGTGTCCACCACACCACCCCCGCTGAGACCGCTGCAAACCCAGGTGATCCGGAAAACGTACCCATCATCCAGAGCGAGTTGTGAGGCTGGACGTAATGGCCGGTGGTGAAGCTGATTCTGTGTCAACATGGAGGACGTACGCCGGCTTTAGGCGGTCAATTGAAACTCTCGTTGCAGCGCCCCGGAACTCGGTGGTGTAGGGTTTGTCGCTCATTTGGAGGAACCTGTATGGACAGACATACGGGGCTTGGAGGGCTCCCCGGAGGACACCGTGACGTAGAAAGACATGAGAGGCGGTGGCCAGGTCCTTGAAAATGAACGTGAATGGCGCGGTATGCCGGGAAGCTGGTGTGGGGCGAAGCTTTCCATGGTGGACCTTCGGCCGGCACGCGAAGTCGGTGATGTCGTTGCATTCGGGGGGAGGGGCGAAGAATTCCTCCGGTGACCGCAGGGGAGAACCGTACACCAGTTCGGCTGATAAGGCTTTGAAGTCCTTCTTAAACGCACTGCATATCCCCAACAGGACCAAAAAAGAGCTTCGGGCCAGTGTTCATCGGCATGGCACATAAGGGCGGCCTTCAACTGATGGTGTCGATTCTCGATCATGCCAGTGGAGGCGAGATGCCATGCAGTAGTCCGGGTTAGAGAGGATCTGGTGATAGTAGCAAGAGTCTTGAAAACGCGGGCCTCGAACTGCCTGCCCTGGTCGGTTGTGATTTGCTGGGGGCAGCCGAAACGAGCAATCCAGAGAAAGACGAGGGACTTAGCAACTGCATCAGCGGGAATGTCAGACAGAGGGGGTGCCTCAGATCAACGTGTGTATCTGTCGATGGTAGTGAGACAGTACCGGAAGCCGGAGGAGACAGGCAGAGGCCCGATCAGGTCGATGTACACATGAGAGAAACATGCCGACGTGAGGTTGAAATTCCCGAGAGGGGCTTTCACATGCCGCGGTACCATGGAAAGTTGACATTTTGTACAAGCGTGTGTCCAAGCGCGGCGGTCTTACCCACTCCCGCCTGCACAAACCGCTGGGACATCAACTTGACGGTGACGTTGGCCCCCTGGTGGCTAAGGCCGTGGAGGGTATCAAAGACCTGGCGTCTGAAAGTTGTGGTTATACATGGCCGCGGTTGTGGAATGGACGTGTCTCAGTAGATATTGACGTCCGTCCCGGGAATGTGCATTCGTTCTAACCGAAGCGCGGAACCATTCTTCGGAACGAATTGCAGCTCCGCATCGTGATCCTGGGAACTCGTAAAAGCATTGTAATCAAGAGGCGTCGTGACGGTGTACGCTCTCGATAAGGCGTCTGCCACAACACTGTCTTGCCCTGAGACATGCCTGAAGTCAGTACAGAATTGTTCAATAAACTCGTGGCGAGCATGAATCTCTCCGTTGGTGTAAGCATATGTGAGAGGCTTGTGATCCGTAAAAATGAAAAGTGACGGCCTTTGACCATATGTCGGAAGTACTTGATGGCCTCATACACTGACAGGAGCTGGCGGTCGCACGGACTGTACTTTTGTTGAGTGACGCTGAGCTTATGGGAGTAGAAAGCTAGTGGTTGCCAAGCGTAGGAGACAAGCTACTGCAAGGCGGCACCAATAGCAGTATCAGAAGCGTCTGTTTATAAGGCCTACATAGCAGATGGTTCCGGTTGAGTCAGAGATGTGGCACGGGAGACGCTATCCTTGCAGTCCTCGAAAGCTTGGAACATGGTGGTTGTTCAGTACACCGGTCGGGATCCTTCGACCTTGGGACCAGCCAAAATCAGCGTGGAGTGGCGCTTGTAAGCTGGCGGCTTATGGTATGAACCGCCAGGAAAATGTAGCTTGCCAAGGAAACTTCTGAGATCGTTGAGGAAGACGGGCTGTTGGAAAGAGTTTATCGCTGCAACTTTCTCCTCCAGTGGCCGAGTACCTGCAGCTGACACTATGTAGTCAAGAAAAGTCACTTCCGTCGCGCCGAAAAGACATTTGGTTGGAATCAGCAAGACACCGTCCTCGGTGAAGCACTGTAACATTGTACGGAGGCGCTGCTCGTGTTCCTCATCCGAGGTAGAGGCGACCAGCATGCCATATATATATATATATATGCGTAACAAAAATCCAGGTCTCTGAAAACCATATCTCTGAACAGCTGAATTGCTTGCGCGGCATTTCGGAGCCGGAAGGACACATATGGGAATGTAAAAAGCCCAAAGGGCGTGATGATGGCTGTTTTTGCAATGTCGTCTGGATGAGCTGGAATCAGATGCTATGCGTTCAACAAATCTATCGGCAATGTGCCGAACGGGATATTGGTCGGGGATCGTCTCAGCATTCAGATCACGATAGTCGACACAGGGTCGTTAGCCGTATTCTTTCTTCGGGAGGAAGTGGAGGGGCGAAGCCCACGGTCTATCGGAACTCCGAGCGGTGCCATTTCGTAGCATTTCCTCGAACTCGGATTTCGCGGTTCGGAGACAGTCAGGTGCTAGTCGCCGTCGGCGCGATGTTACCGTTGGTCCGGGCGTGGTACAGATGTTGTGGACTGTAGAATGCCGGGGTTCCGGAAGAATACCAGCAGGACGGATTACATCCGGAAAATCCTGGAGCAGTGCGTGATAGCTAGAGCTTACGGCATGGAATAAAATGTGGCCGCCTTACGTTCCTACCGAGGCGTCGTTGACAGTAAGGTTAGTGATGTTGTCGACGAGGCATCGGTGTCTCATGTCGACGAGTAAGTTTTGGAAGCAGAGAAAGTCGTAGCGGATGATGGGTCCCGTTACGTCCACCACGACAAAACGACATGAAAACTCCCGTTGTAAGCCGAATACCAACCGCAGGGTTGTGCAACCGTATTTGTGTACAGTAGTGCCATTTGCTGCGAACTCATTACATTCTCTAAGACTGGAACGGGGTAGACGCAGAGATCGGCTCCAGTGTCAACCAAGAAATTCATCGTGTGCCGATCCGTCATATAGAGCCCGGCTGGCTAATTTGTTGTAGTTGCTCGCACCCCTAGCGACTGCCTTCCGTGTTTACCTGCAGCCACGTACAGCTCGCGGTGCATCTCTTTGCGCACTCTTTATAACCGCTGTGGTAGGAGCAGCTGCAAGGGACTTGTGACCGTCCCGCAGGGCGTGACGAACGTCTTGTGTGCCGTCGTGTCTGCGATATTGAACGCGGACGAGAGGGGACCGTGGAAAATTCCTCTACTTGCCGAGCCTGCTCATCAATACGGGCGGTTCAAGTACAGATGTCATCACCAGATGAAGAGACACGGGGACTGAGGGAGGAGGTGCGACTTCCGCTATTTTGGCCATCAGCTGGGCCACGTTGTCTAAGGCCACTCGCGCCTGTGTGGTGAATATGGCCTGAATATATGGCGGCAGGCAATTCTTCAACCACGTGCAGTAAAAGTCTGATGGTAGTGACGGACCTGCAAGAGTCCGGAGGTGGCGGAGGAACTGGGTCGACCTTCGGTCACCCATCTCCTCGTGCATCAGGAGGTGAAGGAGGCGCTGCTCATCGGAGACTGACAGACGTCTAATCAACTCAGCATTGATTCTCTCGTAACGGCCTGTGGGTAGGGTGTTGGTTAAGACATCCTCCACCTCCGCCGCATATTTGTTGTCTAGGTGTGAGATTACGTAATAAAATTTCGTCGCGTCCTCTGTGACGTTCGCCAAAGCAAACTGTCCTTCTAGCTGCTCGAACAACAAGGCGGGCTTTTCAGGCCAGAAAGGCGGCACGTGAAAACCGACGCTGTAGAGCATAAACGACGAATCGGGCGGTTGCTCCGGCCGTGTTGAAGGGTCCGCGTCTTGCTGCATACAGTGCGTGTTTAGATCATGTCAGGTTTATCAATGTGGTTTCTGCCGTGGCTGCGGTTGATATGTAATTCCCGACACACAATACACACACGTAAGCACCACTTCCCCGCGTGCACACTGTATATTACCGGCCGCTTGCTTGCTGCACTCACTGCGCGTCACACAAACTGACTGAAAATTTCCACTAATCACTTCACCCGTGAATCTGTCTCAGTGCTTATAAGGAGGTGGCCTGTGGGCAATAAACTATCCTGGCTACGTGGGTAAGCTAGCCTGCGGTGTCCACCACAGACATAAATACATATAGATAATCAGTGTGTGATTATTTTATCCTAAAGCTTACATTTTTTATTTTTGAATAAATACTGTTATAATATTTTACACGGCAAACACAACAATTGTAAAATGGACGTTTTAAGATGATTGATTACAAAGTTAATTTAGACGGAATAGATAGATATACACTGCTTACTGAACTGATTTTTTGATTGCTATAGAAAGTGTCTGCATTAAAGAATTAGATAATTGATGCATTTGGGAATTTGCGTGAAGGACAGAAAGTCAGGAAAGGGCTGTGAAAAAATTAACATTAACACATAATCTGATGCTAATTATAATTTCTGAAATGACTAACAACAATGATGTCAGTGTGTAAACTACAAGTTATTCTTGTCAGATTTTAATCAAAATTGAATTTTATCGATAGATTTTCGGAAAACATGCAAATATCAAATCAAATGAAAATCCTTCCTGAGGGACTGAGTTCTACGTGGACAGACAGACGAACGGATGGACAGGAAGACATGAACAAGCTAAGTCACTTTTCACAATTGTACGAACGCGCTTAAATTGATTTTTTTGCTAGAAAAAATGGAGCCGTGTTTCTTTCAGTGTTTGCTGTGTATGGCTGTGAAAATTCAGGTTTTATGACAGAGGGAAAACCTTGAAAACATACATAAATACCGCTCAGTGAAAACAGAATTCCAGGGAAGTAATTACAATTTTCGTTGGCAAAATGGGCCCCCCTCGTCCCTTTAAATTCAGTGATTTATAGACGAAAAGGAAAACACTGTCCACTCAGGTGCAGTAACAGGCATTTAAACTAAAATTAATTCCGGCTATCAGTAGTTACATTAGGATTGAAAGGCCACGAGATATGGGTTAAGTTATTTTATTTGCAGTGTATACTGGGTTGCATACAGTGACACTGAAATTTATCGGCGATACGTTCTGGCCTTTCCTTCAACTTCTTTCATTCCAAAAGTAGCGGAGATGACAATTTCTCCATTAAATTGATTTTTTTTAAAGTACCGGCCCATAAAATCAATCGAGCTGTCGGGAGTTGAAGTGTCCTGTACCTGTCTGGCCATCTTATTCCTGTGCATAAAGCACCATATCAGGTAGACCAGCAGGAAGGCGAACAAGGCAATACCGGTGAGGGACACGAGGTACTGGAACCCCGATAACTGTACCAGCCAGTACGAGAGACCAAGTAGCGTGACGCCCATTGCGAAGCTCTTGAGCATCCAGGTGACGTGCAGCGACGCTCCTCCAGGCTCAGATGTTATGAGGTGACGGGAAACACCGCGGCGGGTACTGGGCATATTGGTTCTCCGCGTGTGGTAGAACAGCATGATTCTAAATGACAGAACAGCACGATTCTGAATGACAGAACAAAAATCATTGTAGAAGGCACTCACACTGCTAAAACTAAAATTTTACCTTAAAGGACACCATTTTCGGACGGTGGGAAACATCGAAAAAGCTGTAACCGCTCAACTAAATGCGATTCCGGTTACGAATTCTAGCGGTAGTAGTAATATAGTAGGGATGGCCTACCGGAAGTGATACCAGATGTAAACATCCATGGTGGGAGGGTCAATGACCTCCCCCTTCTCGACATGCAAATGACCTAATTAATACGCAAATTACCTAACTTATATTCATACGTACTCCATTGTTATGCAAATTAGCTATTTGATTTGCATGTGTCTTTGGATGATATGCAAACTTCCTAATTAATATTCATACGGCCTTGATTGGTATGCAATTGTTCTAATTATTATTCAAACTACTTTAGTTCGAAGCAGCTTGACACCTTTAACCCTGTTTGTTTTGGTTCCCAGACTTTGTCGCCTACTAGACTGCCATCTTAGATGGGCGCTATTTTCCAAATGGCGGACGCGCGCAATTTTTTAAATTTTGTAATTTTTTAAATCCGCCGTTTTACAATATGGTGGCTAGCGCGTCCTTTTTAATTATAACTTAACATGTTACAATATAGCGAATATTTTTTTAATCATAACCTTACTTTAAAGTCCGCTCTTTTTAAATTAACACCTAACATGTTACAATTTTGCGGCTGAAGCGCTATTTTAAATTGTTTAAGAATTTGTTATTCCTGAAAAAGAGACGGTTGAGCGGTAGAATTCTAGACTCATAATTGAAAGATTGTAGGTTTGAATCCTACCTCCTGAACCACCTCTTTTTTTAAAGGAAATAGGATTTGGGTAATAAATAAATAAACATTTTTTGTTTACAATTATATACAATTTTATCAATACAATTAAAACACATATTAATACAATTAAAATACCAAATAGGCAATTAAAATAATAAAAATACAATTTTATTAGTACATAAAATGTAGGTTATTGAAATAAAAAATACATTTCTCAATAGGCCTACAAATCAAATTATCCACACACACTTATAAACATTTATTTGTCACAAGGCTGTTTTTTATACGGCAGTTCATCCCATAATGCATCGAAATCAATGGCATTTTTGTTTGGCGCTGTACAGAAGCACTTTGATTCAACACATTTATTTCGCCATTCCAGTTGTTCATCTTGGGGTCTAAAAAACTTGATGACATGTCTGTCTATGCAAGCACTCGCTAAATCCATTAGCTGTGACCAATCTTGTTTGCTTAGATACTCTTGAGTGTTCTCATTCGCGATGCATATATACCGTCCACAGTACATTGACAGGGTTTGGCGCGGGTCATTAAGTCCGTGCACTTCGTTCTTCGATACATTACTCTTGAATGTCACCAGAATGAACCACTGTAGGTAATTCAACACCACATGGCCTGAAGAAGTTCCAGTCTTCACCTGTGGTTTGAGGTCCTCGTTCAGGTAGATGGAGACGTACTTTGTCTCTTGCTTGTTGAAGAAGAATCTACGGCGAAGCAATTCCGTCATCTGGAAAACATCAATGATATGCAGCCTGAGTATGACACTTTGCATCCTGCAGACTAAGAATGTAAAAGTTTAGCCACTGTGCTAATGATAAGGCCGTCCGCAATGCACAGACATATCGGACTTGTGACATGCAAACGTGCACCTGATGCCTGGTAGAATTACGTCGACGAGTGGTGGGCATACAAGCTGAGTGATATCAATAACTGTACGGTCCATGCGACCACTAATAAATTGTGTTTTATGACGCCCGAAGCAATAGATTCCAACGCCATATGATTCCTCGCGATGTAGCACAGTCTCTAGCTCTGAATATAGTACATCGCCATTATTCCAATACCACACGTGGTCAATAGCCTCATTCTTTCGGGCGTTAAACGATGGTACTTTCTCCCAGCTGTACGGTCTCTTAAAAACATACGATGAGACCCTGTTACTGTGGGAGTCGACAGCCGCCAAGTCTTGGCCAATCATTAAGAGAGAGATAGCAGACTGATACTCGTGAGTGTACGTACCTTCATTTATATCTGCGACTTACACGACTGTTGTTGCTCCAATCGGCTGCAAGCGGGGCAATCTCCAAACTGAGCACGGAACATGGGCACTGGCTTTTTATCGTTGCAAGTTCCAGACATTTCAATATATTAGGGGCTGATACTGGTGAAGGTATAATACAGAGCGAGGCAGTAATAATGTAGTCTGGCGTTCTAGAAATGCGGGGTAGCATTTTCAGTTGGATTACCATAAGGGCGGAATGAGGTTGAGTTCTTCATATGAATACTGCCATAATATTTTACAATAGCCATTGAACACCTTCTTCCAAGTCATTATTTATTTATCACTTGAACAAGGCTACAGTATTTGTATCGACGTCATGCAAAATGTTCAGCTGGAAAGGCCAATTACCTGTAATTCATATTCAGTAGAACAAGAGACGATATTTCGTAAATGTGTTTGACATTTCGTAAATTTTGGGTCCAAATCCTTGCTAGAAACTATTTCCTAACCCCAGTATGGAATACGTAACAATGTGCAGTGACTGTACTGTAGTGACCAGATTACTTGACAGCTGAGTTTCCTACACTGTACATAGCAGCAATCGGCATAGCGTGGTCGCTGCTAGGCTCACGGCGTGATGGTCAGGCAGCGCTGTACCTCTTTCAAAAATATTCATTCTTTTGGTAGTGCTTTCATAGCTTCAGTTACTGCGGACGTTTTTGAAATAGATGTAGAAATCTTGATGACGCGTGCGCAGTGTTTCCCGTATTACCAGCTTGTCTCGTCACCCCCGCGCCACAAATAACAAGTGACCTTATCGCCACTCTAAACTTTTTCCCCTTAACAGCAAGTCAGCAAAGCAGCCTAAACACTTAAAGCTTGCTTTCCCGTTTTTAATATCCCGAAACCCGTAAGACTTGAGGGACAAAAATGTTTCTCATATTTCCGTACAATGGGGTTTCCAAACAATTAAAGGGCTGTGTTCCAGATCGGCGCACAAAGGGTACATGTCTTCGCGTTTAAGCGGAATTTAACCAAATTTGGAAGGTACGTTTAGTGCAACTGACGGTCAACAAAGTTCATAGCAGTCTGTTCTTCTATTCCTCATTTATTACACGTGAACAGATGAACGGCCTGACAGACAGACAGACAGACATGTTAATGTCATTGAGTAATTTGTGCAACTTTGTGAATTTGACAGAAGTTTTGGCTCTTTCAGTACGCTGTGGATCATTCTGCGCAACTTCTGGTGCTGTCTGTATTTCTTTAAGTGATCGCTGTAGAAGGCGGTAGTGCGTATGGATTTACACAGCTGCTGTTTGCTAAATATACGTCTTGCATTTAATGGAAATGAAAGAGTCTGATTTTAAAGAATGTCGGATATAAGAGCAGGAAACTGCTCTGGCTGACGTCCTTTGGAAAGAGAATCAAATACCTAAAGAGTACCGTCAGATCTGAGTACCGAAATGGGCAAGCATCTTCAGGGTCAGTGACACACATGTAATCTTGACGAGAATCACATGCGTGATGCATTATAGCGGGCATGATACAAGGACTGCTCGTGGGAGTCAGTTGAACAGTTCACGTCTGCTTTGAACCTAAAATAGAACCCCGATTGCTACGAAAGATTGTCAGAGAAGAGCAATGTTTAAAACGTATCGAGGAAACATGACAATGAAGGGAGAAGGAAGAAATGAAAAAACCGAAGGAGATGAAGGAAGTCAGGGAAAATTAATGGACAAACAGTTGAAAAGGGGAAAGGAAAAAAAAAACGAAGATAGAAGCATAGATAGAAAGAAGAGGAAGGAAGGAAAGAACATCAAGTGGAGGAATATGATATGTAATAAATTAACAATGTACATATGAAATGGATTTGGGAAATCAGTCGCGTACAGACGCGACAAGCCTTTAAATGCTGACAAGAGCATTGTGCTGCACTTACAAATATGTTCAACTCAGAAATCGACTTCCCGTTTGCCGGAAAGTAGCGGATTTTATGAACTTTGAGCGAACTTCCTCCGTAGCAAACAGTGTGATACACTGAAGAATATGCACATTTTTAGATGTGTCAGCGGCCCTACTCTATATAGTCCACTGTAACTAGGCAAACGCCCTCATTCTCGTGGAAATTTTGTTATACTTACGTGTTTGTTCAACGTGAAGCATTGTTCTGACTTCTACGCTGAGGAAGAATTTATATTATGTGTACGAGACGCAGACTTCTGCTGAGTATCCAAGGTAAGCTGTGTTGGACGTGTTAGAAAACCGTTTCGAGTTTATTTACGCGAGTTGAGCAATTTTGACGAACAGCTATTTAGGAAAATAATCTAGAAATTCGTTCTAAATTTCCGGCGTACATTGGGCTATATAAAGGAGGCAAGACGAGTATTTGGTCAACTACTAAATTTAAACTTTTTATTTGTTGCGTTGTGATTGTGTAAATTATGGTTTTTTTTATATTTTTATAATTACTTTAATATTAAATATTTTGGGTTAATTACTAAATTCTACTGACATAATTGACGTACAATTGATCACTGATCGATGTCCCTGGAGTATTAGATAAGCTAAGTGAGTAATATAGATGAGTGCATTTTGTATTTTACTTCGTTGTTAGGTAGAGCAGTTTGCCAGATTCCTGACAGTCTAAATTTGGTTGAAATCTGGCTGGTGGCAGCATAGAAATTAGTGACTTCGGCGCTGACGTTATAGCCGCGCCCTTTAAATTACAGTGTCTTCACGTAACGGGTATGGTTAGGCCAGAGTAACATCTCGGGAGGCATTACACATAGAAGAAAAAAGAGAAGTAAACGAAAGTAACAAAGAAAAACAAATAAAGGATGTTAAAGAAGAAAAAATAAGGTAAGGCGATAAACATGTACGTAGGGAAGAGAAAGACAGAGAAATACTGGTATATTCGAAATGACTGTCGGGGTTTTAACAACTTGTCATACACAATACACTTGAGATAGCAGTATATGCATTTTTTATTTAATGGAACAACACGCCAAGTTTTTGTTACATACCTTACAGGTGCTCTATATGTGTATCGTTTGTGATTGTGCAAACATCAACACGATAATCGAGTTCGCTCCAAACTGTCTGTAGCATGTCAGTGGTGATGGTTTCAATGGCGGTTCTGATTCGTACCTTCAGTTCCGGGATACTTGCTGGAACAGGAGGAACATAAACCTTATCCTTGACGTAACCCCATAGAAAGAAATCACATTGGGTTGCATCTGTAGAACGAGGTGGCAGTTGTTAAAACCCCGACAACCATTTCGCATAACCCTATACAGGGTCAAATAGAAATTGATACAGCTTCAGTTTCGGGCAAAAAGTTTCTAATTACAAAATTGTACGGCATCATAGCCTGGATGACGTAGTCTCAATTAACATCGCCAGCAGCTCAAAAGTCACCTAAATTTATCACATTTTGTTGTTTAGCTTATGACATAATACAGTCTGGTACGTTGGTACAGGCTTTTCGGTTAAGAATAGAATTACACCGAACCGAAAATACGGAGCTACCGTGACTACACGTTTTTAAACTCAAACCGCAACATGAACCTTCACCCCCTTGATAATGCCAAACCTCAAGAGACGAGACGAATGTACAAAGACAAGGAAGAGGGAATAGTGGCAGTTTTTTACGGAACGGTATATCGATGTTTGTCTCCAGAAACGGAAATGTCGTGCAGGCTGGTCAGCTTAGCCGGTGTCACGTACTGGACTGGAAAATGACTGCATAGCTAATTTCAGTTCGACGAAATGTGCCTCACTGATCTGAGGTATGTTTCTGTTTTTTTTTGTATAGGGACTAATTGCAATATGGAAGGGTCGAGGTTTGAATCCCAGCATTGGTAAGATGTATTGATACCATACATAATATGTTCCGAAACGTCGAAGGAACCAGACTGTGTCATGGTTCAGGTGGATAAAGGAAGAACTTTTGTCGAGAAGACTTGGGTTTATTCCCAGGACAGTTCGTGTGATATTAACTGTTGGCAAAGTGGCATTGCGACAGGATTTTCTCCCAGCATTTTGGTTTTCCCTTGCTAATACCAGTTGACTAAAGCTCCATACCCGTTCAGTAACCTATCTTCGACATCACTTTACCGAGGGTGGTCACAACGCGGTTCGCGCAAGTAGTCTTTACTGTGATTTAAATATCTGGTAACCTACACTCCAAAACAGAACACTAGTGCATCTAGCGGATTCCTCAGGAAGCAGTAGTTCTTGCATTGCTAACAGATAGCGCCGGTTGCGTTCTCTTCAGCAGACAGCAGTGTTGCTACCGTACGTTTGCCTGGTGAATAAAGACATGGCTCTCGTTTGTTGCCTCCTACAGTGAGGAAACTAAAGCTCGAATAACTGGTCATTCCTGGTATATACCCTAGGTCAATGACAGCGCCATTAAACGACACACTCGAAAGGAGTTTTCTTACCAGACATTCCGTTGCTTTTTTGCAAATTAATGTATTAAAGACTAATTCATTCAACACAGATACCGTCTTACTGTAAAAAAAATTGTATCTGTTTTTAAGATTCGCTACATTTTGCAACCTAAGAGAATATCATCAGGCGAAAATTATACTATATATATATATATATATATATGTACTCACACACATGCATATATAAGGAAGTTAAATGCACATTTGTTTTCTCGAAATATAAATATCTCTCCTCTTTTCAAATATTTTGCGGTTATTACATTTTATAATTATGTAAAAATTAATTTAACATGACCTGAATTGTACATAACGTAAATATCCCTCACAAATGTAGTCGTGTTACTATAAAATAATTTAACAAATTTTGAAAATTTCTAATTTTGTGTAATTGAAAGATATTAAGTGATTAAATCATCCTAAAGCAATTTTTTATAATATTAAAAAGAACTTAATTTCTTTTATATTTGTATGACATTCCTTAAAGTACAATAAGTGTGTACGTCGACCTGCGTACGTGTTTAAATACTGTTATTTTTATTACAGACATTAAAGACATTAACTTGACGCTTTTCAAGTACAGCTGTGTGAAGAACAGTTTTGTGTATTTCGTTTTGTGTGTTCTTTTAACACCAGGATATGCTTTATTGTTTCTTTTGTACCTTCTTCTTATAAAGAGCTACAACCTGTATAAGCTCCTGGTTTGCTCAACCACTTTCTTCTAACTGTCTCTATTCTGTACTATTTTCTTCCAATTGCTTACGTTCATGCTCTTTATATCTTCCAAAACGTCACCTTCCCAACGTGTTTTAGGTCTTCCAGTTGGTCTTTTAGACACGGATTTCAATCTCTTGATCTTCTGCACATTATTATCTTCGGCCATGCGTTCAACATGGCCTAGCCAGTTTAATTTTTGTTTTTTAATAAATCCGATTATATTTAGTCCTTTTAATATTTCACTGATTTCTTGGTTGGTTTTAATCCTCCAGTAGCCATCATCTGTTCTTGTAGGACCAGATATTTTCCTCGTGATATTTCTTTCGAAAATCATCAGTTTATTTATCACATTTTCTTTAATTATCCACGTTTCGGAGGCGTAAGTTACTGTTGGGCGAATTAGCGTGTTATTGTGTTGTAGTTTGACATTTTGGAATATTAATTTTAATGTGAACAGTTTTTTATGAACATGGTATGCCCTATTTCCTGTTGCTATTCTTTCTTTAACTTCCTCCTCAGTGGAGTTGTCAGTATTCACTGTTGATCTCAAATATTTAAATGAATTCACTTGTTCCAACTGTTCATCTCCTGTATTTAACCCTGCTCTGGTACCATGGGGTCTATGTGATCCCAGTCCTCTTTGATTCACGATTTTTTTAACTGTCACGAATACTGACCTCGCCTTTTATGTATTTTTTTCGTAAGGCCTTCCTAACAATGTCACACACATTCGCTAGTTTTTGTGTCTTTCTGTTAATTTTTTATTTACGTTTATTTCCGTTTGGGGTCAAATGGACCCCATTGTACCTTCCATGTAATATAGATAATTGTCTGCAAAATGCAGAAGACGCAGTATGTGTAAAAATCTGTCACGTGTCACGTTCTCGCCGTAAATATAATCTACCATTTAGAGCTATAAACAAAGCTAGAGTGCATTAGTCAGCTGCGGAAAATTGCGAAGTTGCTCTGCGTCAAACATAGAGATCATGGTATTGTGAGGGGTTTAGGGGGTAGAGGGGATCATTCTGGGTACACAGAGGAGAACACTGACCTTCAAGCGTCCTGCAGCATAACAAACCTACGCAGTGGTATCGTATAGGAGTAAACAAAATTCCTCCCACCATCGACGCACTGTTTGCGACATCTTTACCAGTCGTTCGGTCTCACTACGCGATGTGTTTAGAAAGCGTTCGGTGGCAAAGGGATCATGGCAAGACGACGGGGATTGTCGTGCAACGATTTTATGGCGTGTTTAGATGTGTTAAATGACGTCGATAGTAAATATGAGGTTGATATTGAAGATAGTTTGAGCTGGGATGAAAGCAACTCCGAGTCCAAAGAAGTGTCAGATTCCTACAGTGAAATAAGTGCAAGTGAATCAGATTCGGAAGAGAAGCAAGATGTTGACAGTGGTGAAATTCTTGGAAAAGATGGATATGTGTGGTCGCAGA
>Ga0123355_10006945_pt1 | contig 16854 bp, 3 predicted proteins | sample TergutEmb28metaG_3_FD_89872 | JGI IMG/M metagenome (GOLD analysis project Ga0123355, IMG submission 89872) | Embiratermes neotenicus P1 segment gut microbial communities from Petit-Saut dam, French Guiana - Emb289 P1 | ecosystem: Host-associated > Arthropoda: Insects > Digestive system > Gut ...
AGGGTCAATCCACATGATAGGGCTATTCATTACATAAACATACAAGTTAGCAGCTTGCAATATCGCAGGCACACTACTTTGCATGTTGTGTATTGTCCAGAATGGGTCTTCAGATATGAAGCGACCAATCGCAGGGTTGAAAAATCTGGCTCTCAAATAGATTAAGCCACTGCTCCAATCCCAATACTCTCCCGCAAACCTAAATGGATTAGTATTAACCTCATCCTGATTCAGCTGATTGCCAAACGCATCAAAGCGATAAGTATGCAGCACTGCTCCATACTCATCAACCCTCTGAACTACATCACCCCGAGCATTAAACAGATAGAACCCATGCTGGTAGCTGTTAATCAGATGCCCTAATCCTCTATGGAACCTGTTCACCACCGCGCCACTCGTATTCCGTTCAAGGACTATGCTTCCCATATCCCAAACATGAGTCATGGTCACGCCATTCACAGTTTTACCGTGCCTCAACCCATCCGGGCGATATGTATACACCGCAATCATACCCGGTCGCTCAACGCTTGTCAATTGATTAAAGGCGTCAAAGGTATGTGTCTGAGTTACGCCGTCTGCGGTTTGGGTCAGCTGGTTACCGTTGCGATCGTAGGTGAAGGTGGTTGTTGATGGATTATCACCTGTTTGCACCTTTTGCAATAATCGGTTGTTCAAGTCATATGTATATGTAACCGTATATGACTCTTCACCCATCACAGCTCTTGATATTCTATTATTGCGGTTGTCAAACACAAACGTCGTTACTGTCTCGATGGTTATATAGCCATCAGCGCTGACGGTTATTGGTATACGGCTCGAGCGATGAACATACGTGTCTGTGCGTAAATTCATCATGGTTGAACTCATTAAATTGACTACATCATCTGCTACAAATGCTAATAATCCTATGGTACTGTTAGAGCCAGCGCCATAATCCAAATTGATATTATAATTGTTGATTTGGCGATCCGGCATTGATACTGAAGGCACTGTTTGCATGATCACTGCTGCATTTGATGGTGGTGCGAATACAGCATTGCCTGGCTCACTGATAATACCTCTCTCCATCAAAGATGCCTCATAATACTCCATCGACATGACAAAGAGCTCTTTTCTAGTTCGGTTAGTGAAATATACAACATTGCCAAACCTATCCAGCGCCCAAAGAGGTTCACGTTCAGCCTCATCATGCACTGTGAGTGCCGAGAACTCAGCTAACCCCGCAATCTCACGTGCGCTAAGCGGTTCACCGAAATTGATATCGTAATTGCTGAGTTGATGGTTAAACGCTGACACCGCCGCTGCCATTGGCATAACCACTGCCGCGTTTGATGGTGGATTAACCGCTCCATTGCCCGCTGTGTTGCCGGAGAATCGGATTGCCGCTTGTACACTTAAAACCCTGAACAATCCCGCTGGCAAGGGGTCTTGATAGTTGGTATACCTCGCAGAAAATAGGCCGCCGCCGTCATATCTTGCATGATTGTCTCGGACATGCCCGCCTTGCAGAATGACACTATTAAGCATCGCGTTCTGTGTTTGCCAAATACCACCGCCGTAGTTGGCGCTGTTATTATGTATTTCTCCCCCGTTCAGTCGGAAAGTTCCGCCGCCAGCGGATACACCGCCACCATTGTAATGGGCTTCATTGTTACGAATTTCTCCGGCACTCATTATAAATCCGCCGGCTCCGTTATTCACTCCAGCGCCAGTATGTGCCTTGTTATTTTCAATTATGCCGCTATGCATGTTGAAGTGACCAAAGGTGGATTCCATGCCTACACCACCACCAATGCCATCGACCATGCCTAAGTCCCAGCAGATCGCATAATTGCTGCGGATTGAACCGCCGTGCATATTGAAAATGCCGCCTCGCATTAATACTCCAGCGCCACTAAAGGCTGAGTTGTTCTCAATTATACCGCCGTGCATAATAAATAATGTGTTGTGTAGCTCTGAGGAATTATTATTGCCTGACACTAGAACCGCACCACCCCACAACGCAGCGCTGTTAGCAATCTTGCTGCCCTCTTCCATGGTAAAGCGCCCTGTCCCGGCTAAATTAGCAGCACTTACTTCAACGCCACCTCTCGGTGACGAAAACAGCTCAGATAAATTTAAATTAAGCTCTGCATAATCGCCGCACAGGACAACATTCCGCAAGGTTAATGATCCTCTCACTATAAAATGCCGTCCTGTAATCGGGCGCGTGTATGCAAATCTATTACCGGAAGAACTTGTTAAAATGACATCAACACCTGCCGGTATATTTATAGTTGCGCCTGTTGCCGCAAAGTCTTGCATCATCGTGATAGTTGTCTGCTCTGTGATGCCTTGTGAAGCCAGATGTTGTATTGCATAGCCTAATTCTTCATGGCTATGGACTTGGAATAAATTATGTGTAACTACTGTGCCATATACAAAGTTAATGTCGTAATTGTTCAATTGGTGGTATGTTGTGGACACCGAAGCTGAGGTAGGCATAATCTCCGCCGCGTTTGATGGCGGTGTAAATGCACCATTGCCTGCGGTGTTGCCTGAGAATCGTGTTGTCGGCATTATGGTAAGATTTGAATACGACTCTATTGGCATTGGACTTTGATAATCACTGCCTCTTACTGTAAATATCCCACCGCCATTTCGACCTGCACTATTATTAGCTATAGTAGCTCCTGTCACATAAATAGATGTGCTTCCGTCGAAGTATATTCCACCGCCATCAAATACAGCTTCATTGTTACTGATAACAACTGTTTCACTCGCACCATTAATGAATATCCTGCCGCTGGCAGTTACCTCTATACCCGCTCCACGAGTTCCAGTATTTGAGTCTATAATACCACCGTACATATTGAAGGTGCTATTACTACCCGCGACGCGAACAGCACCGCCAATGCCTGAGTGATTATAGCGAATGATGCCGCCATACATATTGAATATAGCCCCATTTATAACATTCGCCCCGCCGCCGTTACCTGAAGTTATATTTCTTTCAATAGTGCCTCCGCGCATGGTAATTTGATTACCAACACCACTGGCATTGATGGCACCACCGCCGCCACCAAGAACTGGAGCGCGATTATTAGCGAGCACACTGCCTTCCTCTAAAATCAAGTGTCCCCTGTCCTGTACTGAAATACCACCACCTGGAAGAGTATTGGTTGCACCGCATAAAATAACATCTCTTAGCGTCAGAGTGCCGCCACTGATAAAGAAATGTCTTCCATTTATCGATTGTGTATAAGTAAATATACTGCCAGGAACACTTGTTAGAACGATATCAACTCCTACCGGGATTATTATTGTTGGGTTCTCAGAACCAGTTGGCGTAGAGAAGTCTTGCATCATTACAATTGTACTTTGTCTGCCTTGAGCGTAAGTAGCTATCCTTTCAACTGCATTCATAAGCTCTTCATGATTCCATACACGAATATGTATAAAAGTAACCAATCTGATTCCATATACGAAATTAATATCGTAATTATTCAGCTGATGATAAGTAGCTGACATAGACGCTGCTGTGGACATAATCTCCGTAGCATTCAATGGCGGCGCGAACGCCCCATTGCCTGCTGTATTGCCTGCGAATATTGCTATTGGATCTATAGTTATGTTATTGTATGCATTCGCTGGCATTGGGTTTTGATAGTGGCTACCTCTTTCTGTAAATATGCCGCCACCATCATATACTGCATGGTTATTTAGGATATGCGCATCCCTCAACTCCAACCTAACAGCACCAGCATTCATAGGTGCCCCTGCAACCCAAATACCGCCTCCATAATTGGCTTGATTATCACTAATCACAAACCCATTTGATATAAGTAGTTGAGCCCGAGATATTTCGGGTGATAAAACTATCCCACCGCCATTGTCGCTAGCTCGATTATTGACAATCGAGCCCCCAGTCATTGAAGAAGCCCTGTCACCATCAAAGTATACTCCCCCACCACTTAGAGTTGCTTCGTTGTTACGGATAATGGCTGTTTCATTTGTACTACAAATGTTTATAGAACCGAGAAACACAGATATGCCACCCCCACGAGGTGCTGTGTTTGAGTCTATGATACCACCAAGCATATTAAATGCTCCGCCAGTGCCCTGGATGGCAACTCCACCACCACGATGACTCGCTTGATTACTGCGAATGATTCCTCCATACATATCGAAATGAGCATCATTTGCCTGGATGCCGCCACCTTGGACAGTCGCAGTATTGTTTTCTATTACACCTCCGCGCATAGTAAACTGACCTTGATCTCTCGCAATAATACCGCCACCATGACTATCGCGATTATTTGTAATTATGCTGCCATCCTTCATGATCAAATATCCGCCGTGGCCTCTTACCTCAATACCACCGCCTATACGAGTATTGCTTTCTCCGCAAATAATAACGTCTTTTAGTGTTAATGTACCGCCAGTTATATCAAAGTGACGCCCTGCCGTCGAGCGTATATAAGTAAATATATTATCAGAGTAACTTGTTAAAACGAGGCTTACACCTGCTGGAATAATTATTGTATCGCCTGTAGCAGTAAAGTTTTGCATCATCATGATATAAACCTGATGTGTAACCCCTTCATTTGCAATTAACTGTACAGCATTACCTAGTTCAGCATGATTCCAAACACGGATTCGGGTGAGCTCTGCACTGCCATAGACAAAGTTAATGTCATAATTATTAAGCTGGTGATTTGTTATTGACACCGTGTTTGCCAATGGCATAATCTCTGCCGCATTCATCGGAGGTAAGAATGCTCCATTACCTGCTGTATTGCCGGAAAAATATGTTGTCGGCATGATAATAATGTTTGCGTATGCATCAGATGGCATTGGGTTTTGGTAGTTCTGGCCTTCTTCTGTAAATATACCGCCACCGTCATACATTGCGTGGTTGTTTATGATTTGTACATCTGCTATGTTGAGGCTGGAGCGACTGTCTATCCAAATTCCGCCGCCGTACCTAGCGGCTTCATTATTACTGATAACATTGATTTCAGTTTCTCTACTAATTGTGACCCAGCCGTCAGTACTCACAGATATACCGCCACCACGAGCCGCCGAGTTTGAATCTATGATGCCGCCGTACATATTAAATGTAGCACCGCCAACATTAACGCCACCACCGTTAGAAAAATTTCCAGCTGCATAATTATCCCGAATAATGCCGCCATACATAGTGAAAACAGCACCATTTATAGCATGTATCCCACCGCCTCTAAAAGCAGTCATATTGCTTTCAATTATGCCACCGCGCATTGTAACTCGCTCTCCAGCGCCGCTAACATTTATACCGCCGCCGCCCAAAAACGCATTATTTGTGATTACAGTTCCGTCTTCTATAATTAAGTGACCTGGTCGCCCTGTATGTACTGAAAGCACTTCAATTCCGCCACTTACAAGGGTATTTGCGCCACCACATATAACAACGTTTTGTAGAGTTAGTATGCCTCCTCGTAGATTAAAATGGCGCCCAGTAATGGTTCTTGTATAAGTAAATACGCTATCTGCATAGCTTGTGAGAATAATATTTACACCTACAGGAATAGTTATTGTGTCACCTGTAGCAGTAAAGTCTTGCATCATTATAACTGTAACCTGTCTATTTTGAGCATAAGAATTTATCATTTCAACTGCATTTTCAAGCTCTTCATGACTCCATACTTGAAGATACGCCGCTAACCCGATCCCATGCCTAAAATTAACATCATAATTATTTAGCTGATGATCGGTGATGGATACTGAAGCTGCCGCTGGCATAATCTCCGCCGCATTCGATGGCGGCATAAACGCGCCATTGCCTGCCGTATTACCTGAGAACTGTGCTTCTGGCATTATGACGATATTCTCATACATCTCCGCTGGCATGGGGTTCTGATAATTAGTGGCTCGCACCGTAAATACCCCGCCGCCATCATAGGCCGCGTGGTTATCCCTGATATGTCCGCCTGTCATATCAAAGCTTATACCTGCAAAAGTTGACCACGTCTGCCAACCTATCCAAACTCCACCGCCATAGTCAGCTGTATTATTATATATCTCTCCACCACTCATGCTAAAGGTGTTTCTAGTCCCATGGGAACTTTCAGCAATCATTACACCGCCGCCTATGTCCGCCCGGTTATCTCGAATTACACCACCAAACATATTGAAAGTGCTGCCCTGGCTGATGCCTACACCGCCACCTTGGCTCGACTGGTTATCCTGGATTACACCGCCGATCATGTTGAATGTGCTGTTATTGATTACGCCTACGCCACCACTGCCGGAGTGTGCGGTATTACCTTCAATAATACCGCCGGTCATGTTAAAAGCACCGCCACCGTTAACAATAACACCGCCGCCGGAACCTACCCCTAAGACTGCATGATTATCACGGATGATGCCGTCGTGCATATTGAAGACACCGCCGCCAATGCTCACGCCTTGTCTGTTCCCCTCAATCACGCCTCCCAGCATAGTGAAAGTGCCTGATAACGAAAGGGAAACACCAGCGTATCCACCATCAACAATAGCACTGCCTTCTTCCATAATTAGATGTGCCAACTGGGAGTCAGACCAAGATCCCACGCCAATACCGCCTTGAAAATATGGGCTGCTTCCGCCGCATAATATAACATCTCGCAGCACTAGCAGTCCTTGAACATCAAAATGCCGGTTGCTATGAAGTGCCGTATAGGTGAATATATTTCCCGGACTACTTGTGAAAATGATATTGCTGCCCAGGCGAACGCTAATTGACGGTGACCATGTAGTCGGTGTAGTGAAATCCTGCATCATCATGATGGTCACACGCTGTCTGTAGCCTTGTGAAGCTATATGCTCAATCGCATATTCTAATTCTTCGTGGCTCCATACCTCAAAGATTATTGCTCCTTCTATATGGCTGCATACAAAGTTGATATCGTAATTGTTAAGCTGGTGCGTAGATGCAGATACTGACGCTGCTAGTGGCATTATATCCAAAGCATTTGATGGTGGCGTGAACGCTCCTCGGCCTGCAGTATTGCTGTAGAATTGAACTTCAGGCATTATATTGAGATTTGAATAATAATGTGCAGGCATTGGATCTTGATAGTTTTCGGCAAAGTCAGTAAATATCCCGCCTCCATAACGCGCTGCATGGTTGCCTACAATTTGGCCGCTATTTATATTAAGCCCACCAGTAGGTTCCTCAAAAGATCCTCCCTCACCGTAACCGGCGACACAATGCAGCCATATGCCACCGCCGCGGTCAGCGCTGTTATTACCTATCGTGGCACCATACATGTTTAGTGTGCCGGGGCTACCTAAAAATATGCCGCCGCCGCCAACTCTAACCCAGTGCCACCAATCTGTAGGCATTATATCTATGTAGCTAGCGTCTGCGGCTTCAAATCGTTCACCACGGTACAATGCAAAGCTATCCATGATTTGACGGATGGCTGTATCAGGTATCGCTCTAAAAGGTTCTACCCTCAAGCCTCCCCTTGCTTCATGCATCATGTCAGTGAACGAATACATATTTGCACTATCGCTTTCAAGCAAATAAATATCTACCTTATTTCCTGTGATTACAATATCATCTAAAATAGTGACGTTTGTACCCCATGAAATATATATACCGCCGCCAAATAGACCGGCTTCATTGTTGCTTATTGCGCCTCCTGTCAAGGTGAAGTCAATATATGACCAGCCATGACAAATGTATATGCCGCCCCCGCTTATTAGAGCTTCATTGTCGCTGATAATAATAGATTCACTTGTACCGGACATAGTAAATATGCCACCGGAGACACTTACGCCGCCACCGCTATCCGCACTGTTTGCATAAATAGTGCCGCTGTGCATATTGAAAGTACCGTGATCCCAAACGCTAACACCACCGCCGTTGCCCCATTCAGAGTTGTTGTTTCGGATAGTGCCGCTGTACATGTTGAAAACAGCACCCGGCGCAACTACAGATACACCTCCACCATCGTAAGAAGCATTGTACTTTATTATTCCGCCGTGCATATCAAATATTGCGGACGAGTATGCATAAACAAACACACCACCACCCTGGCCGGCATAGTTATTTCTGATTATGCTTCCGTCTTCCATAATCAGGTGCCCGCCGTCGTATACTTCTATACCACCGCGGAGCAGCGCCTCATAACCACAGCACTCGCAATAGATATCGAACCCTCCGCATAGAATAATGTTCTGCAGGGTTAGAGTACCATACACTATAAAGTGGCGGTTATAGCAGTCAAGGTTAGTTTGAGTGATAGTAAATATATTGCCGTCTTCGCTGGTGAGGATAACATTAATACCTTCGGGTATCGTAATAGTGTGCCCCTCTTCGCCGTCTGGTGCGGAGAAGCTATTCATAATCTTTAGTGTAGTCCGCATGTTTTCTTCCGCATCATTGACTGCCTCTCTGAGTGCTTCCCAGGAGTTCACTTCTACTGATGGTAACGCAGGCATTGTCGTTGTTTGTCTTTCTTCAACAAGCCGCCTTGCTAAATCATAGGTGTAAATCGTCGTACGGTAAACGGTAGTGTCGTCAGGCTGCAATACCTGCTCTATAACCTGATGAGTGTTTCCATCCAGGTAATAAATATAATCAAACTGCGACAAGATAGTGTCGCCTTGCCTGTTGACCATGCTTGTAACCAAGTTGGCTGCATTGAAGGTGTACTCTGTAACAACACCATTTGACAAAGTCTGCCTGGTACGATTGCCGTTGCGGTCGTAGGCATAGGTTACGGTATAAGCCGTACCCCCACTGCCTGCAGATATCACTTGTTGTACACGCTGCGCTGTGTCAAAGGTATATGTATTATGGATATGCGTAGCCGTACCTACGCGCGTAGTGGACTGTGTGATGCTATTGGCAAGGTTGTAAGTATAGCTTGTAGAAGCCCCATCGGGTTCATCACGTCTTGTCAAGCGACCTTGGGCATCATATGTATACGTTATGGTATAAGCCCCATTCGTCTCAGTACGTAAAGAGCCTGTCATCGTAAAGGTATACGCTCGATGGTTTGTAACTACATTATTCTGCCTCGCGTCTACACGAGTGAGCCGTCCCATATGGTCATATGTATAATTAAATACAGTTCCATTGCGATCGATTCTGGTAAGTATCAACCCATTTACATCATAGGTAAGAATCTCTGCTTGGCTCATGGCATCTGTGGTACGAGTAAGCTGCCCTCGATTATTGTAGGCAAAGCTCGTTACAGCTCCGCCAGTTGCAGCACTGCCAAAACCTCCTGATCCACCAACTCTCTTAGTAAGAATATTACCGGCAAGATCATATGTGTAATCTGTCCTTATTCCGTCTGCATTAGTCAGCAAGGAAGCATTATTGCCTCCTGAGCGCGAGGAGATAAGCCTGTTATGGCTAAAAGCGTTATATGTAGAAGCCCAAACTTCTGATTCACCCGGAAGGTTAGTTAGTGTAGAGGTTCTGATTAAGTTACTATTTCTGTCGTAAAAATACCTTGTTGAGGCATAATGTACAGTGTTTCCAACGCGCTCAAAAGGTATATTGTGCTGTATTAGCCGCCCTAGAGCATCATAAGTGAAACGCTGTATATTACCCATAAAATCAGAACTGGTCAATAAGCGCCCCATATGGTCGTATGTGTTATGCGAAGTGTTATTTTCTATGTTTGTTACTGATGTCACACCGTGAATATTGTATGTGAACCTGTTGTTTACACCTAAAGAAGCTTCGGTGACTACTCTTCCAGCCAAATCATAAGTGTATGTAATAACCTGCCCGCCCTCAACCTCTTCGCGAGTTCTACGCCCAAACCGATCGTATTGGGCAATGGCAATAATGCTTGGTGCATTAGCATCTCCGGCAATCGTCGTTGTTATACGAGAATTAAGCTGAGCATCACTTATGTCATCAAAAGCAATTGTTCTTCGATGAAGCACACCCCCTGAAGGGTTCAGGCTTCTTTCTTCTGTCACTCTATCGAACACATCATATGTAAATGCTGTACGCTGTGATGAAGCTATACCCTGAGCATTTCTCGTTTCAGTGAGTCGCATACGGTTATCATACGTATTTGTTAAAATCACAGTGCCATTAGCGGTAAGCGTCAACAGACTTCCTAATGGGTCATATCTGTAGATGTACGTGGCTCCCAACACAGTGGTATGAGTCATTGTATTTGCTTGGTCATTGTAAGCATACCTGGCAATCCCACCATCCGGGAAGTTAATCTGAGTGACACGACCTGTTCTGTCATATTGCCACGTAGTTCTATAACCATTCGGATCAGTCTCTTGTGTAAGACGCCACATATTATCATAGGCAAAGTGACGCTCTACTACCCCATTTCCTCCTGAGCCAGGCCCAGATATGAGAGCATTGCTTGCATCTCTTACATCGCGAGTTCTGATAATAGAAGGCATTGTATTATTGCTGTACACTATCTCAGTTCTAATAAAAGCAGTCTCTCTAGCATCAGGAAATTCTCTGATTTCTGTTATGTTGCCAGAAGCATCATGTGAGAACTCTGTTCGAGACATTCGTACACCATTTTCATAAATGTATGTCCCTGCTATACTTCTTCCATTAGGAGTTAGGGCGTTCCTTTCTTCGATTCTCGTAGTATTGTCTACTGAGAAGGAAGTAATCAAAGGTAATCCATATCTGCTATCGAATGTCTGAGTTGTTACATAACGTTGGTTAGGGAAAGCAGCACCTAAAGCCATAGGGCTTACAGACTGTGTTCTCTGACCATACCTGTTATGTGTGAAGGACTGAATCGTGCTTCGATTGCGATTCGAAAAACTCTCTACCAATTCAATACGGTCAGGGAGCCTGTATCTAGTATCATACCTTGTAGTTTGGCGGAAGCGCTGTATGCCTTGATGGTCAAATGTCACTTGCTCTGTATTCAGATGACGATAATTGAAAGTATATACAGTGCTTAACCCATTGTTTTGAGTAACTCTCACAGTGTAGGTATGGTTTGCCGGTGGTCTATCAACATTTAGTGGATATGCCGTGGCATCCCTGGTATACGCAAAAGTAGTTCTATTATATGCTCGGCTGTTGGAAGCAGTGCGAAGCTCTCTTGCACTAACTTGCCACCGCTGTCGGAATCCTCGATCGCCAGCGTTTGTACGATGGACACCATACTCAAAGCGAAGTTCTGCGCCCGATGGATATGTAACTTGTCTCAATAGAAGCGTGTAAGTATGAGCAGCACGACTACCAATACCTCTCCTTGAGAAAAAGTCGAAATCAACCCTAGCAAGTGCACCATAATTAAAAGTAGTTCTAGCATTTTCTTGATTTTGAACATTAGCAAGCTGGAATAATCCTGCATGTCCAGGTATAGGCGTTAAGGTTATAATAAAGCTGCCTCCGCCCGGGTCTGTAATAGTAACTAAACGATTAGCTCCTGACGTGGAGTATGTAATATTAATTATCCTACTGTTGCTATCTACAACCCTAGAAAGTAACCGCTGGTTGCCAAAGGCTGACTGATTAGCATATTCAAATCTTATTGTGTTGTTAAATCTGTCTCTCATCCCTAGGATAAGTTCATTGTAGAAGAAGTATTCTGTTCCATCATGGAACCTTAACCGCCTGGTTGACCTCAACCCACCGCTGGTAAAAGATGTATCATTATGCAATACCATATCTCGTAGGTTTCGATCTCTAAAATTATTACTGTTTTCTTCAAGCTCAAAAGATCCTCTGCCTGGTAGATATACGACGTTATCTAGGATATATGGCAGATCGAATGTCCAACCCGGACCAAGTCCGTGCAGATCTCTACGAGGCTGAGTATAGTTAATAGGGTCATGATGCGAAAACAAAGTAGCTAAAAACTCTCGAGGTTCGTCCAAAAGCATAACATCTAAGGCTTGTCTAAGTATGCCAGATTGGCCACCAATATTCACACGTACTGGGGGAGGTAGTACTATCTCTCTAAGGTATTGATTCCTCTCAAACCAAGATGCCCAAGTTCGAGTAGACCAGCTTTCGTTCATTATTCGCCTTGAACCAGAGTCGGGGTAAAAGTATTCTCTAGAGTAAAAAATGGCATGATACCAATACCCATCAAATATCCAACCGGTGGTAAAGCGCGGCTCCCATCTAGCAGCTAACCTATTTAAATCTGCACTGCTAGAGCTATACGTCAAGTCTAAGTTAAATCCAAAACCACCTCGTCCAGGCAGAGATACTACATTTTGTCTAAATATAGAGGCGCCAGTATTAAGGGATACAGAGTCATTTACATCAAATCCCAGACCAAAGGGGTTAACTGTTATCATACTATGATTATATGGTGGTGGTGGTGGCACAAAAACAGACATGGTAGACATGCCAAAGTTAACAATGAGTGATCCATAAACCAGGATATCGTCAAGTTCACTCTCGTCTATTTCCACTTCATCAGCTTCAAAGTTATCTTCATTACGCCGTCGATAATAGTGCCCGTCCTCATTCAAATAAGCTCTGATTTGTAACAGTTCCTGTATTTGCACACGAGCAACATTAATTGTGTGCAACACCAAATCCACATTAAAAGGACGTATCGCATCTGACTCTGCCTCATCAATGGTTTTTTCTGAATAAAAACCTTCAAAACTAGAAAAATCAAAAACAAGAGGTTCAGAGGCTAAACGATATTCCCCAGGCTCCAGCATAAAGGTCTGAGGCTCCACTTGTAAGGCAGCACCCAGCGCAAATGCTTCCCTTATCTCGGTAGTAGTATGCCCTTTTAAAAGTAGTTCGCGAGCTATATTAAAAGCACATTCATTAGTAAATGCTTCGTGAATAGCCCGAATGACTTGCCAGTCATAGTCAGTCATATATTCTGGATTAAGATTATTCCAAGCTCTCGAGCTGATAGCATTCTCTAAGCTCAACTCTAGCTGCGCATGCTTGAACATCGGATAGTCGGGTTGAATTATCGGGTGCTCAGGTTGAGTGCCTAACCCGGGAACTTGCTCCTTATCCAAATATGGATATTCATCATCGTCATCGTCCTCATACGGTGGGTAAATATCCAGCTTATCAGAATCATAGTCATCGTATTCATCACATTCATCTAAAGGATAATCCTCATTATATCCACTTTCGTCGTCTGTATTTTCATAGAAGATTTCATCGCCTTCATCCTGTTCAGGCTGATATGTATAGTCATCCTCGATATACGCTTCTTCCAACGATGATGACACACTACTTTCAGACTGAAAAACGATATTACTCGCCTGTAAAGACGAATGATACATCATTGAAGTGCCGCCGCTTTGGATATGCCCACCACCTGTAAGCGACATAAATCCTATGTTGCCTTGGACGCTTCTTTGACGAGATGGCCTGTTATAGTTAGTTCTAGTCGATTGATAGAGTCCGTTAAACGTGAAATATGTGCTACTGTTATCATTTTCAGGGCTTTGCTCATCACTTTGATAGCTGTATGCCGTATCAGTTTCTTCATCTATCTCGTCATCTTCTAATGGATAGTCACTATACACATCATCTTCTTTATCATATATTATGTTGCCTTCTTTATCTTCATCTGTATCAGCTTCGTCGTCCTCCGACGGATACTCATCATATTCATAATACTCATCATCGTATTCATCATCATCTTCTAAATTCCTATCATCCGACTCTGGCAATTGGTCTCCAGGAATGGAAGGCGGCTGTACATTAGGCATTTCTTCGCCTATCGGCACGTCAGGTAGCACAAGCTGATATGTATATATTCCTTCGACCCCTTGTTGGGCTGTGCCTATAAAGCTATATTGATCATCTAGTTCACGTTCACCCAAGAAGGTTGATATGTCCCAAAACATTATTCTTTCCGCAAAAGCCATTGCACCTAAAATGCTCAGTTCGGCATCAATACTCTCTTCATGTTCCTGCACAAATATGAGCAATGATTCAAAGGGCACATTAATTAGCCTTGAATTGTTAATCAAAGGCTCAATATCAAATCTCCGTGCGAAACGCTCGAAGCTATGCAGTTCTATCATACGTTCCGTGCGGTTGGGAATGCTTTCAAAAATTATCTGTGCTTCATGGTAATTAAATAGACCTGTAGACATAATTCGCATAAGTTCCATGCTATTGTAAAGAGAGAAGCCATCTTGCTCCATTACCGTGAAAAGAATAGCAGCTATTTCTAGCGCTTCATAAGCTAGGTCAAGCCGTCTGAAAATCATGTTTTTATCATCGTCTTCCAGCATAGAAAACCTTATGCCGCTGTCTAGGAGTTCAGAGAGCGCAAGAGCTTCTCTGAGCTCCCAGCTTGATGCGTAGTACTCTTCCTGTTCTTGAAGCATCCTTTCAAGCGTCTCGGCAGGAAGTTCCGATAGCTCATTATTATATGTGCTATGTGAAACAGCCCTTGACCTCGACGCGCTAGCATCATTAGAGTCGGACACATTGACATTTAACGGCGCAATTTCAGGCAAATTACGCCAAGCCAGCTCTTCGGCTGACAGCATCGGTTCTGCGGCAAGTGCCACATGAGGCAGAGACATTGTTACAACCAGAGTTAACGCTACTAACTTCTTGAACCATTGATTGATTTTTTTAGTCATTAGTAAATTCCTCTCCTCTTCTTTTGTATCGCTTGTTTATAAAACAAAACAAGCACAGGATGATCACTTAAATCTTGCTAGAAGTCTATCATGGTTGCTAAACATCGTCAATATAATTATGATTGTTTTTGGAATATTTTGTCTGAAAATCTATGCTTCTGTGTACCGAACGGTGCCCCATAACGACTTTATCTTTCTCACTGTTGAGCAGGCACTTTACCTTTCCGCGCTGCGTTGTGGCATTGTAGCACGACTCTCTTGCCCGCGATACTCAACGTTTGTTAGACTGTTGGCACAAAAAAGGGGGTCAGAGTAAACTATGCACCCTAAACCCTAAATGCTTGTTAACCCTCACCGCTACTCGTTATTTCAACCAGAGCACTTTGACAGGATTTGTACTTTACTGTAAACCCTTCCTTATAGCGCTCCCATATCACATCCACGCTTCCGCTCTTGGTTGGAACATTAACATGATAAAATAATCAGAAATTATCTCTTTAGGAATTATTTTGTCAATCTGCCCATCTGGGGCTAATTCTTGTCGAGCAAAGAGCCAAGGATCTTGGTTTCGTGTTAGCTCTTCGAGATACTTACCATCATACTTACCATATGTGTGCATAACCTGTTTTAATACTTGCTCTTGAGGTGCAGATATTTGACCCATTTCGAATGTTACATCGATGGAGTTATACCCATATCGCTTGTATTGATGATATACAGACGGAATAACCGGCCCATGGGGCCAAGCCTCGAATTGCTCGCTGAACATTTCTTCGTCATTCATGCAAAAAGAAAATCCCTGAGCGAGGTACAAGAGATTTTGTAGTTTCAAGGTGTCCGGCTTTAGTTCGTTAATGAAATACCAGACAGCTATTTCGAGTTGTTTTGTCATTCAAATCACCTCTAAGCATTATACTATGCCTATTATTTCATAATGACGATATAAAATCAACATAAGCTTAAATTGATTTTACCGCTTAAATACCTCTATGGAACCATCTTAAAAACAGCATTGAGGCTATTTCTTCCTGACACTATTGAATGGGTTGCTCTATCCTTTCTACGATGCACAACTGGCGAAAGGAGTTTAATTGTCCCCACGTTGTTTTCCAGGCCTAATCTATCTCACGAAATTTATCATAACCCTCCCTGCGCTCACTACTCGTTTTTATTTAACTCATAACCCTCTAGCGCCTATTTCCAAGTCTTTTCTAACTGCAACTGAAAGAAGCCAAACAATGGCTCAAGCTGCTCTTCACTCCTAAACATCTCCAGCGCAGCATAATAGTCATGTTTATCCTCATCGTAAACAATAAGTGGCGGATGTCCACCTGACATAAGCATATAGTTCATTAATGTCCGGCCTACCCTCCCGTTACCGTCGGCGAATGGATGTATTGTCTCAAACCAGGCATGAAAATATGATGCCATTTTCAACAGTTTCACTGGTTCGAAAGTATTGTCTGCATCGTAGACCTCCTCAAGTAAACTTGTGAGTTCGGTGACAACATCTTCAGGCGCCGAGCCTGTTTCATTCCTCCCGACAACAAAATCATTAATCTTGAAAGAACCTGGCCTTTCTCCTAGTTGTAGGAATAGCCTATCATCATATGTTGAGTTGGTGGTAATGGCGTGAATCTCCTTGATAAGCTCGATTGTGATAGGCTCCTTATTGATGATTTTAGGTAGCAAAAACTTATGGATTAATCTTTGGTTTACGATTTCCACAACTGTCACGGCTGAGCCTGAAAAAACATTCACTCGGCCATTTGAAAAAATATCCTGTGTATCTTGGTACGTTATCTCAGGATTTTCTATTTTTCCACTGTTGTAAGCGAACAACACCCGAAAGTGGTCTAAACGCATATTGAGATCAGTAACAGTTTTAATGTTGTATTCCGTCCACATGGCAATGATCTTTTCATAGTCTGTCATAGTCACAGCTCCTCTAGTTTTTGGTTATCCTATTGTACCATGCTTTGAGACACATGGGGAAATAATGTTCGATGCCCTCAGGGATTTGATACAGCGATGATAAACTTAATATCGAACCGTAAGGAACCATCATACTTTCCAAAGGTGTTTTAACGGTTATTCTCGTATCGTAAGATGCAGAATAAACGGCTAAAACACTACTGGTAAAAATTACCGCATATATTCGAGCGGAAACCTTATTTTGGTTCTTGATTTGTGCCTTTAGTTAAGGTAAAATGAAATAGTATTATATTGCGGAATTAGAGCTTGGCGGATTAAAAGGCAGCGTAGGTAGGCGTATTGTGCCCATATGGCATAGCG
>Ga0123355_10006947_pt1 | contig 16853 bp, 9 predicted proteins | sample TergutEmb28metaG_3_FD_89872 | JGI IMG/M metagenome (GOLD analysis project Ga0123355, IMG submission 89872) | Embiratermes neotenicus P1 segment gut microbial communities from Petit-Saut dam, French Guiana - Emb289 P1 | ecosystem: Host-associated > Arthropoda: Insects > Digestive system > Gut ...
ACCGAAGTAATCATGATAATACTCCCCGGTATTTTATCCCGCACCATAAGGCGTGACGCCGCCCCGGCGCACAAAAAATAATTGCGCAAGCTATTGGTATATAAAAAATCGTAATCTTCCGCAGTAAATGTTAATACACTGCCCCTGCGCTCCCGGCCTGCGTTGGCGACAAGTACATCCAGCCTGCCCATATCTTCGTATGCCTTGGTTATGACTTGTTCCGGTTCGTGTGGGTTTTGCAAATGGGCTTCGTAAATAAAGCAACGCCTGCCAAGGGCTTCTACTTGTGCTTGTGTCTCTTTGGCACCTTCTATACCTTGGGCGTAGGTAATGGCCACGTCATAACCATGCTTTGCCAAAGTGATGGCTATGCCTTGCCCAATATTACGGCTGCCTCCTGTAATAAATGCACATTTTGTCATGCAATCAGTCCTTTTATTGAAATGCTTCCGCCGTAGGCAGAGTTTTGTACTATATTTTAATGGTATATTCCTGTCCTGCACTTGCCGCAAATTTGATTAAATCTGTGCCAAGGGTTTCAAATTCTATTTTATTTCCGTTGCTATCCGCTAATGCAAAGCCAGACAAGCCTTTATACCGCACTGTCAATTCGCCGTCGAAACGTGGACGCAATAATGCGCAGCGAAGCTGACCATTTTGCCAATGCATATCTACTGTCGTATTGCTACGTGCCATCATGCCGCTGACAGAACCGCTAGGCCATGTTTCATGCGGCAGGGCGGGCAACAAATCAATGGTGCCGGAATGGCTTTGCAACAACATTTCCGCAACGCCTGCAGTCGAGCCAAAGTTGCCATCAATTTGAAATGGTGGGTGGAACGCAAAAAGATTTGGCAGTGTTGTGCCGCCTAGTGTCATGCGGTAGAGGTTGTATGCACGTTCGCCATCCCGTAGCCGTGCCCAAAAATTAAGCTTCCATGCACGGCTCCAGCCGGTGCCGCCATCCCCACGGGTGTTTAACGTCACACGCATGGCTTCTGCCCAGGTGTCTTCTTGCGCACTGCGCCCTGGTACAATTTTTGTACCGGGGTGAAGCATAAACAGATGGTTGACATGACGATGCGTGTCGCCTCCCACTTCTGCGCCACCAATGGAATTGCCCAAGCGGTCTATTTTGCTTTCGTCCTTCCATTCCTGGAAATAACCGGAACGTGCAATTTTGGGCGGGGAAAGATTGGCTTGTGCCGCACGTATTTCTTCCATTTCGCTTGCATCATTCGGGCGGTTTGTGCCGCCTAATATATTGTTGGCACGCAAGGCTGCTTCAAAAATTTCCCATATGATGCCGATGTCTTGGGTTGCGCCCAGTGTATAGGGGCCACGCTCTGGCGAGAATGACGGGCTGGATACATAGGTGCCATCCCGCTGGTCAACCCACAGATTATCTACCCAAAACAGTGCAGAATCTGCAATAATGTCATAGTATTCCCGCAGCATGTGGATATCTTTTGTAAATAGGTAATGTTCCCATATGTGTGTCGCTAACCATGCACCACCCGCCGGGGCGTATGCAGCTTCGAAGTAGGATTCTGGGCAGGTGTGCGCCCAAATATTATTGACATGGTACAATGTCCACCCACGCACCGGGCCGGTGACGCCATGGTTGCGCTGTGCCGGCTTGCAATGGTAATGAGACGCTGTTTTAGTGCCCCTTGGTACTTGCGCACGGATGTACTCGATTAACGGGACTTGCGTTTCGATCAAATTGGTAGGGCCTGCCGCCCAATAGTTCATTTGCACATTAATATTGGTGTGATAATCTGCTTCCCATGGTGGGTTAAGCCCAGCGGCCCACACCCCCTGCAATTGCGCAGGCAAGCTACCCGGGCGGGATGAAGCAATAAGCAGGTATCGTCCAAATTGGAAAAATAGTATCTCTAAATAGCGGTTTTCTTCCAGGCTGTTTGCATGTTTGCCATCCCGTTGATAATTGGCCACCAGTGATTCTGTTGTGCGTTCTGGCGGGATTTGCGGTGCATCATCCAATTTTAAATGGAGCCTGCCAAAAAGGCTGGTAAAGTCTTCTATGTGGCTTTTTAATAAAGCATCGTAGCCTGTATCTACAGCATTGTTTAAACGAGCTTGCACTTTGGCGAACGCTTCATTTTTATCAAAAAAGAAACGAAAGCTGTCATCCCTACATTGCTGATAATTTGTACCACATGCCATGATTATCATAAAATCTGTGGTATCTTCGACTGTCAGATGCAACCCGTCTTGAATCAACTTTCCGTTCATAGGTACCACCCGTACTTGCATGATGTAATGCAGCCCTTCCGGGTGATGTCCAGCAGGCTGCCCCACCATTTGCAGGGTGTGCCCATGCACTACAGAAAATTCTGCCCGTGGTTGGGGGGAGTTTAATTTGATGGTTTGAGTAATAGGCTTATCTGCGGTCATGCGCATGACAAAAACATTATGTGGATAGCTTATAAAATACGACTTCGAAACATGGGCACCGTTTCTGGTGTAACGAATGGTAGCCACGCCTGTTTCTATATTTAAGGAACGTGTGTAATGGCTAAAGGTTTCAGCCGCTGGGTCAAGCAGGTGAATGCGCCCCATCTCCATATACGAGCCAAACTCTTCACGGCCGCCAAACAAGTTGGCTTCAATGTCACGCACGATGGGGCCACGCTTTGCAGGGTCTGCATATGTTTGCAAGCCATCCGGGTAGTCACTGGTGACACGGTTGCCGTCAAACTGAATAAGCTGTTCCGAATAGCGTGTCACTTCCGTTTGTAAATTTTCTCTGATACGCTGCAGGGCAGCATGGGTAGACTCTGGGGTATTGCGGTGTTCGCCACCGGTATAATTAGGGTTGGCTCCCGGCCCGCCAGACCATAGCGTCTTTTCGTTAATTAATATCATTTCATCCAGTACGCCGCCGTACAATGTTGCCCCTATAAAGCCGTTGCCCAGTGGCGTTGTTTCTGCAAAAGTTTCATCCGTTGTAAAAATTTCCGCCGCCGGGCGGTCATGTAGTGTGCGCAGCCACGGCGAAGCATATGCGTTCAAATTGTTCATCATTCAATTCCATCCTTAGATAATTTGATATGTTAAACAATATAGCATTAAAGCTTTTATACGTCTACTTTTTTTGCGCCGTGCTTTATATGATAACAGATGTGTGTCAAAAACTTGCATAAAATTGACATATCAATTAAAATAGTGCATTATTATAGAAGCGAATTTAGCAAGCTCATTTGGAGGACTATCTTTTATGATAGAAAAACGTACACCTATTTACCAAGTAATTGTAGATGATATTCAAAAACAGATTGCCCTAGGCCATTTTGATTACGACAATCCAATATGTACAGAAAAAAGCATTTGCGAAAGGTATAACACTAGCCGTATTACCGCAAAACATGCCATTAATAAGCTGGAAGAGCGTGGCATCTTATATAGAAAGCGTGGTTCTGGCAGTTTTGTAGTGCGTCCAACTTTAAAATCGGCACCCAATCGCATATTTGCCTTGGTTACGCCATTTAGCACCACCCAAGGTGGCGTTTTTAGGGCAGTAGAAGCGGCAAGCCAAATATTTACAAAGTTGGGGCATCAGCTGACCATTCATATTAGCCAAGCCAGTGCAAAACGAAACGTTGAATTGCTGGAAAGCTTGTATAATCAAAATATCAATGGCATAGTATATTATCCGCTAAGTTCCAGCTTGCCTGTGGAAACCCTAAATACCTTTGCCAAAGACGGACGTCCAGTAATTATATTAGATAAAGAAATGTCTCACTCCGAATTTAGTAATGTCATATGCGACAACTACCGTGGCGGCTATATGCTGGCTGAGCATTTGGTGTTGTACGGTCATACCAAAACATGCTACTTGTCCCGCTTTATGCCGGATGAACTTTCCAGCGTTAAAGGCAGATACAAAGGCTATACAGATTGCTTAACCGCCGCCAATATCGAGCCGCGATTTGTACACTGGGAAGCCGAGTCGCCAACGGGATACTATATGCTTCAGCACTTGGTGAACACCCTGCACCTAGACGGCGTAACCGCCATACTTTGCGAAAATGATGAAGTGGCCTTTAATGTACACATGTGTTGTTTAAGCTTGGGGCTTCGCGTGCCGGAAGACATGAACATTACCGGCTTTGATAATATAGAATGGGCGACTATAGGCAGTGCCCGAATAACCACTATTGATCAAAACTTTGATATGATAGGCAAAACAATTGCCACCACTTTACTGGAGGAAAACTACACACCCAAGAACCACACCATTCCCGTACAGCTGGTTCCACGCACATCAACCAGTGTGCTGGTAAAGCAAGTGGCTACGCCTTCTCTTTCTTTGCAATATGCATTGTCGGAACAGCAAATATAAGAAACAAGTATCCGCCATGCGCTTGGTATAGCGCATGGCGGACTTTTTTTGCGCCAGGAGATTGACATATCAATCTTCTGGCGTATAATATATTTAATATGATATATACATGAGACATAGAAGGGGCACTTGATATGATTATTTCTAAAACCATCCATATACCGGATTTGGGCGATATCGGGCCGGAAAGTGGCTTTCGTAGCTTAAGCAAGACAGAGGATGGTCGCTTTATAACAGGTAAAGACGGCGTGGTGGATATTGTTGAAACTGGCGATAGTAAAATGGAGTTTGTGTCTTTTGGCAGCCACTCCTTGGCATGTGTTAAATCTGCGGTGGGGTTTCCCACCTATTATCCCGTTTTTCCGGTCGGGCTGGAAAGGCCTGTCAAAGCCGTACTCATGGACTTGGACGGCACCACCGTACGCAGTGAAGAATTTTGGATTTGGATTATAGAATTAAGCATTGCCAGCCTTTTGAAAAACCCAAAATTCCAATTTGAAGCGGCGGATATCCCCTTTGTGTCCGGCCATAGTGTAACCGAACATTTGCAATACTGCATTGATAAGTATTGTCCGGGTGCATCCCTTGAAGCTGCCAGAAATTTTTATTTCGAACATACCCATCGTGAAATGAAAGAAATCATGGAGGGGCGTGGCAAGGACGGCGCATTTACCCCAACAGAAGGCGTAAAAGAATTTTTGCAAGAATTAAAAGGTATGGGTATTAAAATTGGCTTGGTTACATCTGGGCTATACGAAAAAGCATGGCCGGAAATTATATCCGCATTCAAAACCTTTGGCATGGGCGCACCGGAAGATTTTTACGATGCGTCTATTACGGCGGGCTTCCCGCTGCGCAAAGGGTCAAGCGGCACATTGGGCGAGCTTTCGCCAAAGCCGCACCCGTGGCTGTATTCCGAAACAGCTATTGTAGGGCTAGGAATACCTTTTGCAGAGCGGCACCATGTGCTTGGCATAGAGGATAGCGGCGCAGGCGTATGTTCTGTGCGTTTGGCAGGCTATACCACCGTTGGTATAGGCGGCGGTAATATTATTGAAAGTGGAACAAAACCGTTATGCTGTTATTACAAAAAAAATTTTGAAGATATCCTAAAAATTATAAAGGGAGGAAATTAATCATGAGTGAGCAGAAGAAAATTCAATGCCATTTTATCTCTAATACCCACTGGGATAGGGAATGGCGATTTTCTGCAAGGCGTACCCAACACATGCTGGTATACATGGTCGATATGCTTTTCGACATCCTAGACAAAAACCCGGACTTTAAGCATTTCCATTTCGATTCACAAACCATGCCGCTTCAAGATTACTTAGAAGTGCGCCCAGAAATGAAAGAAAAATTTAAAAAATATGTAGAAGAAGGCCGTATTGCTATTGGCCCTTGGTTTAATCTGCCCGATGAATTTACCGTTGGCGGCGAAGCACTAATTCGCAATTTGCTGCTGGGTCACAAAATGGGGCGTGAGTTTGGTGGCATTAGCAAAACAGGGTATTCTCCATTTGGTTGGGGGCAAATTTCTCAGCTTCCGCAAATTTACAAAGGCTTTGGTATACAGTTTGCATCTTTTTACCGCGGTATTAACGAATATGTGACCCCTAAGTCAGAATTCTTTTGGGAAAGCCCGGACGGCTCTCGTATTTATGCGTCCCGCTTAGGTAAACGCCCACGCTACAACATATGGTATGTGGTGCAACGCCCTGTCTACTTTAATCAAGAAAACGAAAACAACCGCAATATGAAATGGAACGACAATAATGGCGTTTTTAAACTGTTGAACAACGACCAGGAACTTTACAAGCTAGACTACCAGTATGCGCACCCTTTCTTTAGCTATAACAAAGATGAGATAAAACCCCGGGGTGAGCAGGCACTGCGTGAGCAAGACAACGACTGGACAACATCTCATCGTTTTTGGTCTGCGGGTCATGACTCTTCATGCCCGGATATCCGTGAAGTACAAATGATTAAAGATCTAAACGATGCACTGCCTAATGCAGATGTATTCCATTCTACATTGCAAGACTTTGAACAAAACACCATTAACGAGCTAAATCCAAATTCTCCGGTATTGTATGGCGAAATGCGTGCGCCTTTAACCTTCGGTAGTGTTTCCGGTATGTTTGGCTGGATTTTATCCGCACGCATGTATATCAAACAAGACAACTTTATGACAGAGCAGTATCTTGTCGACCTTGCAGAGCCAATGGATGTGTTTTCGTCATTCCTTGGTGCGCCGTCGCAACAAGGTTTTATCGATTTATCATACAATTATCTGTTACAAAACCACGGGCACGACAGTATAGGTGCTTGCGGGCGTGACATTGTGTACGAAGATGTCGTTGACCGTTATCGCCAATCCCGCGAACTAGCACTGTGCGTATACGAGCGTGCGTTTATGAATATCGCCGGTGATATTAACCTTAGTGCATGGAGCCGTGATGACGCAGCGATTGTAGTGTATAACCCTGCGCCGTTTAAACGTACAGAAGTGGTAAGTGTCAGAGTGGAACTGCCACGGGAATGGAATGCAGACACCTTCCAAATCCTAGATGAAGATGGCACGCCGCTGACTTTCCAGGTGATAGGTACCGACAAGAAAAATGCACAAATCATACAAAACCCCAACGACGTAGCCAATGTACTGCATACACACCAGTACAATATTCAGCTTGAAGCAAGGGATATTCCCGGCATGGGCTATAAAGCCTTTAAAATGCAGCCGCTGCACAATGTCCGTGCGAAAACGCCAATTACCATGTTAAAAACACCTCAATCCATGGAAAATGAATTTTTACATGTATCATTTAACGCTAACGGTACGTTTAACGCAAAAGACAAAGTAACCGGCCGTGAGTACACCAACCTAGGCTTCTTTAAAGACAGCGGAGAAATTGGCAACCCATGGGAGCATCATGTGCCAGAATGTAACGAGACGTTTACCACATTGAACGAAAAAGCAGACATTACCTTACTGCACCAAGGCGAGTTGGAAACCGTGTTTAAAGTGGTAATCAACTGGGCACTGCCAGAATCTCGCTCTTTCGACGAAAAATCCCGCTCTAAGCACCTAAACCCTTGCAAAATTGTAAATCTTGTTTCGCTAAAAAAAGGCGCGGGTTGGGTAGAAGTAAACACCACCGTAGATAACCAGTCCGAAGACCATTATCTGCAAGTGGGCTTCCCAACAGGCATCAATGCGGAATTTTCTTATGCGCAGGGGCAATTTGACGTGCTAAAACGCCAAGTGGCTAAATTGGATTACTCTATATATGACGAAATTCCTATGACAGAACATCCCATGAACTCCTTTGTCGATTTAACAGACGGTACCCATGGTGTAGCTCTGCTAAACACCGGTCTAAAAGCGTACGAAGCTTCTGACGATGTTGATAATACATTGTATTTGACTTTGCTGCGTTGTTATCCGCTTCGCATTTGTGTGACCAGCGACATGCAGGATTATAGCCAGTGGGAAAAAGGCTCGCAGTGTCTTGGTATTAATCAATTCCGTTATGCATTTATGCCCCATGCGGGTGACTGGGAAGCCGCCAATGTATGGCAGGCATCCGAGCGTTTTAACTTGCACCTATCGGTTGCACAACTTGCGCCTACCGCACATGGCAAGAATACTACCACGGGAACATTTCTAGAGCTTGCAGACGAAAACCTACATGTAAGTGCTGTAAAGCGCAGCGAAAGCGGCAATGGCTATGTTATTCGTCTGTTTAATCCGTCGGACAAAACAGTGAAAAACTCCATTCGCTTAAATAACGGTATAGCTCCTATCGAAAAAACACAATCGCCGCTAGAGCGTCAAGCCGCAGAGTTTGAATTACCTGTATATTCCAACAAGCCTTGGGCTTCCGCCGGGCTGGTCAGTCTGGAAGAAAAAGAAGTCTGCCCGCTTGTTATTAAACAGGACGGCTTTGTAGACTTCGAAATTACCGGCAAGAAAATTTTGACGATAGAATTTAAGTAAGAGATTTGCATACGACCGCCGGCTGTACAAGTCGGCGGTGCTTTACATAATTTGAAAGGGGCATGCCGCAATGACAAAAAAACGGATTTATTCCATTTTCGCAATGCTTATTTTATTAGCGGCTTTCACCGCTTGCGGCAGAAGCACACAGGAAGAACACCCAACCATACCATCGGAGTATCTACCTGTGCCACCCTCCGAACCTGTCATTCCCATAGAAAGCGGAAACAACAGATTTAGAGGGCTTAACGGCGCATCGGATGGCTTTGTAACAGACTTTGACTTTGGCGAATCGCAATTCCCGGCAGTTCACATCACCACAGCGTACCACATCATTGACAGACATGTCAGGATTCCGGGCAGTATTTCTGTTAACAATGTAGATGAAGCATTTCAGCTTGCCGATACGCCCATGAGAATCCACGGCCGCGGAAACAGTTCGTGGAACTATATGGACAAAAAGCCCTTCCGCATTCGTTTTAGCGAGCCAATTGCCATGCTGGACGCAGGCCACGCCGCAAGGGATTGGACTTTTATTCCCAACCATTCGGACAAAGCCCTCATGCGCAATTATAGTGCGTATTACATGGCATCGTTGTTGAATGGTATGTCTTATGCCCCTTTCGCCCGTTTTGTAGATGTTTATTTTAACGGTGAGTATCAAGGGGTGTATATGCTGTGCGTTCAGCTAAACGAAATTAGCGAGGGGCGTATTCACCTGACTTATGACGCCGACCCTGCGCTAAGCGAGTATTTGATAGAGTTAAACAGGCGTGTCCATTACGACCCACAAAATATAGAAGGGCTGCATTTTCTACGAATGCACGGGCACGGCAGATACTATCATATTCGCTGGCCAACGGAGGATAGGCCAAATGAAAATGCCTTAACCACGGCTCATGCAAATTATTTAAGAGATTTTCTTGACCAAATCGACCGGCTTATTTACCGTCGGGATGTGGCAGTGTTCAATTACATTTGCAAGGCTTCTTTTGTAGATTTTTATATCGTGCAGGAGATTTATAAGAACTACGACATCAGCAGCCTTAGCGTTTGGATGCAAATACGCGGGCAAGGCAATGAACGCCGCTTAGAAAAAGGCCCTGTATGGGATTTTGATATTGCCGCAGGAAATTGCTACTACCAAGACCGAAACAACCACCGCGGCGGCTACGGCCCAACAGGAATTTGGGCCGGATACATGAACCGCTGGTTTAGATATTTGCTGCAAATGCCGGAGTTCCGCACCGCTGTCGCCCAACGTTTGGATTATGTGAATGAAAATGCCCTACCCCAAACCATTGCACGCATAAACCATATGGCCACACAGTACCAACCGTCATTTGAGCGCAATTTTGTACGTTGGCCAATTATGGGCGTGTATATATGGCCTAATCCGCAATCTGTCGTAGAAATAGATACTTTTATGGGGCAGGTGGACTATTTAACGGACTTTTTGCAGTCAAGAACCGCTTGGTTAATTGCGTATTTTAATAGATAGGATGAGCAATAATGAACATGAACTTCAACGGCTCTATTTCACGGGAAGTTTTAAATCATTATTTATCCCGTGCGGTTACCCATGCGAGTCTTTTAGATACCCATGAAGGGCAGACCGACACATTTGACGACGATTTGCGAATGCTTTTAGCCGAGGGTGCCAAGTTTATCGGCAGAGCTGCTTATGTATGGGGCGTGCTGGATGATGCAGAGCATTGGCGTAAAGTGCGTGAACGTGCGGAGCTTTGCCATAAGGCAGACCCGGATATGATACTACAGTGCTGCGTGTTCGAATGTGTTGCCAAAAGCTTTTGCGAAAACACCCCCGTACCTGCGTGGGTATTTGAAGCTTTTGATCAACCCTATAAAGAACGCTGTTTCTCCTTTGAAAAAATGGACTTCCCGGACGGACGCTTCAAAGACCATTGGGGAAAAGATACGCTGGTACCCAATATTATGTCTGTTGAAGGCAAAATGTGGATATATTACCGTGCCTGCGAATATATAAATTGCGGCATTGAAGCAATACATTTTGGGCAAGTTTGGCTTATTGGCGCACTGGATACCGGCTGGGAAGCGTGGCACGAGATGCTGAAAATGGTACGCACATATGCAAAGCAACACGCAAGGCGCGGCTACGTTGTATGCGATGCTCATTGCCATGGGTTAATTACAGCAGATGGGCATTCTATTTTCGATTTCAACTCGTTTCCCCTGCGATTACAAGAAGTTTTAGATAACCCGATGCAATGCAAACTTGTGCTTCATTATTCAGACAGTTTGTTTGGGCGAAGCAAAGGCGGTATTCACCCTTCGGGCTGGGTTGCAGACCCGCTGCCATTCTTAGTAGAGTTTGATAATTTTGGCGTATCAAAAACCCCGGGAGAACCAACACCAAATGAAATATTTGCATGGGGTTATGACGAAATTACTTGGTTTTCGGAACAGCCTGCGGAATACCGTGCAACGTTTTTAAGATACGCAAACGACTGGATAAACGCACGTTATCCCGAAGGTTGGCTACAGATGCCATCCCGCCGCATGACCACAAAAGGATGGAAAGAACGTGGGATCTATCGGGCGAATAACCAATCGGATGCATGTCCGCATGGGCTTGGTGACGAGAAAGTGATTACAGAAATGTGGGAAAAACCTTTGCCAACAGTGTAGTGATTTATATAGTCGCTAACAGTTCGGATTTGTATTTTTTAAAACTCTGCACTCTTTTGCACTTTTTTCATGTTAATATAGTATCATCAAAAAAATAAGCATATCAAGAGCGCACAGTTTGCTATCATAGACAACAGGACATAAAACAAAAAAACCAAAACAAAAAACAGCAGTGGGGCCGAAAGGCCCCATTTGTGTTGTCTTGGTTTTAAAATTTACACTCTTTGGGCTGCCTTTCTTGAGCCCAATAAGACATTTTCACGGAGGTAAAGGAATGAGCATAAATTATTTTAATAAAGTAATTGAAGAAATACATGGCTTGGCAGACGTAGATGCACAAAAATATGACAGTAAGGTCGTATTCGGAACGGTGTTAAGCGTTGACCCTTTGGAAATAGAGCTGCAAAACGACTTGCGGATACTTCCTTCCCGGCACTTTTATTTATCCCCCAATGTAATTGTAAAAAAAGTGCGGATGATTGTGCACCGTATGTACGGCAACCCCCGGGAAGTGAAGTTTGAGGGCAGTGCAAATGAAGTTAATAATTCTATGCAATTGTTTTTATACGAAGCTACAAAAAAAGCAGAAAGCATAAACTTTCAGATAAGCTCCAGTGACATTGTGTACGGGCTAGACAGTAGTAATGGCGATACATTCATATCGGCAATAGAGCCGGAAATTACATTAGCAGCCGACAATATGGATATCAGCAACCTCTTTGAAATGGTAAAGACCACCAGTAACGCAGAAGGAGACATAAGTTTTCGTATAGAAATTACCGAAGAAGAAGTAAATAAGCCCATATTGGACAAGCCTGAACAGCCCCAGACAACAGTAATAGAAGGCATCCTTTGGCAAGGGCTTAAAGCCGGCGACATTGTAATGATGTCATCCCACAATCATGCACAAAAATTTATTGTTCATATGATAATGAACCGACACCGCGAAAGCGGTTACGACCGAGAAAAACAATATGAGCATGGTATTATGTGGGACAGTAGGATTAACGATGTTGGCGTAAACGAGAAAGAATATGGGTGATAAGTTATGGCATAAACTAAAAAAACATCCTGTTAATTAGGATGTTTTTACTAAGCGCGAAACCAGATTCGAACTGGCGACCCTCGCCTTGGCAAGGCGATGCTCTACCACTGAGCCATTCGCGCATATATAATACTATAAAAAATGGGGAGTTGCTATTTTTGAAGCAGCGGGTGATGGGAATCGAACCCACGCAACAAGCTTGGAAGGCTTGTGTTCTACCATTGAACTACACCCGCATAAATGCCCAGGAGCGGAATTGAACCACCGACACACGGATTTTCAGTCCGTTGCTCTACCGACTGAGCTACCTGGGCCCGTTTCATGTCGTTTACGGGTGACACGAATGTAAGTATAGACTATTTTATATAGAGATGTCAATAGCTAATTTCAAATTTTTTGCAGATGAAAAATCTGTAAATTATAAGGCAGCCGTCATATCACCGCCCTCCTGTTGATTCGCAGAAATTTTGAAGCTACGCAAGAAGTCTACTATAAAACACTCTTTAAAAACTTTCCTGTAAAGGACCCTTTGCATTTAACAACATCTTCCGGTGTGCCACAAACTACAATTTCACCACCTGCATTGCCCCCCTCGGGGCCAAGGTCAATTACATAGTCTGCAACTTTTATCACGTCCAGGTTATGCTCGATAACAACAATGGTATTGCCGCCTTCCGTAAGTTGTTGCAAAATGCCAATTAGTTTATGAACATCTGCGGCGTGCAGTCCTGTTGTAGGCTCGTCTAATACATAAAGGGTTCTGCCCGTTGCCCGGCGGGAAAGTTCTGTGGCAAGTTTAACCCTTTGGGCTTCGCCACCGGAAAGTGTAGTTGACGATTGCCCAAGCTTTACATAGCCAAGTCCAACATCAAATAATGTCTGTAGTTTTTCCTTTAAGCGGGGTAAATTTTCAAAAAATGCAAGGCTGTCTTCCACGGTCATATCCAGTACGTCGGAAATGGATTTGCCTTTGTACTTTACTTCCAAGGTTTCGCGATTATACCGCTTTCCGTCGCACACTTCGCAAGGCACGTAAACATCCGGCAAAAAGTGCATTTCAATTTTTAAGATACCGTCCCCGGCGCAAGCCTCGCAGCGGCCCCCGCGAACGTTAAAGCTAAAGCGCCCCTTTTGATAGCCACGGATTTTAGCCTCGGGAACCTGCGCAAAAACATCACGTATCAAGTCGAAAAGGCCGGTATAGGTTGCAGGGTTAGAGCGGGGCGTGCGCCCAATTGGGCTTTGGTCTATATTTATTATTTTATCCAAGTGTTCCAAGCCTGTCAGGTCTTTATGGTTGCCGGGCTTAACACGGGCACGGTTTAAGTCCCTAGACAGACGCTTGTATAAAATCTCGTTTACAAGGGAGCTTTTACCACTACCACTAACCCCGGTCACGCAGTTGAAAACCCCTAACGGAAATTTTACCGAAATATTTTTCAAGTTGTTTTCTGCCGCACCTTCAATATGCAGCATGCGTTTTTTTTCAATTTTACGCCGCACTTTAGGCGTTTCTATGGTTGCTTTGCCGCTTAAATACTGCCCTGTTATAGATGCTTCGCAATTAACAATATCGTTCACATCGCCGGCGAATACAACTTCTCCGCCGTTGCTTCCCGCCTTGGGGCCAATATCTACAATATAGTCCGATGCCCACATTGTATCAGAGTCATGTTCTACAACAATAAGTGTGTTGCCAATATCTGTAAGGTGGCGTAAGGTTTTTAGCAAGCGGTCGTTATCCCGCTGATGCAGCCCGATACTTGGTTCGTCTAAAATATAAACAACCCCCACCAAGCCCGAGCCAATTTGTGTTGCCAATCGAATGCGCTGGGCTTCGCCGCCGGAAAGTGACCCTGTAGAACGAGCCAGTGTCAAATAGTCCAGCCCTACATCCATAAGAAAGCCTGTCCGCGCATGAATTTCTTTAAGAATTGCCCCTGCAATAATCATTTGTGTGGTGGTAAGTTTTAATTCGATAAAAAACTTCTGTATTGCGCCAATGGTCATTTCCGTAACGTCGGAAATAGAGTGGTCGCCTACGGTAACAGCCAATATTTCCGGCTTTAGACGCCGCCCTTTACAGGCAGGGCAGGAGATACTGGTCATAAGATGCTCGTAGTCCTGTTTGCTTGCAAGAGAGGATGTCTCTTTATATCTGCGCCATAAGTTGTTGGCGATTCCTTCAAACATATACGGATACTTTCTGGCACGCCCGTCTTGTCCGACATATTCAATTGTAAGTTTTTTATTTGAGCCGTTCATTAAAATTTCGCAAACATTCTTTGGCAGGTCTTGATATGGAATATCAAGATGAAAGTTGTGTTCTGCAGCCAGTGCCTCAAAAATAGCATGAACCATACTGTTTTCAGATTTTATTGCATTCCAGCCCGAGGCAGTGATTGCGCCTTCGTTAAGTGAAAGCTGGGGGTTTGGTACAATAAGTTCCGGGTCGAAAATCAATTTCATTCCAAGGCCGGCGCAGTCTGGGCAGGCCCCTGATGGGTTATTAAAAGAGAACATGCGGGGCTCTACTTCCGACAAGCTTATGCCGCAATCCACACAGGAAAAATGCTGACTAAAAGGTATGTCTTCCGCAGAGGCATCTTGGGCGGCGGCATTAATTACCACAAGCCCCCCAGTTAGCACCATGGCGGATTCTATAGATTCGGAAAGACGTTTTTGTATGCCATCCCGCACTACAAGGCGGTCTATTACAATTTCGATTGTGTGCTTTTTGTTCTTTTCCAGCTCAATAGTGTCCCCAAGATCGTGGACTTCGCCGTCTATCCTTGCCCGGACATAGCCGTTTTTACGTGCGTCCTCCAGCAGTTTGGCATGTTCGCCTTTGCGCTCTCTTACCACAGGGGCAAGAACTTGCAAGCGGGTACTTTCGGGCAACTCTAAGATTTGATCAACAATTTGGTCTATGGTTTGTTTTTCTACTACCTTGCCGCACTTTGGGCAGTGGGGGATGCCAACCCTGGCATAAAGTAGGCGCAAATAGTCGTAAATTTCTGTAACGGTGCCTACGGTAGAACGTGGGTTTTGGTTGGTTGTTTTCTGGTCTATAGAAATGGCAGGGCTAAGGCCCTCTATAAAGTCTACATCCGGCTTTTCCATTTGCCCAAGAAACTGCCGTGCATATGCGGAAAGGGACTCTACATACCGCCGCTGCCCCTCTGCATAAATTGTGTCAAAAGCCAAGGATGTTTTGCCCGAGCCGCTGACACCGGTGAATACAACTAATTTATCCCGTGGAATAGATAAATCCACATTTTTTAAATTATTATTTCTTGCACCTTTTATGGTTATTTTATTTGAGCCCAGCTGTGTCATGTGAAAGTCCTCTCATTTGTTTGTTCGATGTTTGTTCGATTTCATATTATACTCCTACAAATGCAATAATGCAATTGGAATATTTATTAGAGTCCTGCAATAAAGTCAAGTGAACGATGGTTGACATAAAAGTTTTATACAGCTAAAATATCTTTTGTTGTTAGTATCCGTAGCTCAGGGGATAGAGCGTCTGCCTCCGGAGCAGAAGGCCGTAGGTTCGATTCCTATCGGATACAGATGTGGAAAGGGGGCTGTTTCGCTTTTTTTGCTTAGCGAGATAGCCCCTTTTGTTTTTCTATTCCGCTAATAGCAATTCAGCTTTTAATGCTTTTTGAAGGACAGAGGAGAAATTTATATGTTTCAGTTCGGCCTCTTCGTTAAGCCATTGGGGTATTGTTAACGTCTTTTTAACTGCTTTATTTTTGCGGCGATATTTTTCGATTGGAGTGGCTACCAAAGATATGAACTCGTTTTCATCGCATTCAATTGCAGAAGGCTCACTTGCTAAAGGGTGTATGAGTGCAACAAAATTATTTTTTAGGCGGTGATAATTCTTGAAAATCACAATAAAAGAGCCACCAACAGGCGCAGAAGAAGAAATTATTGTGCTGTGCCATAACGTAAGCCCCGAACTCATGAACGTGTTAAACTCCATAAGCACGCCCGGTGGTATGCTTATTGCATACATTGATAGTGAGGTTCATTGGATAAATCCTTCGGATGTTTTTTACATTGAAGCTGTAGACAGAAAAGTATTTCTCTACTGCGAAAAGGAAGTATATGAGTCGAAACAAAAGCTATATGAGCTGGAAGAATTGGATATAGACGGCTTTGTGCGAATTTCAAAATCGACCATTGCAAATATACACAAAATAAAAGCATTTATTCCATCATTGTCTGGCAATGCCGAAGCCGTTTTGACGAACAAAGAGCGGATAGTTATTTCACGCCGATATATGAGTAGCCTAAAGGAAAGGTTAAGGTTAAAAATAGGAGGACAGTCTCATGGGTATTAAGGAATTTTTAAGAGGAATCGTAAATAATTTTTTAGTTATTTATACCGTTCTGATGTTTGGACAACTTATTCTATGGCACTTTAACGGAACTACGCATGTATCTTGGCAAGGCTTAACTTTTCTATTCATGATGTCAATACTTTTCTCTTTGGCAGGGTTCATCTTTTATTCAAAAAGAAATCTGAAAAGACTTGAATTGCTTATTCGTCACGTTTTCCATTTTATTTTGATAATAGCGATTTATCTATCCGTAGGCAGCTACATTGGAGTTGTTCCATGGAATGAGCCACTGCATTTAGTTACCATTGCAGCATTAACTTTGGGAGTTTATATTGCTGTGTCAGCAATTCGATTGTATCAAACAAAAAGGCAAACGGACGAAATGAATGAAATGCTAAAAGAAATCAATAAGAA
>Ga0123355_10006949_pt1 | contig 16852 bp, 14 predicted proteins | sample TergutEmb28metaG_3_FD_89872 | JGI IMG/M metagenome (GOLD analysis project Ga0123355, IMG submission 89872) | Embiratermes neotenicus P1 segment gut microbial communities from Petit-Saut dam, French Guiana - Emb289 P1 | ecosystem: Host-associated > Arthropoda: Insects > Digestive system > Gut ...
ATCCGGCGTGCCCCGGAACGCAAAACGTGAAAGGCAAATGATCATGACGCGTCAGAGCTTGGAAGATTTGCTGCAGACGGTCAACCCGGTGGAGATGCTCCGCAGCTCTCAGGAGGGCGCCTACGTCTACCCGGTAGTCGCTACCGAGTTCAGCAACTGGCAGCACGAGCAGCACGCCTGGACACAGACGTGCGTGCTGTACGACCAGTCGCACCACATGGCGAACCTGTACCTGAAAGGGCCGGATGCCCTCAAGCTGCTATCCCACCTGGGCGTCAACAGCTTCGCGAACTTCCCGCTCAACCGGGCCAAGCAGTTCGTGCCGTGCAGCTACGACGGCTACGTCATCGGGGACGGGATCCTGTTCCACCTGGAGGAGAACGAGTACGAGTGGGTGGGCCGGGTGCCGGTGGTGAACTGGTTCCAGTTCCACGTCGACACCGGTGACTGGGATGTCGAGCTGGTCCGCGACGACCGGTCGCCATCGCGGCCCATGGGCAAGGCGGTCACCCGCACCCAGTACCGGTTCCAGATCCAGGGCCCGAACGCCGCCCAGGTGATCGAGAAGCTCAACGGCGGCCCGTTCCCAGACATCAAGTTCTTCCACACTGACTACATCAACATTGCCGGCCGCAAGGTCCGCGCCCTGCGCCACGGCATGGCGGGCCAGCCGGGCCTCGAGGTGTGGGGCCCGTACAACGAGTACTTCGAGATCCGCGACGCGATCCTCGAGGCGGGCGCGGAGTTCGGCATCGTCGCAGTGGGCGCCCGTGCCTACGCGACCAACGCCCTGGAGTCGGGCTGGATCCCGTCGCCGCTGCCCGCTGTCTACACCGGCGACGAGATGCGGGCCTACCGGGAGTGGCTGCCGGCTGCGGGCTACGAGGGCCGCGGCGGCTCGATCGGCGGCAGCTTTGTCTCCGACAACATCGAGGACTACTACATGACGCCGTACCAGCTCGGCTACGGCCACATGGTGAAGTTCGACCACGATTTCATCGGCCGTGAGGCCCTCGAGCGGATGGACCTTTCCTCCCAGCGCCGCAAGGTGACGCTGGCCTGGAACCACGAGGACGTGGCCAAGATCTTCGCGTCCTTCTTCGACCCCAGCGTGGTGCCGTACAAGTTCATCGAGATGCCGGTGTCGAACTACGCCTCAGCGAACTACGACAGCATTCTCTCCGGCGGCAAGCTGGTCGGGTTCTCGATGTTCAGCGGCTACAGCGGCAACGAGCGCTCGATGCTGTCGCTCTCGACGATTGATCACGAGATCCCGGTCGGCACCGATGTCACCCTGGTCTGGGGCGAGCCCGACGGCGGCTCGGCCAAGGCGTCGGTCGAGCGGCCGCACCGGCAGTTCGAGGTCCGCGCGACCGTTGGCCCCGCGCCGTACACCAAGGAAGTGCGCGAGCACTATGCGGAGGGCTGGCGCACGCACCAGGGCTGAGACCGGAATGCGGGCAGGCCGTCAGCTCAGGCTGACGGCCTGCCGCAACGGGGACCCGGTATGGGGAGGCGGGCGGGTTGCATGCGCGTCGACGTTCTGCTGAGTTTCCTGGGCGTGGCGGCCTGTTGCTGGCTCGTCGGGGGCTTCGCGCTTGTTATCGGGCTGCGTCAACTGCGACGGCACCGGTCGCTTGAGGCGCACGGCGTCCTCGTGTCCGGCATCGTCACCGACTTCAGGCTCGTCGTCAACACCGACTTCAGCCGTACCTATCCCGTGCTGCGGTTCCGGACCATGGACGGCCAGGATGTCGAGACCCTCATCCAGGTTGGCCGCGGAGTGACGCGACTGAAGTTAGGCCAGGTCGCTCCGGTCATCTACGACGCGTCGAACCCTCGTCACGCAACCGTGGGCACCTCCATCAGCAGTGCGAGCTGGGTCGGCTTCGCCATCGTCTTCGTTGTGGCGGCGATGTTCCTGCTGGGCGGCTTGGTCTTCCTCGCCGTATCCCTGATCGCAGCGCTGGCGACGTGACCATCCTGGCGGGCGGGACCCGTTCGGGAAGTTTGCAGTAATTTGCCAGATAACCCGGCTACCATCGGACGACATGAACCCGCTGACAGGCGTACTCGGTGAAGCCTGGCGCATGTACCGCGCCCACGCGATCCATATGCTCGCGATCGCGTTCGCCTTCTTCATCGTCACAGCGTTGCTCGTCGGACTGCTCAGTCTGCTCGGTCTCGTCGGGGTATTCCTCGGCTGGATCGTGCAGCTGTTCTCGAACTTCCTGCTGACCGCGACGCTGATCAAGGCGGTCCAGGATGTCCGCGATGGCCGCGCTGACCTGTCCTTCGGCGAGACTGTGTCCTCGGCATGGCCCTACATCCTGCCGGTGGCGGCCGCCTCGATTCTCGCCGGCATCGCCATCGCCGTCGGCTTCGTCCTGATCATCGTTCCTGGCCTGATCCTCATCACGATCTGGGCGGTGATCATTCCGGTCATCGTGCTCGAGCGACCCGACGCGATCGCCTCGTTCGGGCGCAGCCAGCAGCTCGTTCGCGGCTATGGATGGCAGGTGTTCGGCACTCTGGTGGTGCTGTTCATCGTCGAGGTCATCGTGACGTTCGTGCTCGGGCTCATCTTCGGCGGGCTGGGGTCCTTTGGCGGACACCTGCTGAGCACCATCATCACGGGAACACTGATTGCGCCGTTTATCGCCATCACGGTGACACTCATCTACTACCGGCTCGTTGCGGCGCAGGCAGGCGGGCCGGGCGCGCCTTACGGCGCTCCGGGAGCCCCCTACGGCGCTCCGGGCGACCCCTACGGCGGTCCTCCCGGCAATCCTCCCTACGGCGGCCCGCCCGGGGGCGACCCCTACGGCCGCCGGCCCGGCGACCCCTACGGCCGGCCGCCCGCCGACCCTTACGGCGGCCAGCCCGGCAATCAGTACGGCACGCCGCCTGGCAGCCCCGGCGACTGGTTCGGGGGATCTAGCGGCCGGTGAAGGCCGGCGGCCGCTTCTCCGCGAACGCGAGCTGTCCCTCGCGGTAGTCCGCTGACTGGAAGCACGCCTCGATCATCGCCTCGACCCTGGCCATATCCCGCTGCTCCGGCGGACGGAGCGCCGCGCGGATCGCGGCCTTGGCCGCAGCGACGGTGAGCGGTGCGTTGCCCGCGATGGTGGCGGCCAGGGTCATGACCTCCGCGCGCAGGTCAGCGGCGGGGACGACGCGGTTGACCAGGCCCATCTGCAGCGCCTCGGCGGCCGAGAACCGCCGGGCCGACAGCAGGATCTCTGCTGCCCACGCCGGCCCGACCAGGCTCATCAGCGTCGTCACGCCGCCGAATGCGTAGCCGAGACCGAGCCGGGCAGCCGGGATGCCGAACTGGCTGTCATCGGAGGCGATGCGGATGTCGGCCTGCAGGGCGGTGAGCAGCCCGCCGCCCATGCAGAAACCGCGGATCATTGCGATGACTGGCTTGGTCAGGCCGGCCCACGCGGACGCGATCGCCGCCTGCCCACGGTCGTACTGCGCGCGCGCCTCCGGTGCGGTCCGCTGCTCGCCAAACTCGGAAATGTCGGCTCCGGACGCGAACGCCTTGTCCCCGGCGCCCGTCACGATTAGCACCCGCACGCCCGCGTCGGCGTCCAGGTCTGCGAGCACGCCCGGCAGCGCGGCGCGGATCTCGGTCGACAGGGCGTTGCGCTTGGCCGGGTTGTTGAAGGTCACCACGGCGATCTCATCGGCCACCTCGACGAGCAGCTTGTCGGTGCCCGTGTCTCGGGTCCCCAGCATGGTCAGATCACCCCTTCGGCGCGGAAGTGCTCGATCTCTTCGGCGGAGTAGCTCAGCGCATCCAGCACCTCGTCGGTGTGGTCGCCGGCGTCGGGGCTCGCTGCCCGGACGGTCCGCGGCCCATCGGTCATGCTCACAGCGTTGCGCACGATCTCCAGCCGGCCGAGCACGGGGTGTGTCACCGGCTGCGCCATCTCCAGGTGCTCGACCTGCGGATCGGCGAAAACCTCATCCATCCGGTAGACCGGGCCGCACGGCACGCCGACCTCGTTGAGCGCCGCGACCCACGAGGCGGTGGCCTGCGTCGCCAGCCGCTGACTGATCAGCGCGTTGAGTTCCGCGCGGTTCGCCGACCGCCCGCCGGGGGAGTCAAACCGCGGGTCCGCCGGGATCCACGGCAGCCCGATCACCTGGCACAGGCCGCGCAGCAGCCGCCCGTCGGCGGCGCCGATGTTGACGTAGCCGTCGGCGGTGGCGAAACAGCCCATCGGGACGTTTGTCGGGTGGTGGTTGCCTGCCGGAGCGGGCACCTCATGGTCGATGGTCCAGCGCGCGGCCTGGAAGTCCATCATGGCGATCATCGACTCGAGCAGCGACGTCTGCACCCAGCGTCCGCTGCCGGTGCGGTCCCGGTCGTGCAGCGCGACGAGCACGCCGATCGCGAGATACAGGCCGGCGGCCAGGTCGGACACCGGGATGCCGGCCCGGGTGGGCTCCTCGCCGGTGCCGGTCACGCTCATGAGACCGCCCATGCCCTGCGCGATCTGGTCCACGCCGCCCCGCCCGGCATACGGCCCGTCCTGACCGAAGCCGGAGATCGATCCGTAGACCAGCCGCGGGTTGCGAGCGTGCACGGTGTCGAAGTCGAAACCGAGGCGCTGCTTCACCGGAGGACGCATGTTCTCGATCAGCACGTCGGCGGTGTCCACGAGGCGCATGAGCACGTCGTGCGCCGCCGGCGCTTTCAGGTTCAGCGACAGCGACCGCTTGTTCCGGTGCAGGTTCTGGAAGTCGGGGCCGTGCCGGGCGCCGATAAGACCGGTTCCCGCTTCGGCGGGCGGCGGTTCCACCCGGATAACGTCGGCCCCCCAGTCGGCCAGCTGCCGGACGCAGGTCGGGCCGGCCCGCGCGACCGTGAGGTCGATGACACGAATGTCGTCAAGCGGGAGTTTTGTCGTCACGCCTCTATCATCCCCCGGGGTATTAGGCGTGCCGAGCGTCAGTTCCCGCCGCCTCCGCCGGTCCCGGTTCCCCCGCCGGTCCCGCCGGCACCAGTGTTCCCGCCGGCACCAGTGTTCCCGCCGGTCCCGGTGTTCCCGCAGCCTCCGGTGTCTCCGACGTTCCCGAAGTCATGGTGGTGACCCTTGAGCACGGTCACGGTAACCGGGCTGCCGACCGGCACCTGGCCGCTCGGGCTCACCGAGACTACTGTGCCCGGCCCCTGCCCGTCGGGTACGCCCTGACCGCTCTGGCTGTTAGTAAATGTCACGACGGGTGTCAGCCCGAGGCTGCACAGGGTCTGGCTCACGTCGGAGGCCTGCTGGCCGACCAGAGCGGTGCCGTTCACGTTGACAGTCTGGGCCGGGGGCGAGGAGCTCGCTGGTGGCGGGAGCACGCCGTGGCTGGCGGCCGGCAGCGCACCCGTGATCAGCCAGGTCGCGAGGCCGCCGACGAGGGCGGCCGCGAGGGCCAGCAGCGCGCCGCGACCGCGCCGCGGAGCCTGGCCGCGCCGCCCGGCAGGGGCAGTGTGCCAGGTCATGGGGTGCGCATCGACGAGCGTGCCGCTGCGGGCGTCGCCGGGATCAGGCCGGAATGGGGCCGTTGCGGTCGCCGCGAGGCGACTGGGCGCGCCGCCGGTGATGGAATCACGGACCCGGACAGCCTGCTCGGCCACGGCCGCGGCGCTGGCTGGCCTGCTCGCCGGGTCCTTGGCGGTCAGTTCGGCCACCAGCCGGGCAGCCGCGGCTGGCACCGAGCCGAGAAGGGGTGGCAGCTCCGCGTGCTGGTGGGCAGACGCGACCTCGAACGGCATGCCGCTGAACGGGGGTGCGCCAGCCAGACACTCATAGCCGACGATGCCCAGCGAATACAGATCGCTGGCGGGGCTCGCGGGCGCGCCGGCGGCCCGTTCCGGGGCCAGGTAAGAGGGCGTTCCGATCACCATGCCGGTCTGGGTGATCGGCAGCGAGCCCGCGGCGTACGCGATTCCGAAATCGGTGATCTTCACCTGGCCGCCGGGGCCGATCAGCAGGTTTCCTGGCTTGACGTCCCGGTGCACCAGGCCGGCAGCGTGCGCCGCCTGCAGGCCTGAGGCGGTCTGGGCGAGCACGTCCATGGTGGTGCCCGCATCCAGCGGCCCGGCATCCAGCACATCGGCCAGGGACGGGCCGTCGACCAGCTCCATGACCAGGTACGGCCGCGCGCTGTCGCCGGCCTCGCCGTAGTCGTAGATCTGCGCCACGGCGGGGTGCGACACCGACCCCGCGTGCCGGGCTTCGGCGCGGAACCGCTCGAGTGCCTGGCGCTGCCCGGCGTACTCCGATCGCAGCACCTTCACCGCGACGGGCCGGTCCAGGACCAGGTCAAAAGCGCGCCAGACCTCGCCCACCCCGCCAGACGCGATCGGGTTGTCCAGGCGGTAGCGACCCGCGAGTACCCCCGTGGTCTGTCTCATAGCTCTCAGACGATACCCGCAAACACGCGCCTGAGCGTTCCCAGTCACCCGTGGCTCAGGCAAGCGCACGGGAGTCTTGTGCCGTCGGCGTGTCGTTCCTGAGCCTGTCATGCGCAGTACGGGCCCAGTTATGGGGCGCGTCGTAGCGTTCGCCTATGTCCTTACCCCGCATTCCTGCCGTCGGGTCACGCCGCGCTTCGCTGGCCGCGGCCCTCGTAGCGATAGCTGCCGCGGCGGCCCTGCTGACGTCGGGCCCTGCGCTGGCCGTCGGCACCGAGCCGGGCAGCCTGCAGCTGAGTCCGCCAACTGGCGCGCTCGCCACGCAGGCGACATGGTCGACCACAACGGCGTGCCCGGCTGGCTTCCAGGCATCGGCCGCGGTCTCCGAGTTCCTGACCGACGGGACCTTCCTCAGCGACATCTCGGTCTTTGTCGAAGGCACCTCGGTTCCGGTCACCGGCGGCGAGCTGGACGCCTCGGTGGGCGCCCTTCTCAACTTCGCCGGATTTAACGCGACGACGCCGGGCACGACCGAGTGGGTGGTGGGCTGCTATAGCGGCGGCGGTGGTACCGGCGGTGTCTCCTATGTCCAGTCCCTGTTCGTCACCGCGACCGCGAACGGCACGTACACCACGAGCGCCACCGCGCCGACGGAGGTTGCCACCGCGACCTCGATGGCCGCCTCGCCGAACCCGGCCACCTCGGGTACCAAGGTCGCCCTCACCGCGACCGTGACGGCCGCTGACGGCACGGCACCCGCAGGCACGGTGACGTTCTTCAACGGCGGCACCGCAATCAATACCACTCCGGCATCGGTCATCTGGACAACCACGGCACCGGTCACCGGGACGGCCACCATCACCACCGCGTTCACGGCGACCGCAAGCACCTCTCTCCCCTTGACAGCCACGTTCACCCCGACGAACACCGCTGGGTACGGCGGCTCGACATCGGCGGTAGTCACCGAGTCGGTTAACCCGGGACATGGGCATACCCGTCACCCGGGCGTGGGCTCGGAGCCGGGCAGCCTGGTGCTGAATCCGCCCACCGGCCCGCTCGCAACGATGCCGACATGGTCGACCACAACGGCATGCCCGGCTGGCTTCCAGGCATCGGCCCAGGTCTCCGAGTTCCTGACCGACGGGACCTTCCTCAGCTCTATCTCTTTCGTCGTCCCTGGCGCAGGGGCCCCCATCAGTGGTGCCGAACTGCAGGGTTCGGTGGGCGCCATTCTCGGCTTCGCCGGGTTCAGCGCGACGACGCCAGGCACCGTGGAGTGGGTGGTGGGCTGCTATAGCGGTCCCGCCGCTACGGGTCACGTCGCCTTCGTCCAGTCCGTGTTCGTCACCGCGACCGCGAGCGGCACGTACACCACAAGCGCTAAGGGACCACGATGACAAGGGTTGCTCGGGATCATTCGGCTGCCACATTGCGCCAGGCGAAAGAGGGATAGGCGGCGCGCGACTTTAAGGTGATCATGGGCACATGGCCAAGCTCGACCTGCCGACTGTCCCCATCGCGGTAGAGCACAATGTCGCGATGCCCATGCGCGATGGCACGCTGCTGCGCGCCGACATATACCGGCCAGCCGAAAACACCCCGTTCCCCGCTCTTCTCATCCGTACGCCCTACGGTGAGCCGGCCGTCCGCACTGCCCCGGTGCTGCCCGCGATCGACGCGGGATTCGCCGTCGTGCTGCAGTACTGCCGCGGCACCGGCACGTCCGACGGGGATTTCACGCCGTTCGAGACCGAGTCCGACGACGGCGTCGACTCCGTCGAGTGGTGTGCGAAGCAGGACTGGTGCGACGGTCGCGTCGGCATGTGGGGGTCGTCGTACGTCGGCATGGTCCAGTTCGCGGCCGCGGTGCAGGCGCCGCCCGCGCTCAAGTGCCTGCTGCCGATCGTCACCCCGGCCGACTACTACGGCGGCCTGGCCTACCGCCAGGGCGCGTTCCAGCTCGGCCAGTTGCTCGCCTGGTACACCATGAAGTCGGCGCAGACGCTTGGCTACCGGGCGATGGCCGGCGAGGACGTTGCCGCCGACGGCCCGGCGCTGGCGGCGCATGCCGCGAATATCGCCGCGAACTACCGCTACCTGCCGGCCCGAGACATGCCGGCCGTGAGCCGCATCATTCCCGGCTGGCAGCGCTGGCTCGACCACGAGCGACTCGACGAGTACTGGCGCGAGGTGTCGTACGCAACGAGGCGACACCGGATCACCACGCCCGCGCTCCACGTCGGCGGCTGGTTCGACCTCTTTCTCGGCGGCACCCTCGACAACTACCGCACGCTGCGCCGGGCCGCGGCCACCGAGCACGCGCGCCGTCACCAGGCGCTCATCGTCGGCCCGTGGACACACGGCGACCAGACCGGGACCGCGGGCGAGCTGCATTTCGGGCTCGCGTCTTCCGCGCAGGCGATCGGGCTGGAGCACCTGCAGGTCGGATTCCTCCGCACGTTCATCGACGACGACCAAGCCGAGCGTGGGCCCCTGCGGGTGAAGCTGTTCGTTATGGGCGACAACGTGTGGCGGGACGAGGACGACTGGCCGCTGGCGCGGACGGAATGGACGCGGTGGTACCTGTACGCGGGAGGTGTCTTGTCCCCGGAGGCGCCGCCGCCCGCCGCACCGGCTTCAAGTTACCGGTACGACCCGGCGAATCCGGTGCCGACGGCGGGCGGCCCGACGCTGATCCCGGCCTCGCCGGATGGCTCGCTGAGCTGGATGGCCGGGCCACGCGACCAGCGCGCGATCGAATCGCGGCCGGACGTACTGTCATTCACCAGCGCCGTTCTGCAGCAGGACCTCGAGGTCACCGGGCCGATCGTGGTCACGCTGCACGCCGCGACCTCGGCGGCGGACACCGACTTCACCGCGCGGCTGGTTGACGTGTGGCCGGACGGGCGGGCGATGGGCATCGCCGACGGAATCGTGCGGGCGCGTTACCGGGACGGAACGGGCGAGCCCCGGATGATCACGCCCGGCCGCGTCTACGAGTACTCGATCGACCTGATCGCGACCAGCCAGGTGTTCAAGGCCGGGCACCGGGTGCGGGTCGACATCGCGAGTTCGAACTTCCCGTGCTTCGACCGCAATCCGGGCAACGGGGCGCCGTCCGCGACGGCGACGGAGCAGGACTTCGTCGTCGCCGAGCAGACGATCTGCCACGACGCGGCGCACCCGTCGTCGATCACGCTGCCGGTGATCCCGCGGAGCGTGCGAACCTCCTAGTCCTCGATCTCGAGGTGCACCAGGCCGACTTCCCTGACGCGCCTGGGGGCGACCGCGTAGGTAACAATGAGGCAGATCAGGCCGATGACCATGAAGCCGCCGACGCCGAATGCCATGTAGGAGTACGGCGGGCCCAGCGGCGAGATGAAGGAGAACGCCGTGATCCCGGCCGCGGAGAGCCACGCGGGCACGAAGGCGGCGATGCCGAGCACCGGGATTATCAGGTGCGTGAACCAGTTGAAGGCCCGGCGGCCACGGCGGGCGAAGTAGCCGATGCACGCGGCGTTCATGAGGATGTAGACGGCGACCAGCAGGATGACGATGCCAGTGCCCACCATGGAGAACGCCACGGCCGGCGTGTAGTGCAGGCCCAGGCCGAGCGTGACGGCCACGGTGACGACGAATCCCGTCAAGATCGCGACCACGGGGGACCGGTGCTTCACGTTGAGGGCGGCTAGCTGCCGGGGAAGCGCGCCGATCCGGCCCATCGCGAAGCCCGTGCGGCTCGAGACGTTCACGCCTGCATTCGCGTTGGCAATGGTGGAGTTGACGATCGCCAGGAAGACGAAGAACCAGAAGATGCCGTACAGGGACCTGGCCATGCCCTCCCAGGAAGCGGCGCCCGTGCCGGTCGTGAATGTCGCGAACTTGCCCGGGCCGAAGGCGACGTCCACCGCGTAGGTGGTGAACACGTACAGCGCGCCGATGAGCAGCGTAGCCAGCATGACCGCTCGCCGGATGGTACGCCGCGGGTTCCGTGCTTCCTCGGCGAGCGGCGCGGCGCCCTCGAAGCCGCCGAAGGCGAGGATCGTGAACACCGAGCCGGCGATCACGCCGGAAATGCCGCGGTGCGCTGATGGGGTGTAGCTGGTGCCGAACACCGAGCCGGTGTTGTGGTTGCCGGCGTGCACGACGAAGAAGACGGCGAGGACGAGGAACACCGCGATCTCGATGACGCCGAGGACGGTGCCGAGGCGCGTGGAGGTGCGGATCCCGTAAAAGCCTGCGACGGTGATGATCACCGCGCCGAGCAGCGACCACGGCCACCAGAGGTTCGCCGGGTAGCTCGACCATTCGGAGCTGATGGTGGCTGCAGTGGTGAACCCGAGCTGCAGCAGCACGAGCGGCGCAATCAGCAGACCGGCGAGCAGGTAGGCCCACGCGACGAGGTAGCCGACAGCCGGGTGCAGTCCGCGAGCCGCGTACGTCGCCATCGAGCCGGCCGCTGGCATCTCGCGCGCGAGCAGGCCGATGCACCACGCGCACAGCAGGCAGGCAATAAGCGCGAAGATCACCGCCAGCGGCAGCGCGCCGCCCGCGAACCCGACACCCGCCGGGATCGACGCCGCGATCGCGGCGCCGGGCGCCATGTCGGTGATGCTCTGGAACAAGACCTCGCGGAGCCCGATCGCGTCCTTGCGGAGGCCGGTCTTCGTAGTGGTGACGGGGGCGGTGGCGGTCATAGCTGTCTCCGGGGGCAGAGGGACGGCTGCTGTGCCGATGATCCCACGGCGGCGAGCCGGGACACACCCCGTTTGCTGGCGCGCCCGGTACTCTGGCCCCGTGCCTGAAGCGCCGTCCGGGGGTCTGACCCTCTACTACGAGTCCGAGGGCGACCCGGCCGGTGTGCCGTTGCTGCTGGTGGTCGGCTTGGGCGCGCAGCTGACGTGGTGGCCTGCCGGATTCCGTTCCGCGCTGGCTGACCGCGGTTTCTTTGTCATTTGCTATGACAACCGGGACGCGGGCAAATCGTCGTGGCTGGACGACGCCGGACCGGTCGATCTGCTAGCGGTGCTGGAGGGCAGCGCACCGCCGCCCTATCTGCTGTCGGACCTGGCCGCCGATGGTGTGGCCGTTCTCGACGCGCTCGGGCTGTCGTCGGCGCACGTCCTCGGCGTCTCCATGGGCGGGATGATCGCCCAGGGGCTGGCGATCGGGCACCCGGACCGGGTCCGCTCACTCACCTCTCTCATGTCCACGACGGGTGATCCAGCGGTCGGGCAGCAGCGGCCCGACATCACCGAGATGCTGCTGAGCCCGCGCCCTCCCGACAAGGCCGCGTCGGTGGAGCAGGGTGTGGCGCTCGCGCGGGCGATCAGCTCGCCCGTGTTCGGCTTCGATGAGCACGGCACGCGGGCGCGCATGGCGCTGGAGTACGACCGGGGCAATCACCCGGACGGAGCGGGCCGGCAGATCGCGGCGATCCTGATGTCCGGCGACCGCACGGCGGATCTTGGCCGGCTCGGCATGCCCGTCCAGGTGATCCACGGCGACGCCGACCCGATGATCGACGTCAGCGGCGGCCGGGCGACGGCCGCGGCGATCCCCGGCGCGCGGCTCTGGGTGGTTCCGGGCATGGGGCATGACATTCCGCCGGAGTTGTTCGGCGAGATCGCCGACGCCATTGCGGTGCTGGCTAAGCAGGCCGAGTAGCCGGGGCGGTGTGTCAGGCGCAAGCCGGCGGTAGGGGGCTGGTCGATATCCCCCAGGTCGTGAGGACCGCTTGAGGGAAGAACTTGACTTCACCGCAAATCTCAGGGAAGCCGGGCTGCTGCAGCTGCCATGCGCCGGAGCCGGCTTTCTTGTACATCCCGTAACTGCCACCGTCCTGGAAGCCCACCTGGACAGTCAGGGACGCCGTGCTAGATGGCGTGAAGCTGGCCAGCGCCCAGTAGATCTCCGTCGACGGATCGTAGGCGTAGTAGACAGAGCCCGCTGTGGGGCCGCCCCCGGCCAGATCGGAGATCGAGATTCTCTTCGAGGCGACGTAGGCCGCAGTCAGTTGGCTCTTCTCGGCGCTGCTGATGATGAGGTTCTGGATGGCGGTCGGCGTAGGGCTCGGTGCCGCCGCGGACTGCGAGGCTGCGGCGCTGGCACTGGCGGCAGCTGTCGTTGTCTGATTGCTGCCCGGCCCAGTACTGCTCGGCGTCCCGTTCGTCGAGCATGCGGCCAAGCCGACCGTCGCCAGCGAGGCTAGAAGTACCAGAGTTCCCCGGCCCACTCCGATGGCGCGCATCCTGCCTCCCGCGGAAGTCAGCACATCATCTGGCTTCAGCTGGCCACTGGGCAAGGGGAAACGTCCCCACCTGAGTCGCCGGCCTGAAGCTCGCACTGGCAGCCTTGACGACCTGCTGAAGGACGCCGACGATTGGTGCGGCAGGCTGACCGAGGGAGGTCCGATGACCCAGCCGAACCAGGACCCGATTCAAGCGGCTAACTCGGCTTTCAGCCGCGGTGACCTAGGTTCCCTGGATCAGTTCTTCACCGAAAACATCATCTGGCATCTCACGGGCACGGGCCCGCTCGCCGGCGACTACCAAGGTGTGGCGCAGGTGGCGGCGCTGCTGGGCAAGATGGCCGAGATGTCTGGCGGCACCCTTCAGCATGACGTGCACGATGTCCTGCATAACGATGACCACACGGTCGTGCTCGCAACGGTCCGCGGACAACGTGCGGGCAAGCAGCTTCAGGACAACATCGTCCACGTGATTCACGGCAACGGAGCCGGCAAGGCTACCGAGATCTGGACGACCCACAACGATCCCGCCGCGCAGGAAGCGTTCTGGTCATAGCGCCGCGGATTCACTCCGGACATCGAGCGGGCCCGGAGAACGGTTAGCCGAGATATGGCGGGCCGGTGGTGTGGTATTCGCGGCCGCTGGGCAGCCGCCAGGTCATGTGGCCGGGCTGGTCCTGGGTGAGGTGCCAGCCCGGCGCCTGCTTGGCGCGGTGGTGGCGGCGGCAGAGTGTGGCGAGGTTGCATTCGCAGGTCAGGCCGCCGTGGTCGTAGGGGATGGTGTGGTCCAGGTCGCACTGGCGGGCGGGGCGGCGGCAGCCAGGAAACGCACATCGCCGCTGCCGCACGGTCACCAGGTGGCGGAGCCGGGGCGGCGGCACGTAGCCCGCCGCTTCGCGGGTGTGGCGGCACGTCCCGGACTCCAGGACGACCAGCTGCCGGCGCAGGCCGGCTGCCCAGGTGATGACTGGCTCGCCGCTTGCGGGGCCGCGCCGCGCGCAGGCGTGGGCGGCTGCCTGGCCGGACGGCCCGGTTAGTGTCAGGCACCAGCGGGTGGCCGGGTCGGCGGCCAGCAGGCCGGCGAGCTCGCGGCTGGTGACCGGGTCGGCGAGGCCGTAGCCCGCGACCTCGCCCGGCTCGCTGCCGCCCAGGAACGCCGACAGCGGCATGGTCAGGTGAATGGATCCGGCCGGCTCCGCGCTCGGGGCGCGGGGCCGGCCGGACGCAGGCGGCACGCTGTCGTCGCCGGGTGCATAGCTGCCGATCGCGCCGGCAGGCGCCACGTCCACGGCGGCGGGTGCCGCGTCGGCGCTGCCGTGAGCGCTGGCGGTGTCCTGGGCAGCCGAGGCGGCGTTGGCGTCCGGCCAGCACTCGGGGTCGTCGAGGATCGTGGCGAGGTCGCGGCCGGACAGCAGCGTGGTGTAGGCCAGCGACCGCAGCTGGTCCCTGGTGCCGGGCACGCCGCAGGCGGCCAGCCACGCCGCGTCGGAGGTCAGCTTCTTGTCGAGCATGATCGCGCTGGCCGGCCGCAGCTCCCGCCCGGCCAGCGCCGTGTTGCCCGACCCCTCGCGCCACAGCTCGACCCGGGTCTCCTTACGGCTCTCCTTCTTGCGCCGTTCCGCGGCCGTCGGGTCGGCGGCCAGCACCGCCCGGCCCAGCGCAGCGCGCAGCTGCCCGGTGGTCCACCCGGCCGCGGGGTCGACGAGCCGGGCCGAGATCTCACCGGCCGTCCGGTCATCCACGACGGCGAGCTCGTCGACGAACACGCATGCCCGCGGCCAGTCGATGAACCCCGACAGTAGCGCGTCGCGCACCTCCGGCAGTCGGGCCAGGCCCTGCGATAGCTCGAGCTGGCGGCCTGCCGACCGTCCGGTTAGCGTCAGCTCCGCCGCCAGCTCATCAGCGACATGCTCGGCCGCCCGCGACGACCCGGCCGCCCGCCGGGCGGCCAGCGCCCGCACCCCGGCGGCCAGGCCTGCCTGATCGTGGGCAACCTGCCGCTGCCAGGCCCGCAGCACCCCGGCCAGCTCGTCATCGGACAGCCCGCCATACCCCTCCAGCGTCGCCTCGGCCAGCATCCCGGCCAGCCCGGCCCCCGGCAGCATCGTGTCGCAAAACCCAGTGTCACAAAACCCGGCAGCCACCGCAGCCTGGCCATCCCCGGAGCCCACCGGCTGCGGCCGGGCCTCCACCTCCGCCCGCAGACCCGCCGGCAGCGACCGCAGCCACGCCTCCGCCCCGTCCCCGTCGTCCTGCCACGCATCCGGGTGATCAGACGGATCCCAGCCCGCATCCACCTCGTCATCCCACGGGCTGCCCGCCGGCCCGCCCGCGGCATTCCCGCCCAGGCCGAAGAAGTCGAGCCGGCCCTGCGCATCCACGCCGAACCCGTCCGCCCCGGACTCCTTGGCCTCGAACTCGTCTGCCACCGGCTCCACCTCCCCACCAGCTGAACGAACCATTTCGCTCACACTATCGAGAGGGTCTGACATTTCTGGCTGGGTAGCCGCGCACCATTCGAAGGCATTGCGGGGCCGCATGAGCGGCGGACTACCGGGCTGCCTGCGCCATGGGAGCGGTCGCGGTGGCCATGACCCGGCGGGTCAGGTCAAAGGTCGCGAGGACGCGCACCCCCTCCTCGTGCATCGACTGCAACGCTGGGTCGCCGCCGGGGTCGAGCGCGGCAGCCTCCTCCCACATGGCTCGCTCGCTGTCGCGCCAGGCTGGCCGCTCACGCACCTCGACGTCGTCGAAGCCGGCCGCCCGTGAGGCCTGCGCCCAGGGCCACGCTCTTGATACGGCCGGGCAGCCTGTCATCATGAGGGTCGACGGCCTCCCAGCTAGTAAGCACGGCGCGCCCGCCTGGCGCGAGCACCCGGCGCAGCTCTCGGTAGGCGACGTCCGGCTGCCGGGCGAACTGGATCGCGTCGACACACACCACGCCGTCAGCGCACCCCGGGTCCAGCCCGGTCGCAGCCAGATCGCCTACCCGGTAGTCCGCCGCAACGCCCACCTGCCGCGCCAGCTCCCCGGCTTGCCGCAGCGCCTCCGCGGAAAAATCGACGCCGACTAGCTCGGCGCCAGTGCGTGCGGCGATCTCGAGGCCGTAGCCTCCGCGTCCGCAGGCGAGGTCCACGAGCACTCCGCCGGGAGGCAACCGCAGTGCCGTGACTACCTCGGCTAAGCCATCCCAGCCGAGCAGGCTCGTCGAGAGCAGCCGCGGCGGCAGGCCCAGATATCGCTGATGGATCTCGTCGACGGCCGGCGAGCTGGCCATGTTGGCATACCAGCCGTCGAAGTCTTTCGCGTCGGGCGCCGGCCATGTCTCCGCGCTGGTCTGCTCCACGGCGTCAGTATCGCGTGCTCAGATGCCGACGGGGTGCCAGACGGTTTTGATCTCAACTGTCGCTAGCAGCGGGCGGATGCCGGGCGAGGAGTCCCACTGCTCGTCGCCCCAGTGCTGGCCAGCACCGTAGACGCGCTTCAGATTGCCCGCGGCGGCGCGCTCGAGCGCCGCACGGTCGGCGTCTGGCACACCGGTCAGGTCGAGAGCATTCACGTCCCGGTGGCTCGCCGCGACGGGGGCAAGCTCGGCCATGCGGCCGGTCAGCACGTTCACCACCCCGGGCGGGATGTCCGAGGTCGCCAGCACCTCAGCCAGCGTGACTGCGGGCAGCGGGCGCGCCTCGCTCGGGACCACAACCGCGGTGTTGCCGGTGACGATCACGGGCGCGAGCACGCTGACGAGCCCGAGCAGGCTGGACTCCGCCGGGGCGAGAATGCAGACGACCCCGGTCGGCTCCGGCACGCTGAAGTTGAAGTACGCGCCGGCGACGGGATTCGCTGCCCCGGCGACCTGGGCGAGCTTGTCACTCCAGCCGGCGTACCACACCCACCGGTCGATGGCCGCCGCGACGATCTCCGCGGAACGACCGGACGCGACGCCCTCGGCCGCGGAAACCTCCGCGGTGAACTGCGCCGAACGCCCTTCGAGCATCTCGGCGACGCGGTACAGCACTTGGCCACGGTTGTATGCGGTCGCGCCGGACCAGCCGGGTACCGCGCGCCGCGCCGCCACGACCGCGTCTCGCAGGTCCTTGCGGGACGCCTGCGCGGCGTGGGCAAGCAGCGAGCCATCCGCCCCGTGTACCGGGTAGGACCGGCCGGACTCGGACCGCGGGAAG
>Ga0123355_10006950_pt1 | contig 16852 bp, 8 predicted proteins | sample TergutEmb28metaG_3_FD_89872 | JGI IMG/M metagenome (GOLD analysis project Ga0123355, IMG submission 89872) | Embiratermes neotenicus P1 segment gut microbial communities from Petit-Saut dam, French Guiana - Emb289 P1 | ecosystem: Host-associated > Arthropoda: Insects > Digestive system > Gut ...
AAATTCCAGTAGTCATATCGTGTTTTGGCTGCTGTTTTTGAGTCGTGAAACAAGTCGTTAAAACGGTCAGCCAGGTTGTAGCCGTATTTTTCTTTGAAAATCTCCTCAAAGTTGTGGGTCCAGGGCAATCCGTTGTCTACTTGGAAATGGGGTTCATCTGTAAACATCGCCTGTATGGTATTGCCGAAATAATCTTTAAACCGCCGGTAGTATTCGTCGTGGGTTATGGTGATAAAGTCTTGCACGGCTTGGGGATTTAGCACATCCAGATAGCTTTCGTTGTTAAAAATAGTGCTTACGGGCATTTGTTTTACTTCGTAATCCTTGGTTATATATGTCTGGGCGTTTTGGGGGTTATGCTTAATAGCCTTCCCCCCGGCTGTGCCGCTGGGGAAGCGGTCTTCGTCGTATAGCCAGCCAATCATTCCTAGTTTTTTAAGCTCTTCCAGGCATACTTCAATTGCCTTCCAATAGTCATCGCTTAGATACTCTGTAATCATCCCGCCCCGTGGGTGTAGGAAAACGCCGCCCATGCCTTGCTCGTGAAATTGGTTTATTTGGCGTTTAAGTTCTTCCTCTTCCAGTAGGCCGTTTAATGCCCAAAATGGGGCTGTTCTGTATACTGCGCCTGGGTTTTTAAACTCTTTGTAATCAATCATACTGTGCCTCCTTGTATTTTGGCGATTTGGATAAAAGGTCTGCTCTCTTTTTTGTGATTATTTGCGTCTTTATAAAATATTTTTGGCTTATTCATGCTTTTTTGAGCATGAATTCAGCTCATAAATTTCCGGAGACTCTGCCGTGTATGCCTGCCACAGGGGCAAGCCTTCACCGTTTGGGTTGCCTTGTTTGGCAAAGTTTGTCCAGTAATCGGTCATCTGCAGCGATAATTGATAATCTCCCGCCCCCATTGGCCTGTGGCAGCGGGCTAAGGTGCCAAAGATATACCATAGCTCCCCTGAGTGGAAGGCACCGGGGTTATCATTACCAGGGATGTCGTGGTTAAAATGATAGATATACACAGGCTTGCGCCCTAATCGTATATGATTTTTGCCCCAGTTTACCGGACAAAACGCCTTGTGGGGCTCATGGTCTTTTTCCACTGTGCCTATCATGTAGGGGATATCCATATGTTCCCCGGCTGGGATGGCTGCAACCGGGCTTTTTGGTAGCACATAGCCGTCTACATTAGGGGAAAACCACAGCTTAAAGCTGCCTTCTTTTTTGATACGGTGGCCGATGGCAGTGCCTGTTAGTTCATATAGGCTGTGCGCCGGAAGTGATTTAAGGGCTGCTACATCATGGCTAGATATTTCGCATATTTCCGCGCCTAAGTTTTCTGCTTCAGCCAGAGAGTCGTTATCCGGTGTGCCAATCCCTGCGGCACTTTGCACAATTGCCTTGTGAAAAAGGCCTTTCGCAAGGGTTGAGCATATAAGCGACTGCACCGACCCGCCCCCAGCCGACTGGCCAAACACCGTCACATTATCCGCATCTCCCCCAAAGGCATGGATATTATCCTTGACCCATTTTAAGGCGAAAATTTGGTCCAGCAGCCCGTAATTTCCGGAAACGCCCTTGCCGCTTTCCTGGGAAAGCTCCCGGTGAGCAAAATAGCCAAACATCCCCAGCCTGTAGTTGATAGTAACCAAAATCACCCCGCGCTTGCAAAAGGCCTCTCCGTCAAACTCCATTTCATAGCCGCATCCTGCTACATAGGCACCTCCATGTATCCATAGCATTACGGGGTATTTTTCATTCCCGTTTTGCGCTGGCGTCCATATGTTTAGATAAAGGCAATCTTCGCTCATGGGTAAATTTACTGGGAAGAACTCCTTTTGATAGAAATCCCCAGGGTTAGAAACCCCCTGCATGGCCATGGGCCCAAAGGTATCGCATTTTTTAACGCCAGCCCATGGTGCCGGCGGTTCAGGAGGTCTAAAACGTAAAGGCCCCACAGGCGGGGCTGCATATGGTACGCCCTTAAAAACAGTAAAAGACGGGTTACCGCAGGGTATACCCTCAACGCGCCCGGCGTGGGTGTCTGCAATTCTAAGTGCCATAGAATATCAACTCCTTACTAAAAATGCTTAACGTGACAGCCCCTGGCCCGAAGGGCCGGAGGTTGCGTTTCACCTTCGAAGCCATTGTAGAATGTTTAACCCGCCATACAATGTACTTTCATTACATCTTTCTTCACAATGCACAAAAAAAGATAAATGCCAATTAGACCAGCCGGTTTTATATAGCAGATATGTGCAGTATATGTCCAAGGCAATACATATACTCGACAAAAACACACAAAACATTTGACAACCAGCAGGGATATGTTGTAAATTACCCCTACAATTGATGACCACAGGGATATCCCCCATCGACACAGGGGAAATCCCCCATTAAATTACGCGCAGTATAAAGCCAGGGCCCAGGCAAAAAACAGCGCAGTAATACAGTTCATTCAGCAAGGAGGCGGTTAATCACACCAGTTAATTCAGCATAAGGTGAGCAACTACCCGCACATCATTAACCCGACCAGCAGAGAGGATGATCAAAAGATGAAAAACACAGCAAGAAAAGCAATAAGCATCGTACTGGTTTTAATCCTAGTTCTATCTGTAAGCACCCCAGCCGCCGCAAGTACAATCAGAGACACGGGGGGGGGTCTAATAGCATCATCGGCCGCAATTAATAACGAGCAAGCAGATGATAACTATTACTCCAACTACCCCTACCAAACCATAGAAATAACAATAGGCGAATCAGGAGAAATAACCTGGTCCTGCCCAGAAGAAGAAGCCTACTACCAAACCCACGGCAGGCTACGGGACCTAACCCAATACTTAAACCCAATAGAATACGAATCCTTCATAGCATCAGGCATGAGTTTAACAGAGTTTCTAGCCCTAAGAGAAGCCGGCCAATGGTTTTGCATAAACCTAAACAAATGGGTATGCCCAGAAGAATATGGCATAATATTAATATGGGATTTACCATTTGTAGAAGAAGAATGGCTGGAAGACTGGCAAGAAAACAACATATCAGCAGACTGGCAAGCCTACAACATGTTTATAGAACATACAGCATCCGAAACCTCCATCCCCCCAGGCGTAACATACGAAGCCGCCGCCGGCCGATGGTACGACCAAGACCAAGGCCTATATTTCTACCCAACCAAAGGCCTATACCACGACCCAGCAACCGACAAGTGGTACGACCCAGCAAGAAACACATGGTATAACATAGAAGACCTAACCTTCCTATGGGATATGCCTTACAGCGAAGAACCCTGGCTAGAATACGGCGAAACCCAAGAGATAATAGGCATAACAACCTGGGCCTGCCCAGAAGAAGAAGCCTACTACCAAACCCATGGCAGATACCGAAATCTCCTAGACTACATGAGCCTAACAGAATACGAAGTATTCACAGCCACCGACCTAAGCTTAACAGAGTTTAACACCATAAGAGAGTCCGGCATGTCACTAACAGCAATGACAGCCCTATTCGCCCCTGCCCTGATGTTAGAGTCTGACCTAGCATTAGAGCTAGGCGACCTCGGCTATAACGGAGAAATATTCTGCTTCTACAGCCTGCCAATAATATACGGGGCAGAATGGCTAGAAGACGGAGAAATCCCAGAAATATGGGGAGAAACAACCTGGGCCTGCCCAGACGAAGAAGCCTACTACCTGATGTACGGCAGATACCTAGACTACTTGCTATACATGACCATAGTAGAATACGAAATCTTCAGAGCCTCCGGCATGAGACTAACAGAGTTTCTAGCTATCCTAATGGAGCCAGACATGACACTGGAAGAATTAATATCATTAGTAGCCCCAAACATAACCTTCGAACTGACATTCGAATTATTATGTGCAACGGAGCTTGAAATGGCATTGGAACTAGAGCCAGAATACCTAGGCTACTACGGCGGAACAGTATACTTTTACGACCTGCCAATAATAGAAGACGCAGAATGGCTAGAAGACGACGCCATTCTTTCTTTTTATGAGACGGCTTATGGAATCACGCCATTTAGCACAGCACCAACCCTAACAATAAGCAGAGGCACCATAACAAGCACAACAGTAAGCGTAACCGGAAGAATAACCAACCCGGCAAACGTAGTGATAATCGAACGAGGATTTTGGATACGCAGGGACAACCAAACCCAAGTAAGAAATGTGCCAGCAAGCACAACAAGCAACACATTCACCAACACAATAGGAAGCCTCCTCCCCAATTCAACATACCATGTCCGAGCCATAGCAAGAAGAAGCGGAATGAGCAGCGGCAGCGCGTATCAAAGCGACGCAACATCCTTCAGAACACTACAAAGCGTAACAGCACCAGGCGTACCAACAAACTTTAGAGCCACATCAGGGGTAGGCCAAATAGCCCTAAACTGGAGCGCGCCAACAAACAACGGCGGAGCAACAATAACAAGATACGAAATATCCCATAATAACAGCCCAATATGGACATCAGTAGGAACCGTAACAAGCCGAAACTTTACAAACCTATCAACCGGCCCTCATTCTTTTAGAATAAGGGCAGTAAACTCAGCAGGTATAGGCGGGTTTGCAGCCGCGTCAGGCCTATCCATGAGGGCACCAACCCTAACAGTAAGCCCAGGCACCCCAACCAGCAACAGCGTAAGTGCCACCGGAACAATAAGCAACCCAGACGGTGTAACAATAACCGAACGGGGATTTTGGATACGCAGAGACAACCAAATCGAGCCAAGGATGATACCGGCAAGCTTATCAGGCACAACATTTACCAGCCCAATACAAAGCCTACAGCCCAACTCCACATATCACATACGGGCAATAGCCAGAACCACCGGAATGAGCAGCGGCAGCGCGTTCCAAAGCGACCCAAGAACATTCAGAACACCGCCAAATATAACCGCACCAGGGGCACCCCATAACCCAAGAGCAACCCCCGGGTTTAACCAGGTAACCTTAAACTGGTCAGCCCCAGCAAACAATGGCGGAGCAACAATAACCAGCTATCAAGTATCCCGCAATGAGCTGGCATGGGTATCAGCCGACAGCATGTCAAGCCACGTCTTTAGAAACCTAACCGCCGGCACCCATAGATTTAGAGTAAGAGCAGTTAACTCAGCAGGAGCCGGCACAGCTTCCACAAGCGTATCAGAGTCACCAATAGTACTGCCAACCCTAATCACCACCAGAGGGACATTAACAAGCACCTCCGTAACCCTAACCGGAAATATAACCAACAACGGCGGGGCAGCAATAACCGCCCGGCAACTTTGGATACGCCGGGCAGGAGAAACCCGTCAAAGCGAGCATCCTGTAACCACAACAGCCAACCCATTTAGCGATACAATCACCGGCCTTGCGCCCGGTGTAACCTACCATGCCAGAGCAGTAGCAAGAAACAGCGCGTCTGCCACCTTTGGCCAAGGCACCGAAGTAATATTTACCACCCCAACAAGAGCCCCAGGCATCCCCCGCGACCTAAGAGCAGTACCAGCAGCAAACCAGGTAACACTAAGCTGGCTTGCCCCCTCCTGCAACGGCGGCACTGCTATAACAAGATATGAAGTAGCCTTAAACAGCGGGGGATGGTCCCAGTCACAAAACACGACAAGTCATGTATTTAGAAATCTAGCAGCCGGCCCCCATACTTTAAGGGTAAGGGCAGTAAACGCAGTAGGAGCCGGAGTCCAGGCAAATATATCAAACTCACCAATAACAATACCGCTGCTAACAGCAACCAGGGGTACGCTAACATCAAACTCAGTAACCCTAAACGGAAATATAACCAGCAACGGCGGCGCAGCAATAACCCAGCGGGGCTTTTGGATACGCCCGGCGAGCCAAATCGAGCCGCAACAGCATTTTGTAACCGCAACCACTAATCAGTTTAGCGGTACGATTCCTCTTATACCCGGCACAACCTATCATGCCCGTGCAGTAGCGCGAAACGGCACGATTGCCACCTTTGGGCAAAGTAATGAGATGATATTTACAGCCCCGGCAGTAGCACCAACCGCGCCGAGAAATCTAACTACAGTATCCGCAATAGGCCAGGTGACTCTTAACTGGACTGCACCTGCCAGTAATGGCGGTGCTGCTATAACGCGGTATGAAGTATCACTTAACACCACCAACACATGGACAACAGCACAGTCTACTACGCGACATGTGTTTACAGGGCTGGCTGCCGGAAACCATACGTTGAGGGTTAGGGCGGTTAACTCGGCTGGGGCTGGTACCCAGGCTAGTGTTACTGGTACGTCGCTGGCTGCGCCTGCGACGCCTAGGCCTACGCCAACGCCTATTCCAACGCCAACACCTATCCCTACTATTACTGTGACCCTTCGTGCCAATGGCGGGCGGCTTGATGCCGGTGCTGGGATTAGTCCCCTTGGGGCTGGGTTGGATGAATTTGGGTTGGATGAATATATGCAATTTGAAGACGGTATTCATTTTGAGGAATACGGTCTGTTTGATGATGGCATTCATTTTGATGAAAATGCGTGGATTGAGGAAAACATGTGGCTTGATGAGCGCGTTTCGTTTGATGAAGACATGTGGTTTGAGGAAGATTTGCCGCTTGATGAAAACATGTGGCTTGACGAAGACATTTTGCTTAATGAAGACATGCTGCATGAAGAAACTGAACATGAGTATTTAACCAACGACACGGCCCAACATGAATATGAAGGCATAGCCCCCGCATCCACCTGGGTAACTGAATTACCCCTCCGTGTATCGGCTGGCACACTTGTCCGTCAGCTACCTCTACCAGTTAGAGATGGGTATGTGTTTGACGGCTGGCGCAATGCAAGCGGTGTTTTGATGGGGGCTAATACACAAATAAACTCTAATACAACCTTAACTGCCCAGTGGGTTAGGCCGACACTGCGGGTGGAGTTAGGTACAATAACAAGTAACTCTGTTAGGGTCACCGGTATTATAGAAGACCCCGCTGGTGCAACAATAACCCGCCGCGGTTTTAGAACTCAAAGGCCTGGTCATGACCCAGTAAACCATTGGCCACCCGATGCCACATCCAACCCGTTTACTCATACGATCCCCAACCTCCTCCCCGGCACCGTTTATTATGTCCGTGCCATTGTGGAGGTTAGAGGCGGTAGTATTGCTCAAAGTCGTAACGAGCATAGGTTTACTACGCTTGAGAATATACCGCAATTCACAGTAACATTCAGGCCTAATGGGGGCACAGTAAGCCCAACAAGTCAGACCGTACAGTCAGGTGCAACAGTATCACTGCCAACTCCAGTAAGAAATGGCTTTTTCTTTACAGGATGGTTTGAGCATCCAACCAGCGGTCTATTATCATTTGATCCTGCAACACCCATAAGGAGGAATATTACACTTTATGCCAGATGGGTCGAATTAGCAACACTTAGATTCAACCCCAATGGCGGTACAGTCAGCATTTATCCAGCGCGGATTGAAGTTGCCGTAGGCCAGCCAATAGCTCCCTTCCGCAGGCTGCCATCTGCGACAAGAACAGGATATACTTTTGCCGGTTGGTATACGGCCCGTACTGGGGATGGTGACAGTCGAATATTTGATCACAGCGAGATAAACAACAGTAAGACCTTATATGCCAGATGGGTTGTTACTGCAACCTTTAACCACAATATTAATATTCCATCCACATTTACAACCCGAAGAAGCGGATATGCCATTGGCGATATACCCACCCCTAGAAGAACCGGAGCATCACTAGGCCATGTTATTGACGGCTGGTTTACCGCTGCTAGTGGAGGCACAAGGATAACACCATCTTGGATTATACCTAATAATAACTTCACCATTTTTGCTAGGTGGCGGTTGAATACAGATTCGAGCCGGCATTTGGATTTTTGGTGGCATTCGAATATTGTCCCGCTGGGAGCATTTATTATTGATGATTCCCTCTCTAGCACCCGTAATACATGGATTAACGCTATGACCGCCGGTATGAATAATTGGAATAACAGCGACGCTCCGGTGGGATTTAATAATACGTCACCTACGGAGAATAGGGTTGTGGCGAGGCCAGATTATGATTTTAATATAGCGGCATGGCTTCTACCACAGAGGGTAACGGGTACGTCGCTTGATTCGTTTGAGATTGTATTGAACTCCGCTGTCATAGTGCAACTTGTAGATGAGGGTCGTGATAATCTCTCAGGCGTTATAACAACAGTAATGGCACATGAATTGGGCCATGCAATAGGCTTGGAAGACGATCCACCCTTCAATAGTCTCATGAGTACGGCTGCCGTTGGACGGTTGTATGGGCCAACGCGAGATGACATTGAAAGTGTTTTGATGATATATGATCGGTAACAATTGTTTATGTAGGCTTAGTTCGTAAGAGTTTTGTGATTTTATTTTTAGGAGGATAAAAATGGCTAAAACTATTATTTCAATTTTAACGCTAACTGTCTTCTTGTTGTTACTCGCTTCGTGTTCACAAGAAGAAGTTATCACCCAGAGACTCCAAGCAACTCCCTTCATACATCAGGATATTGATTCGATAATAAACTTATCAACTCAGATTGTACAAGCGGAGATTATAGACACTCGAATTGCGCCTATTAACACTGCCGCAGGTTCTGCTAGGTATTCAGATCCGGGCTATATGATTTATACAATATATAGTCTAAGAGTTACAAAAGTATATATGGGGGACGTGGCCGAAGGAGATGCCATAGAAGCTATGCAACTAGGTGGGAGATATGGAAACAGAGAGCTTATAGTTGGTAATATTTACACGCCCCTCTCACATGGCGATGAATTAATCTTTTTTCTGCGTTACCCTCATGAGCAATGGCGTGAATCATATCCGATGTTTATAACATCATCAATCCAAGGAATCTTCCACCCAGCACATCCAAATGCAAGCGGAGACACAGTGTTAGAGACCGTTGGCCCCCACTACAGGTTCCACTTAGACTTCACTGTAAACGACTTGGAACGCATCGCTGAAGGAACCTTCGGGCCAAGGCCAACGCCTACCCCCTCTCCGGACATTAACCTAGAAGACCTGCTCGCAGCAATATCCGAAGCAGAATCCCGCAATCAGGACACCTACACCCCTCAAAGCTGGGCAACCCTGCAATACGAGTTAGAAGCGGCAATGGCAATCCGTGATTACTACTACGCCACTCAACAGCAAGTAGACACAGCCACAGATAACCTATTGTCAGCCATACGCGCCCTAGAGCCAGCCAACTCCACCATCGAAATAAACTTAGACGAATTAATGGCCGCAATAACCGAAGCAGAATCCCGCAATCAAGAAAACTACACCCCCGAAACCTGGGAAACCCTACTATACGAGTTGGATGCCGCGATAACAATCCGCGATGACCATAACGCCACCCAACAGCAAGTAGACGCAGCAACCGAAGCCCTATTATCAGCCATACGCACCCTAGAACCATCAACAACAGCACCCCAACCAATCCGAACCGGCACAATAGGCCAAGGCGGCGCACCCTGGCGGCTATACAGCAATGGCACTCTAATAGTAGACCCAGGCCACATCCACTGGAATTCATCCATAAGCCCCTGGCCAGAATACAACATGTATATCGACAAAATAATCTTCAACGGCCCAGGCTATACAACCGGGACAAGCATACGAGGCTTATTCCGTTATCTCTCAAACGTACAATCAATAACAGGCTTGCAGTATATAGACATGAGCGGTGTACAAAATCTCCACGGCACATTTCATGGTACAACCAACCTTGTAGAGCTAGTGGGGCTAAGCAACTGGGATGTAAGCAGCGTAAGATACATGCACGGGATGTTTTTTCAGGCAAGCAGCTTAGAGAGCCTTGATTTATCCGGCTGGGACACAGGCAATGTAATAACCATGCCCTACATGTTTAGCGGCGCAACCAGCCTAAAAACCATCTACGGGCTGTCAAACTGGAATGTCAGCCGGGTAGAAAATATGAGCACAATGTTCCGTAACGCAAGCAGCCTAAGCGAGCTAGATTTATCTGCCTGGCAAACCGGCAGTGTAACAAACATGAGCAACATGTTCCGGGAAGCAACGGGCCTTACGCAGCTTAATTTGTCTAACTGGGATGTAAGCAGCGTAACGGCTATGAACAGTATGTTTATGGATGCAGTAAATCTAGTAAGGGTTGGGGATTTATCCTCCTGGCAAACGGGCAGTGTAATAAATATGGCCTGGATGTTTGACAATACAGCAAACCTAGAAAGCCTAAATTTGTCCGGTTGGGACACAAGAAGCGTAACAAATATGAACGGCATGTTTAGAAATACAGCCAGCCTAACAAGACTTACACTAGGGGCGGACTTTATGTTTGTAACAGCAGGGGGCAACCCAAACCTGCCGCAAACACCGCCGTGGCGAAATGCTAACGGGGATAGTGTGGCAAATCTTATGACATATCATAATGCCAACCCTGCAACAGCTTTATGGGAGCGCACTACGTCAGTTCCAAACCCTACAGCAACCCCCGCGCCTACACCAATCCCAACGCCAGAGCCAACTCCCGTGCCTACACCAATCCCAACGCCGGAGCCAACTCCCGAACCTACACCAATCCCAACCCCACAACCCACACCAGACCCAACCCCCGCCGCGCCCTTCCTACTCGGCGACGTAAACGGAGACGGAGAAGTAAACTGGGAAGACCACGCCCTGCTACGATCTCATTTAGCAGGCCAAAATGTAGGCATATGCGAAAGAGGTCTAACAGCAGCCGACATAGACGGCGACGGAGACATAACCTTCATAGATATCATGTTCCTCGAATTTCATCTACATGGGTTTATAAACATCCATGAACTTTTCGGAACAGGGCCAAACCAATCCCCAGTAACTGGTGTAACAGTAAATGGCGATATATCAACACTAGCAACAAGCTACACAATGCAAATGCAAGCATCAACCAATTTCCGCAGCGCATCAGCAATGGATACAATAGCAACAGGCGAGCTGTGGAATGTAGAGGTAGAAAGCTACCCGTCAGCAAGCGCAAGCGCAAGCAGCCAGGCAAGGGTTGCATCCCCGGATACGGTTATTATCACAATAACCAGGGCGGATGGCAGTTTTACTAATATTTATGTAAGTTTAAAAACAGTTGGTGACGGCCACCTGCTTATGTAATGCCCAAGAGGTTTAAATAGGTCAGATTAGCAGACAAGCCAAGGGATGGTGTTACCACTGCCATCCCTTGGCTTACATATGTTTTGGCGGTTTTAATGAACCTTCATTCACACACAACTAACCGACAAAATGAGCCTAAACTATTTCGAATTAGTGGGCACTAAATTAAGGTGACAAATATCATATCTGCCCATATAATACCGAATAAATTTCACACAAAGGAGATAAGTCATGATTAACCTAGCCACAGCCGAAACCATTTTACGAAAATACAACAAAGAGCCCTTCCACATCCAACACGCCGAAGCCGTATCCGGCACTTTGGGCTATTTCGCCAGAAAGCTAGACCCGGCAAATGAAGAATACTGGCGTGTAATAGGCCTTTTACACGACACCGACTTTGAAGAATACCCAGAGGAACACTGCGTCAAAGGTATAGAGCTACTAAGGGCTGAAGGTATCCCGGATGAAATGATAAAATCCGCACTAAGCCACGGCTGGGGCATGACAAAAAGCCCCTACGAGCCGGAGCTTCAAATGGAAAAAGTACTATACGCAATAGACGAGCTAACCGGCCTAATATGGGCGGCAGCCCTAATGCGCCCATCTAAAAGCACCATGGATATGGAGCTATCCAGCTTAAAAAAGAAATTCAAGGACAAACGTTTCGCGACAGGCTGCAACCGGGATACGATTGCCAAAGGGGCAGAAATGTTAGGCTGGCCCCTTGACGAGCTGCTGTCCGAAACATTACTGGCAATGCGTGAGGTAGAAAATGCAAACACCTAACACCCACTCGGGCAGAACAGCCAAAACCCACGGCACCGGCAAAGAAGTAGCCAAGGCCGAACTAGCAAAAACCGCTGTAAAGCCAAGCCAGTTCCCAGATACCAACTGGCCAGAGGTAGCCTTTGTAGGCCGTTCAAACGTAGGCAAATCCTCTCTAATTAACGCCCTGCTAAACCGGAAAAAACTGGCCCGCACCAGCCAGCACCCAGGCAAGACCCGTACAATTAACTTTTTTAATGTAGAAGACAGGCTGTACTTCGTAGACCTGCCAGGCTATGGCTATGCCAAAGTAAGCAAAACAGAATCGGCTAAATGGGGCGACATGGTAGAGGGCTATCTAAAAGACCGCCCACCCCTTAAACACATATTCCTATTAATGGACATCCGCCACGAGCCAAGTGCCGGCGACAAACAAATCCACCAGTGGTGCCGCTTTTACAACCTGCCATACACGATAATTGCTACAAAAAGCGATAAAATAAAAAAAAGCCAGGTGCAAAAACACCTGGCTGTAATACGTAAAGCATTAGAAGAAGAAAGCCCTCCCCTACCCTTTTCCAGCGAGTCCTGGGATGGCAGGGATGCGATGTGGGCAGTAATCGAAACTATGATTCTTCAGCCAAAACCGATGCAATAACCCCAATACCCTCTGCAATCTTCTCTTCAGAAAGGTTTCCATAGCATATTCTAAAGCCATTTACAGCCGATGAAGTAAACATCCGCCCTGGAGATACAATCACCTTCCTTTGGAGGAAACGTTCTACAATATCATCCTCTTTTTTGTGAGGTGTAATCCACAAACTAAGGCCGCCCCCAGGCAGCTTAAAATCTGCAAAGGGGGTTAAATACGTATTTACCGCAGCGGATATTTTGCTATACCGCCGCCCATGCACAGTACGCACATATGCACAGTGAGACTCATATGCACCGCTTCGCAAAAATAAGTCAAAGCCCCGCTGTATATATCCAGACGCTGCAGTATCTGCGTTTTTCATCCCTGCAATTTTTTCCGGATAAACAATAAAGCCCATTCTCAAATCAGGCATTAGTGTCTTAGAAAAGCTCTTGATATATATAACCCTGTCATGGCTATCATCAGCCTTCATGGGCTGCCTTCTTTCCCCGTCATAATAGATATCGCCGTACTGGTCTTCTTCTAGTATGTATGCATCATATTCCAAAGCCAGCTCTAACAGGCGGGCTTTATTTTCGGCGGAATAACATATGCCCGTAGGCGTTTGGAAATTAGGCATTACATATATTAGCCTTGGCCGGTGTTTCTTTATTAAAATTTCAAGGCCCTCAATATCCGGCCCGCCTTCCGTCATGGGCATTTCAATTACCTGGGCGCGCTTTGATAAGAAAGCCGCCACTGCCTCTTGGGAGGTAAACTGCTCTACAAAAACTGTATCACCTGGTTTAAGCAGCACATTAGTTAAAGCGTCTATACCCTGCACGGCACCGGATATTACTTGGATACAGTCCGGGGTAGCTTTTAAAACCTCCCCAAGCATCCGGCATATGCTTTCTCTTAATGGGCCGTAACCCATGGTATCATGGTAACCAAAAGCCAGCCCCCCGTCCCTTTCAAGTACGGCATCAAAGGCCCGTCTAAAGGCTGTTACAGGGAATAAGGCAGGGTCTGCCAATGTGTCGGCAAAATTTATATAACCATCTGTTGTAACAGGCATTGTAAATGTTTCAACCATGGACTGTTTAGCCACAAATGTACCGCTGCCTGTTACAGAGTAAACTGCTGCTTTTTGCTCCAGTTGCTTATACGCAGTTACAACGGTAGTGTTATTAACATCTAAAGCCCCTGCAAGCTTTCTAATTGAAGGAAGCTTGGTGCCGGGCTTTAAATCGCCCCTTTCAATTAACCCTAAGATTTCATCACACAACTGACGGTATAAGGGGATATCGCTGTTTTTATTTAATGAGATAGGCGGTAAATGCAATATTACTCCTCCTCCGCTTCTACAGTTATTTCTGCATAAAACATCTGGTTGATGACATCCGGCACTTTAGCGGCATCTGGTATAAACCATGAAATGCGGTTTATATACCTGCCCTCGCCGGGCATAACAAAGGTGGTTATGCGTTCGCTGGACATATTGCCTATAAAGGGGATATATCGTACTGCGTTAAGGCCGATATTAGTGGTTACATCGTTAAGGACTATATTAATCATTGCCAAGGGGTCGTTCATTATGGCTTCCCTTGTTAGCATCTGGCTGATAACCTGGGTCATAAACTCTACATGGGTCTCGTTACGGCCTACGTCTCCGGTTCTAAAACCTCTAAAACGTACCAGGCCTATAGCTGTGGCACCATCGATATGCTGCAAGCCCGGTTGAAGATTTATATTTAAATCATCCTGGCACCGGGGATTATAAAACATGCGCATAGGCACATCAAAGTATACGCCGCCAATTGCGTCAACTAATCGGATAAAAGCGTCCATCTGTACTTCTACATAGTAATCAAGTTCGATGCCCAGCATCTCGCCTAACTGTGCTTTTAAATAATAAACTCCGTTCCGCCCGCCAAAAGCTCTTAGAGCATTGATTTTCATGGTTGAGGGCGGACGTAAGCCTTCGGCCCGCATTTGTTCTAATCTATGGTCTGGTAAGCGGGTGTACATATCCCTTGGTATAGACATTAGCTTAATATCTCCCGAGTCCCGGTAAAAGCTACCCACTATAATGGCGTCGGTTAGATTGTTATGGTCTATGCCTATCAGCATGAAATTGGTTTTGGCAGGTGGGCGCAGCAGGCTGCCTTCGTCGCTTTCGGCTTCGTCATCGTCGGTATCCGGCTCGGCTGGCTCTTCGTAGCTGTCTTCATAGCTTTCCGATTCCACCGGAACAGGGGTTGGCTGTACATCAGGGGGCGAGCCGGCCCTGCCATCTACAACCAGCAAGGTTACAACGCCAATTGTGGCAAGAAAAAGCGTCCCAGCACCTATGGCAGCGGCTATAAATAAGGCCTTTTTTATCAGTCTTTTAGGGAGGTTACGGATATCACCGATTATTTGCTGAAAAATGACAATCACTCCTATTTTCTAACATCTAAACCCCTAACACTCTAACCTCTGTCCCTTTTAATGTCAAGGTATTAATATACGAGTGAACATAGACAAATTTAAAGGCATAGTATGCAAATGACAGGAGGGTATACTATGCCTTTATTAATTCCAAACAAGCCGCCTAACCCATTTTTTACACAGCCACGGAAGCGGGTTTTACCGGCACTTAATGAGAGTAAGCAAGCTGCTTTAGATGACTCAAATGCATTGAGGCTGTATCCTTTAGAGGCGGAATCTGCGGCAACGGCTGCCGGGCGCAGGGTTATGGCAGTTAATCCCTTGACCCATTCCAGGCCATGGCGTGAGGGTACAAGCGCGCCTGAACGACAATCTGCCCAGCCACAGCGTAACACATTGGGGCAAGCCATGGACCGAACCATGAACACAGCCCCTCGCCCAATGCCAAAACCCCAGGGTATGCCCGGTACACAACCGCAAATAAGTGAAGATGTGCCGGTAGAGCAGGCAGTTGCTCAGTTTCGCAGGGCTAACAAAGGCTTGCCGGATGGTGTGCGTTACGAGCCCCTGGACGATACAACTATGCGGATTTTGCGCGAAAACGGTCATCTTCCGGCGGAGCCTGCACCACAGGCCCCTGTAGCCGCTGTATCAGTTCCACCCGCGCAACATATCCCCTCACCCACGCCAATACAAGAGCCAATGCCCAATGAAACCAGGCCCCCAACCGAAAAAACAATCGAGGGCCTAATCCAAGATGAACGAAACGCACAGGTTTTTTATAGTCATATAGCTAAAGGGGTATCCGTTCAAACAATTGGGGCTACCCTTGTGGAAATTGCAGCAGATAGTGCCTCTCACTGTCAGCAGTTTACTAAAATACTGGAAAGACAGTTCAAAAGCAGCTTTACGCCAGTTGAAGCGGAAATAAACACTGGATTAGAGTTACACGAGGCGTTAACCCTGGCACTTACAGAGGAAAACAGGTCACTCCGGGTACTTGCGGAGTTGCTGGAAAATGTAAGAGATGCTGAGTCGGAAAAGATAATCCAGCGGGTTATTAACAAAAAGATTGTTAATTATAATCAGTTGTCTAGGCTTTTTACGGGTTGATTGCCCTTTGCCATACCCATATATCCGCCGTAGCGGTACTTTTGCAGCTATATCTATCCATTAATTCCACAGATGTAAGAGAGTACTCTCCTAATGGGTTGTCAATTGTACCGGGGCCTACATTCTGCCATCTACCGGTATAAACAGCGTTGGTGGGAACAGGATTCAAAACCGAAGAGCCTAGGACATTGGAGCGGAAGTTTGCTCCAAGGCTTAATTCCTGCAGGCCTGTTGCTTGACTAAACATTTGAAAGGTATTTTCCACAATAGACATATCCCAGCCCGATAAATCAAGGCTAGTTAGGCCCCTTGCATTGCGGAACATTCTTTCCATGTTTGTCACGTTGCCTGTGTTCCAGTCAGATAAATCACCTACAGAGGTCAAGCTGTTTGTATCGCTAAACATGAATGACATGTTAGTAACATTTCCGGTATCCCATTTTGATAGGTCAAGCTGTATCAAATTGCTGGCACTAAAAAACATGCCGGACATGTTGGTCACATTGCTTACATCCCATCCGGATAAGCCATTAATAGTATTGATATTGCTATCACGGAACATATTGCCCATATTTGTTACGCTGCCAGTTTCCCAACCAGAAAGGTCTAGGGCTTCTAAGCTGCTTGTATCTCTAAACATACTGGACATGTTTCTTACATTCCTAGTATCCCACGTGGATAGATTTCCAACACTAACTAAGCTGCTTGCCCCGTTAAACATTTGGCTCATATCTGCTACATTGTTTGTATTCC
>Ga0123355_10006951_pt1 | contig 16852 bp, 12 predicted proteins | sample TergutEmb28metaG_3_FD_89872 | JGI IMG/M metagenome (GOLD analysis project Ga0123355, IMG submission 89872) | Embiratermes neotenicus P1 segment gut microbial communities from Petit-Saut dam, French Guiana - Emb289 P1 | ecosystem: Host-associated > Arthropoda: Insects > Digestive system > Gut ...
AACCAGTCCCTATACACACATCCCACTTCCTGGAGATCCATCCTAATATTATCCACCCATCTACGCCTAGGTCTCCCCAGTGGTCTCCTTCCCTCCGGTTTCCCCACCAAGACTCTGTACACCTCCCTCTCCTCACCCATACGCGCCACATGCCCAGCCCATCTCACTCTTCTCGATTTTATCACCCGCACAATATTGGGTGAGGAGTAATTATTACTATCTAATTTTATGCCCTCACGAATCTTTGACACCTCAAAGGCACCACCGGAATTTCCTAATGTCTTGTCATAATTATTAATACCATTTAACATTTTGAAGTATCTACCGACATAATCTACCATTAGGTAGTGTGAATAACTACCAGACAACTAACAAAACCTTTCGCGACTCTTCAGGCCGCATCCACTTCTACACAACCACAACTACCGCTCACCCCACTCCCTGCTGCAGCATCTAACAAACGGTTGCCACTGTCCTGTACTCTTTTTAACATTCCAACTCTTGTTTTGGACCAAATCGGTTCATCATGGCTGCCAGTATATCAGGATCTAAACGCAGTTTTATTTATACTTGGCGAATTGCCTACTCCGCTCCGCGTGTGTTGGAGACGGGAGACCTGAACCTGATTTTCAGGCGACAGCTTTATCTTTTCTGTACTGTTATCTCCATTCAATGGGTCACTACAAAATATTTCACACAAGCCTGGCCACAGAGCGACGTGCGAACGGGGGCGATATCTCATCGTTCCTAAACCATCACTATACATTCCTTCCTGCAAACGTCCCTAGAAGCATACTGGATATATATACTAAAATATTTTCTACGCATTATAAAATGCACAGTCCTCATATTTCGCCTTAGTATACACAGAAGCTTAATCTTCCATAAACGAATTACCTCGGTAGGACCAAATAAAATTCCATTAAATTCTATAATTTTCTTGATTTTGGTAGATTTTTCTGGCGCCGCCGCATGAATTATGGTTACGTCACGCACAAACATGAAGCCCTGGCAACATTAATGACACATAATTCCCTAAAAATGCTTGTCTATACTGTAGGACTACTCACAACGAGAACTACGTTCTGATATCTACATAGGTTTGTTTAATGACAACCTCCACGTTTAAGCATAAGAAGTGATGCCGGATACATTACATTTGTCCGAAATAACCTCAAATTTTCAAAACATCGCAGGGTCCGTAACGGCAAAGGAAAAATCTTGCATGCATAATTAAGTGTGCAAGTTTATGATAGATATCATTCAGATATTCAGACGCTTAGCATCAGTAGGTCGTTCGTCAAACGCACAAAGTGGGTTTTGCGCCTCGGCGATGTTATTGTTTTATTTTACACAAAGGAATTACGACCCCAAAAGCTGTACATTTTTTATATCCATTTCCACACAAATTTTCAGGACCCTGTATTTAGCGGCGGTAGAGAAGCTTCCACATCAGAAGTTGGAATGGCCGTCATGTTGATAATAGTGCCGTTAGGAAATTAAAAATACAAAGACAGGACGGTCTGTCATGGCACGACAGTAATACCAACTATCAAGAAAACCGTACTCGTTCACGCGCGAACACACACACACACACGCACGCACCCGCGCGCACACAAGCACACACACACACACACACCCGCACCCACGCACGCGCACACACGCACCCACGCGCACACACACATGCGCACGCACACACACTCAAACACACACGCGCGACTGTATTCGTGTGTATTCCTATCACTGCGCATCACTCTTACACAGCATGAAAGCAGGACAACAAATGCCCTTTTGTGAACCTTTTTACCAAATGTATAACGTTGTACACTCATTTAATAAGCACAAATACCTGCTCAAAGTACAACGGCCTCGCTGTATTTTCAAAGGCACAAATGATATTACGTTACGACATATAAAACTGAACTGTTGCCTACACAGGAGATACATGCGTATCACGTATGTTACGTACTTGAGGGAAAGAAATTACGAATGCTTGACAGCAATGCGTTTGGGAAAACGAAGTATACAATTCATGATACGCCTATTACATAACAGGGAACGGCCTCTACAACAATTCACCCAGCAATGCTAGGACAATAAAATTTAAAAGTAGGCGATGAGCTGGACGTGCTGATAAGGGACACAAAGAATGCCACCAGAATTATGGCGAGGAAACTTCTTGGAAAGGAGATATTTGTAAAACCGATACCGATGGAGGAAAACATGGAGAAGTGTCTTAGAATGAGATGCTGATAAAACATTCTTGGAATCATGTCCATTTGAGGGCTCTGATATTGACTGAACTTTCAGGTGTTGCACCCGACATTTTGGTATATACAGGACTACGCACCTCTCTCTCTCTCTCTCTCTCTCTCTCTCACACACACACACACACACACGTATATGTAAATCCTCTGCTGATAACAAAGAATTTTTGTGTGTTACACATACAGTCGAACACAACTATATTTCACTTAGTAGCATAGTAGGTATACAACTACATGTTTCGGCCCTATATGTGGGCCATCTTCAGGTTGTGATTTAACTTACAGAGCAGCTATACAAGATGTGTGGTGTTCGTTTAGGGTATTGGCTGTTGGGTGGGGGGGAACGAGATCTCGTTGTTTCAATAGTGGGTACCATTACCCACGGCTGTTACGAGTGAATTATCATTAGTTGTTTATGTACATATGTCAAAGTAGGTTACTATTCTTATGCTAAGGATATGTTATAATAGTATCATTAGTAATATTGGTGTCAATCTACTTAAAACTAGCATGCTACAATGCAGTATACTGACACCAATATTACTAATGATACTATTATAACATATCCTTAGCATAAGAATAGTCACCTACCTTGACATATGTACATAAACATCTAACGATAATTCACTCATAACAGTCCTAGGCCATGGTACCCACTATTGAAACAACGAGATCTCGTTTCCCCCACCCAACCGCCAATACCCTAAAAGAACACCACGCATCTTGTACAGCTGCTCTGTAAGTTAAATCACAACCTGAAGATGGCCAACATATAGGGTTGAAACATGTAGTTGTATACCTACTAGACTACTAGGTGAAATATATTTGTGTTCGACTGTATGTGTAATACACAAAAATTCTTTGTTATTGAACCAACACAACGAGGATGACGCACCGCAAAATCCTCTGCTGAAATACATATAAAAAAGTGATCCCGTTACAGGCCCGATGTGGCCCAGAGGGTGGGTAGAGGTATAGCTATACTCTTCCATGACCGCGGTACTAGAAGGGGGTGAGTGGTCAGCAGCACGCCCCGGCCGCACTTTACCCCCGGGACAGACCCAGTACCCATTGTACAGGAGGCTGGGTGGGCCCCAGGGCCGGTCTGGACGGGCGGAAAATCTCGTCTCCACCGGGATTCGATCCCGGACCGTCCAGCCCGTTGTCAGTCGCTATACCGACTGAGCTACCCGGCCCACAGCTGAAATACATAACAAACTAATATTCTCACCGACGTGCGTAATTTATTGCAACATCCTCAGGACCGTGGCACTATGCAACACGCATGATTCACATTCTGCAAGCCTACTGCTGCAAAACCTGACACATAGGACCTACGTCTTCACCGACGACAAACTGTTTCATGCACTAAGAATAATTCGGATACTCACACGTAAAACCTCTGATCATGGTGTTTAGTTAACCGAAACATGTATGAGAATAAAACATACAATGTTACACAATGACTATGTACTTTGACGGTTCTGCTTGAATATGTACTGTTAAGCACACAGGGGAGATAGACCAGTATAGATTCTGTCCCCTTTAATAAACAACGAAGTAACAGTATCTGCGGGCAGGCATAAAATGACGAAATTCCCACAGCAACTAACATCTCATTCTTTCACAAGTAAACACTGTTTGCGATATGAATTTTACAAAAGCCATAACGCACAACCCTCTGAACATAAACGACAAAATGGATGTAGTGGGGAGGGGGGTGTTGAAAGCATAGGAAGCTACAAGTCGTTTTCAAGAAGAACCGGAACCAACTGCGCGTTTGTAGAGCACCTGGAAATAAAACTTAATATCTCCTACATTCTGTTTACAACTTGAAGAAGAAAACCAAATCAGAGTCGTGTGTATATATATCTTTAGGATGACGCACAGACGTTGTCAGAACTAGCCAGGAAGACTGCGCTGCTTTGGTGTTACTGCAGCGCAATAAAAGACAACGAATATGTGAATATCACAAGTAACTGTCCATGCAGGTCCCAATGACAAGAACATCCTTCTTGTTCTTTCTTTATATCTTTCATTCTTTCCTGTCCATCTTTATGTGTAGTATCTGGATATGACTTCATTCCCTCTATAAGTTTATCTTCCTCTCTTACGTTTGACAACGATTACTATGCGCCAACCAGCTGTTTATTACAGGGCCACACAGGGAAATGAATTTCAAATTTCTATCACAAACGAGCCTCTTTGCCGTTTGTCTTTCACACAGTTACATGCACAGAAAACCCGTGCGACGAACTAGTGCGTTATGGATCGGCTCGGTCTGATGGGAGAAAGGCACGATTCCACCTGAATTCGCGCTCACAAAGGACCCAAAAAAAAAAAACCCCCCTCCTTGATTAACGTACGATCCATCCTTAACGTCCATTCAGTATTAGCTGGTTCGGCCAAAGACGAGGTACTGCCGTATCAACTGCAGGGGCTGTGTTATATGACCGTAAACAGGACCTCTACAACAACTGTAGTTTACTGTTTGAATGTTACGTGTTTGTGCATGCTTCCATTACTCGTAGTGTATTGACAGACGGCTGGTTTTGATGTGAACATAAAAAAGAGGTTTGTGGACAGTGTACTCTGAAAGCTTCAGGGATTTGTCATCATGTGGCGTGAACACGTTGGCTGATAGGGTGATTAATGGTGTGAAACTCAGCTCAACTTCACTACTTACAGCAGACAGTCAATACATGACACAAGAGAGGTTAGAGTAAAATTTCCCCTGTGATTGCTGTAGGGGAGGGGGCGTGATTGGATTTAGGGTCCCACAGCTTTATCCCTGCGGAAAGAGATGGGTTCCGACGCCCATCTAGACTTATGAGCGATGGGAAAAATAAAATAAAATTAACCAAGGTGTTCCGGGTAGAAATGCAAGACTGTTTCCCTAGTGCATAATTTCTGGTTCCACATATCTATCCACATTACTGAGGCCGTTTATTCTATTTCTGCGAGGAAATTACTATTAAAAGCATACTTTGTGTAAGTTACATTTGTCGGATATCACTTCAGAGTTGCCCGTCTTCGCAAAATTTGTAACTGTTGGCTTACAAAACAATATTTCACATGCAACATAGAGGTATTTGTATGATCCAACTCTTAAAAAACAGGCATGGAGAATTAGTGGAATTGGGACAGCTAAGTGGACAAATTCGGATGCAAACATCCGAAAGGGCCTCCATGCTGTGTTCTTCCTATATTTTCTACCTTGTTAAAAGTTAAAAAAGTCTACTGTTAGGAATCTGATGCATAGAGGTACAAATTTCAATAGGGATACTCAAAATTACAGGTGCTACAGTGCACATAGTTTTAATCGTAATTTGTTAAATACGCGTATACAAAGACGTTTCAAACCCATGTTACAAATTTTTTCATCCGGCAGATACGGTATTATTACACATAAAAAGGCAGTACACCAAAATATAGAGAGAATACTACTGTGATTCAGTTATGAGAAAGCACTGTAGACCTGTAACTCGTTGATAAAATTCAGAATACTTACCCTTCCCCCCAAAATGATCTGTTCTGTTCGTAAATTGTGTGCATGAGGCGTCTGGTAATTCATTCATTAATTAATTCATCTATTCATTAAGTAGTCCGTTTCGCGACAGGTCCACAGCCTCTTCCAAACGAGTTCTCCAAGCTGTGCGATCCATTGCGTTCTCTTTCAAGTTCCAGTAGCTTCCCTTTTCCTGAAAGTCATCCAGTAGCTGCTTACGCCTTCTTCCTCGTCTTCATCTCCCTTCTATCTTTTCTTCAGTAACGTGTTTTAGAAGGTACCTCCTACGCAAGATGTAACCAGTCCAGTTAGACTTCCTTAGTTTTTCTATGCAGGCTGTTCCTTTCCTCCTTCACTGTGTGTAATGCTTAGTTTTTCACATGATTTTACTGTTATAAAATTTTGATAGTAGTGCATCTTTATTTTATTGCAACTTAGTTGAACTTATCCACTCTCTACTACCTACAGAGTTGCAAAAGTTAATTTGCCTCGGAAATCCGTTACACCTCGGTTCGCACTCAGTTAAAGTACAAGTCTTCAGGCACTGTTAGTCAAAATTAATATTCTGATTAAGGTTCACGTTCGGCATTCAGCAATTTCTTTTTTGGAGGTACAATGATATCGTGAAAACCGGGCGACGTTTCTCAAGACACGCAGGCGTCAGCTTAACCAAGTCTAGGAGTTCCAGTTACATCAAGCTGCAGGGACTTTACTTGATAGCTGGTCAGGAAATTTACATTTATGGAACCAGGAGATTCATTATGGTACTCATAAAAGCCTGCCTTTTGACTGTGCTCAGCCAGTGAATCCACTCCACAAACTGAGAGTTTCTCCATTTGGACGCTCTCTTCCCGTCTACATCTTGTTCTTCCAGCGCATCGATTGGTAAGAGGTTTTCAGACAAAAATGTAGACTAATGCGTACCTCTTCTTCAAGTTTCCTACTCGTAGGCCCATCTCGTGCACTTCCATGAAACTGTCCTTAATTACCAGTTAAGAAATAATTATGTCCGAAAATATGTAACGACTAGATAAGCAAATATTTCTTTGACTTACATTTCACTTTATAAAGCGTGTTTTGAAGGAAATAATAATAATAATAATAACAATGCAATAAGTTGGTTTCACAAATACGTACGTATGAAAAGCAAGCTTCTCTGTTAATGAAGTACTGTACACACTGCCTGGCTTGTTTACCTTCCATCGTGTGAAGGTAAACTAATATCCAGAACTGTCCTGTTCGTGTCAATACACTTGTTGGTTTACATAACTCTTGGCAGACGTCAGCAACTGATTTCCGATTCATGCCTTGTGACAGAGGATTACCCACCTTTCCTTTACACATACGGTTCGCAAATTCCTTTGAAACCCGAGTCCGCGTGAAATGCTAATATGTGCCGGAAACTGTATTAATACCGCCATCCCAAACATTCCAAGCAGCCGTCCTCTAAAAACTGCAAACACTGAAACTGTTTCCATCTGCAAGTAATAAATTGTCTTTTAGGTGTAATGCTATGTACTATACCTTTTTGTTGTCACCGAGTTTTGGAAGCCTCTTACTGTCTATTCTACTAATGGGGATTAACCATTTCTCATCGAAATCTGTCCTTTCATTTGATAGTCCATGAGCTGTAATGCGTAAAGAACCATATCACTTCAGTTCTTCAGTTTATGCTTTGTGTGCTACCAACGTACGAAAATTGCAACATATTATGGGTTCTGTCTGTCATTCTGTCACAAAGTGTGATCGTCTACACCGAATATGGGTGATACGCTGTATTCAACCTGAAGGTCCAGCTGCCACCCTTAAGTCTTGTGACTGACTTTTCATACATAGCCTACTCAAAATGTCACAGCTGAGCCTTTGCGTCTTTCGCGATAGCTAAAACCAATTTTGATTTCAGTCATTAAAAAAACCCACAAAACTCAGGCTATTTGGGAAATTGAAGTAAAACACCTACAAGCATCGGACGTCGGTTAGTCGTCAGCCTTTCCCCACAGAAGCTCGGGTTCGATCCCAGGCCAGTCCCGGGATTTGTAGTACACAAAGTGGTACTGGGACAGGGTTTTATCAGAGTATTATAGTGTTCCCTGTCAATATAGTTTGACCAACACTCCATGTTCATTATTTCTTCTACCACGTCTATATAATATTGGCAACTGAGCAAGTCGTAAATCAACCGTTTCGCTTTACTTCGTATCGTCACTGGAATACTTAATACCATCTCTATATCCGCCAGTTCGCACAATACGGTCAGAAAGATGGTATACAGCGCGCTTCAAACACCAGAAGAATCATAAGCCCCATGCTCGTACATGATGCAATTCATTTAGAACCTTAAGTGAACGAAATTTTGGAGGTCCTTTTTGGGGACTCTTCGTACAAGGTAAGAGTAAGACGTACTCTGCTGGAGAATGCACCATCGTATGCCTCAGCACATTCAGTGCGGATGCTACGGGGTGGTGTCGATGTACGAATAAACAGCAGTGTATCATGGTACTCACGTTCCCCGCATATGAATCTGTGTGATTTTTTTTAGCGGAGTGGAAACTTGAAACACAAAACTGACAAAAACATCCCACGCACTTTGGAGGTTTACGAATTGAAATAGACTGTTATTCTAGAGATCAAGACAGATCAAGTAATGCGAGACACAGAATTTGTTATGTCAATGGGAAATGTGCACCGATGTTGGCAGGAAATCACTTTCACCAGCTGTTGTGGTATGAGGTAAGTAAAGTGATAACATTTTTCGAGTATAGATGGAACCTTCAAACTGATCGATTGGCTTATTGGAGAGCAGCCGAACATCACCAGCGTCTCTTATTACGACCAGGCAATTATTATGTAGCAGAGCGATCCCTCGTGCATGTTTAACTAGCCACCAGTGATGTTATAAATGAGCGGATCGTTCTATTGCCAGATTCAGCTAGCGGTAAGCGATTCTTTAACCATTCCAGGCATAAGTGATTTTTCGTGGTGCTTGCATTCCAACGCGCTCACAGACTTCCAAATTTCTGCCGCAGTTTAAAGCAATATATCAGCAATGCTTTGACTGGCTGCTGCCAAAATCGTTCGAAGCCAAGCACTTTAATTTCGTTAAGAAATGGCGGAAGGACACAGACCTTTCAAGCATGGCGAAACTGCTCTGTCCCTCCGTGTCGTTTAACTGTGACTTACCCTGTCACAGCATCTCATATCAAAGTTTAGATTCGCAGCTATGCGTAACGCAACGAGCCATTTCCGAATGACACGCGCTACGCGGCTGCCATCAGGGTAGCAAGAGTTCCGGCCGGGGCGAGATAATTGATTGTTCTTGCGAGCGTTAGTTCCTGCACGTTGCCATACCGTCAGTGTTTCTGCCTGTAAAGTAGGGTATAGTTTTTTTTTTTTTGGATGGGTGTTAACATCTATATTAGGATCGCCGAGACTGGTTGTGAAACCGGAGACCGGAAAACTGGTATATTGTTAAAATGGACGTGGTATTTTTTTTTGGTAGCTCTTGAAATTCTTATTCGGAGTGTGGGATTCAACACTCTTTTCACAGATCCGCCCTGAAGAAGTTGGTCATTTTTATCGTTCTCGGCGGCAAACCGGTGAAATATTATTTTCAGATATACCAAGCCTGCTTTGTTTAACGCCCATCATATTTCGTCATTTACAAACACCGTACCATTCTACGCTGTAGGTTACGTACGGGGGTATTGAGTGGCGTTAAATCAATCAGTAATAAGCAATATTATACATATTTCGTGCAGCTGTCTTCCACATACAAGTTTCATTTCGAACCGCTGCACAAAGCTAGATTTTATGTCCCTACATATTTTGGCTACCTATTGTAACTACTGTGCCTATTTAAATACTTCATTTGTTTTTTATTGTACCTATTTTCATATATGCCTTGTATTTTAATTGTGCATACTGTACCTATTTCAACACATAACTTTTATTTTAAATGTACCCATTCTAATACTTCAATGTATTTCAACCTTTTGACGCCTAACGACAACTATAGTGGTCGTACCGCACCGCTAACCTCTAAATGTTGCATATTATATATTTATTCAACAAATATATGTACTGAATATTTTAAACGCGGTATATACTCTCCGTTTCTTCCTCTTCAAAATGCAGTTTGTTTCATAAATCTAACGTATTTGGTTCCTGTGTTATTCACATTTTATATACAGGGTGTGCTAAAATGAAAAAAAAATAATTCCGGCGCTAAAAGGTTAATTTTAATCTGAATAATTTTAGTAATACTATACACCAATTAACTGTTATAAAAAGCTGACGTATATATGTTTACTATTTTACTGACATACGATAAGCTGCTAGTGTCTATTATAGTATTGCAGCTCCCTGGTAATGGTTACAATAGGTAGCCGAAACATGTAGGAGCGTAAAAACTCGCTTTATGCAGCAGTTGGAAATAAAACTTTTATGCAGTAAAAAAGAAGTTATTTCCTAACTTAATATTTTATCAGTCTTGTCACAATACGTTACTAAAATGTCAGAATATTAAAACTCTCTCAGAACTGTTATGCGGATTACAGTAAGTTATATAAATGAAATGCATAACGAAGTATCGTGAATATTCTAACCACAACTGGTCCATAATAAATATACGCATGCAAACGTTTGATACAATTTCGTGCACCGTAAGATACCGAATACCTAGTCCTGTGTACTTCACGTGGAAAGGGTTGAGAAATATGTAAGTACATTTTATTACTCTAAGCTTTATCTTATTCAGAGCGTCAACGGAATGCCAACGTACATTTGGAGAGGGATACCCAACCGTTCCACTGCCACTATCCGGCTTGGCTGCTGATTAGTACAAACACAACCAAATCTTGACTGGAATATACAATGCAAATAAAGTTATCGAATGCCGAATGGTATTTCATTTTCATATGTAAAAAAAAGGGGGATTGTGCAGACACTAATTTAATTTCAACATGCTCTTCTAATTTAAAACTCGTAATTCAGGATTTACACAAACAATATTTAATGCAAAATTTTACACGACATTACTTCTGTCCGTTAGTTCAGTGCCAGTTGATACACATATACCGGATACACGTGGATTATTATACTGCATTAATTTAGGCTACGCGCTTGGCGGTCCGAATTCGAATACCGGTACGTGCAAGACGATTTTCTCTTCTCCGTAACGTCCAGACCGGCAATGGGCCCAACCATCAAGCCGAGCAATCAGCGATCAATCAATAAATTAAGCAAGCTAGCAGACACAACAAAGAAAATCGAACTGGCTTTTAAATACAAAATAAAAACGTATTTAGACCTACAAACGTTATCGGAGTAGTGGTTCGACAGTGAGATTTGTCCTCTCCAAGACGTCTAGAACGGCCCTGCGGCCGACCCAGCTTCGAAATCAATGGGTACTTTCCCCGGAGGGAAGGCAGCCGAGGCGTGAAGGCGACCACTCACCTCCATGTAATGACGATATTAAGAATAGGTGGACCCCTAAATCCAGTCTCTCAAATTCGTTCATGGTGTGCACAGGGACAATTGCACCTTTACATATGTTATCAAAAGACGCCGCCAGGTCGTTTGACGACGACCCCTTGTGTCAGACACTGAGAGCAGCTAACTGATCTTTAAGCGCAGACAAAGCATATATATATATATATATATATATATATATATATATAAAACTGACTGGTATGTCTGATATAAATCGCTACGAAATTTTAACGAAAAAAATTTTAGTACAGCATATACTGAGAAAATAATCTCTACCGCACATTCAAGATGTTATGCCTTTAAGAAGGGGCTTCGTAAAATATACGAAACCTTAAAACAGCAAATTATATAATGTGCATGTTCACAAAGATAAGGGACTTCTTGCTATACTGACGACTACTCCATCGTCACTTCAAGTTCCCGTTTTGCTGTCATATTCTGTTTATGTTCGTAACCGCTACCAGCGCCGTCATCTCATGCTACCAAGTTTTGACTGACATATATACCGACAAAACACAAAGCTACGCTGCCGTCTTGCAGTCCTATTCATAACCAGTTAATGCCATATTAAACACGCACGATGACAGGACAGGACACACAAGCCTTAACATTTTATATGTGCGGATACATGTTCATATGTCGGCCTGTGAGTGAGACAGTCCAGGCCGTGCGATATTTCAGGCAGCTCGAATACGAGTTCTCTGATCGGAGTACCGGAGTAAATCTTGGGCAAGCAGCAGGTTAGTGTAGCAGCAGAGTTTGTATTCGGACCTCTAGGCTGAGTTAGTGACCGAAGTGAATACAATGCGATTTGGGTTATGCATTTTGTGTTTTTGCACCGTGTATTGTAATATAATCGTATAATATAAACCAACAAAATGCACCTTTGTTAAACTAATGTTTTAGTTTTTACGATGTCTTCTACATGTTTCGAACTTGAGGGTTCATCTTCAGGAAGACGGTTGTACGTACAGGTATGGTATAATTTGTTTACATACCAACGGTATAAGCAGTCTTGTAGGTGGGAGAGTGCTGAAACTGTTGGCATGTAAACGAATAATACAATACACATAGACAAAACCGTCTTCCTGAAGATGAACCCTCGGGTTCGAAACATGTAGAAGACATCGTAAAAATTAAAATATTAGTTTAACAAAGGTGCATTTTGTTGGTTCATATTATACGATTATATTACAAAGCACGGTGCAAAAAAGATAAAATTCATAACCCAAATCGCATTGTATCCACTTCGGTCACTAAGTTTAACAGAAGTGTATTTTGTTGATTTACATCAAACGATTAGTTTAGGACTCTCGTGTATGCTGAATGAGAGGGCGTGGAACGATTCATGATGTGTTTCCGTGAAAAGAGTTACTTCAATTGAGACGCTTACAAAGCGAAAATATAAAAATCTCTTGCTTTATATAAAACAAACAATTCACACATACAAACTATACTGTATATACATGATACAGACTCTTCTCCTACATGTTTCGGCAGTCTTAGCACCGTGCTCAGGAAGCAACGCCAATATTGAGAACCTAATAAAACCAGTTAGGTAGGTTTGTGACAGCTACGCCCAGTTAACATTTAATGCATAAATTTCATGATCTTAATTTACTACTTATTTACATTATGCATCAAATGTTAATGGGGCACAGCTACCATAATACCATTATCAATAATTTTAATCACATATACATTCTATAACATACCAATAAGTGACGACTATGATATTTTATTACTATATATGTAACGGGCTTTATTAGGTTTTAAATACTGGCGTTGCTCCCTCGGCATGCGACTGACTAGCGAAACATATACTAGAGGGGTCTGTATTATTAGGCACATATACTCTGTATGTGCAGCTGTTGGTTTTATAATAAACATTCCATATTGTACGCAATATACATCAAAATATAAAAATCAGGTTCAACCTGAACTACCTTGCCCTTTTACCTGTGACAATAAAAGGCATTAATATGCCCCAGTAAAAGCATGGGAAGCACATCAGTGAGAAACAGACAATGTACTGCATAATGTATTGACACTGAGTAAAATTACAGGGGTACAAAATTACGAAACGAAGTCCTAACTACAGGGTATTTATCGAAACAAAAGCTTAAAAAATCGTCAATTACATTAACGAGCTTTGTCTCGGACGTCATCATTTATGTACAAGCCGGTAACACTGTTACCACTACTGTCGAAAATTGAAATAATGCAAAATCTCAGCATGACGCTCCACGATTTACGACGGGGTTCCATCTACATATACACTGAGTGCCAACTACCATTATTCATCATACCAATTAACGTAACTGGTGGTATCGGTTGCTTTACCCCTTGCGTGTCGCTCTATTGTTTTTATTTTCTTTTATGAGTCCACTGCCTTCCTCTTCTTTCACCACTTTTATATTTTCACTTTTCCTCCTTGTGCTTGTCTTGTTGGGCACAAGAAAACAAAGCAATTTACAATGCAGTAAAATGTACGTAATTAGAATCTCAAGGCAACCACCCCCAGTACTGTTTAAAATAGATCAAAACAACTGCAGAATGTGGAATATTTCACCGATGTGGGTGATAAATAATGCAAGACGTACACCGCAAATTAAATAAGGCAAATGCAGAATATAAGAAGACTCTTCACCAGCAAACTGGACTTAAATTGAAGGACAAAACTAGTGAAATGCTACATTTGGAGCGCAGGTAGAACTGTTATGGTGCTGAAACTTGGACATTTCGGAAAGTACATCTGAAATACCTCGAGAGTTCTGAAACGTGGTGAGGGTGAAGAATGGAGATAATCAGTTAGACCGATCGTGTAAGAAATGAAGGAAGTATTACACAGAGTCAAAGGGGATAGGGATTTCCTAAATACACTAAACAGAAGGAAGACTAACTGGATTGGTCACATCTTGCGTAGGTACTGCCTTCTAAAACACGGAACTGAGGGAAAGGTAGAGGGACGGAGATGAGTGACAGGAAGACGAGGAGGAGGACGAAAGCAGCTGCTGGTGACCTTTAGGAAAGGAGAAGATACTGAAAATTAAAAGAGGACGCATTAGATCGCAGGCTGCAGAACTCGCTTTGGCAGAGGCTCTGGAACTGTCGTAAGGCAGACAACAGAATGAATGGAAATGTAATCATGGATCGGCTAGCCAACACAGTACTGTATACAGAATCGTAGTAAAGGCCTACTGACGAAAACAAAAACAACGGAACCGAACACAACATCGACTCACACGCAAGCACATTGCATCGACCAACTGCTGGGCTTACCGACTGTACAGAAAAGCCCAAATCCATACGAACTTGTATAAGATGTGTGCTGCAGCTGGAAATGGGAAGTCCCATACATTTCACTTTGGTTAGCATACACGGCCTCCGTCACATGGTCTAGCACTTAATGCAGCCTTAAGTACTGCACGTTCACAGTGACTTCGAATCTAACGTACATCCTACTTCCGACAGGTGCAGAGAGACTTGTGGTTCACCCTATACCATGGTCGTTAAGTCAGGAGAGTCTGTATATGCCAATAAATCACCGAAAAGCACATCCAGCTCCCAAAACGTCGTACAGACCAATATATATAATATAGCACTATAGACAGCGAACAAAGCAAAATATAAACATAGTGTTAGGACTAACATCCGTTGGCCGACGTACACATGCATTATCACACGGAAGCAAATGTTTGTATCACAGAAAGCAAACTCGGGCGCCAGGCCTCACAAGTATTGGCTTGTTCAACCATTTCAACGCTAATTAAAATGCGGTATTACACTGACCTCTGTTGGGAAGCTTACGGTGATTTTGGAATGACTGCCGAAAAGTTTCCCGGTACGGCAAAACATGTGCACGTCTCTAGTCCGCTCGATGTCAGACTGATCCGTCACATCGCCCACGTTACAGACAATGCAGCACGACTGTACGTCTGCCTACAGTATCAGACGTATTACTGTTAGCATTAACTCACACGTGCTAGTATGAGTCGTACACCTTGGGATCACACAGTCAAATTCCACACAGAAGACGTGAAACACGACGAAAACAGATGATAGTCCGAAATATTTTAATTCTTTCAAGAGCATTTACGTTCATTTCCAGTCATTTCCGGCTCACGGTACAATATTACTCCCACATCTATGGGTACATTCTTTGTACAAACGATTTAAATGAAAGCACAACCAAGAGTTCGCATCGCACCGTCCATCCGCGTTTCATCTCCATTATTGGTCTGGGTGTTTATTTAGTAAATATTTTTGTTTCAAGTTAGTTTAACATAATTCCATCGCTACTTTATATCAACCCACGTACATCCAGGGCCGAGGTTAAAGAAAGAGTACAGCCATAAATCTACTCCCCTCTGGGCCTTCATTGCCTGTTCCAGGGCGAATTTTACGTTTTACCTTACTTTATACCAAGTGTCAATCTTCCTAACAATGGTTCGTCACTTAAAAATGACACGTAATATATATATATATATGTGTGTGTGTGTGTGTGTGTGTGTGTGTGTTAAGCCCAAAGATTGAAAACGCTCAATGAGCGGAAAAAACGACCACAACGCATTGTGGCATTAGAGCAACAGCTACAAAGCGAAATTTCGTGTTGTGGCTGTTTTTAAACAACTGCAACGCGTTGTGGCATGTGAAGATATGCCATGTTGCGAAAGTCGTGTTGTGGCTGTCAAACGAAACGACCACAACGAGTTCGGACTTCATGAAAATACCACAAGGTGTCGTGGTCGTTACCTTTTACAGCCACGACGCGATGTGAGACAAGTTTCAACCTGCCGAAGGGTCAGTTAGTGCCAGTCTGGTCAGTTAGCGAGTGATCGAGCTGCAAGTTTGTGTTTTTTACAGCCATGTCTGTTGATAGTGTGAAGAAGATTTTTAACGACAAAGTGAAGGAGCTGAATGACGCAAGCAGTCATAGGAGCTTGTTTCTTTATAACGAGCGTTACACCCATTTTACGGGAAGTTAAGGAAGCGCAGATATTGCGAAAGAATAACCAGCCACTGACTTCCAAACATTACCGGCGTCTTTAAAAGATAAGATGTCATGAAGATAGGTGATACGCAGAAACTTAATGAAAGTGGTTCAGGCGAAAATGATGATTCAAACATGCGTTATTACTGCAAGACGGAGCAGCTGTTTGATGTCTTGGAAACAGCACAAGACAACATAGGACACAAAAGGACGAGAGGTAAAAGACAATGTTTTGTTTGTGATTCGCAAAAACATTCTCTTTATCTCCTCCTTTTTAAATTTTTGTTTCTTTCTTTCAGTCATGGAAGCTGAACTGAAAAAGAAGTATTGCAACGTTACTCGACAAATGATAGATCTCTATTTGGCACTTTGTGAGCAGTGTCAATTGAAGAAAAAGACGCCGAAACGGGGATTATTTGTACGTCCAATCCTTTCACATTACATGAATTCTCGGTGACAGGTAGACTTAATTGATATGCAGTCTGAACCAGATGGATATTACCGATTCATTATGAACTACCAAGACCATTTGACCAAGTTCACAATTCTTCGTCCCCTGAAGAGCAAAACCGCCGAGGAAGTGGCCTATCAGCT
>Ga0123355_10006952_pt1 | contig 16851 bp, 10 predicted proteins | sample TergutEmb28metaG_3_FD_89872 | JGI IMG/M metagenome (GOLD analysis project Ga0123355, IMG submission 89872) | Embiratermes neotenicus P1 segment gut microbial communities from Petit-Saut dam, French Guiana - Emb289 P1 | ecosystem: Host-associated > Arthropoda: Insects > Digestive system > Gut ...
ATAAAAAATAGAAAAAAACAACACATAATATCTGAAAAAAAAATGAATAGTAATTCGCCAATAAAACAGCGAACAGAGAAAAAAAATATATATATATATATATATATATATATATATATATATATATATAAAAAGGGGGGGATTGTATATGCAACCACATAAACACACTGCTTTCACAAGATATTCTAATGTCACACAGACTATAATGTATCACTCAGCGACAACCAATTAATAATTTAATAAAATAATTTTATGGAATTGCAATTTTAACAGTTTTAATTTAAGAACTTATATAACTTAGCAAAGTACAAGTTTTGAAACTCCCTGAGGATGAAACAAAGGTGTTGAAACATGTAGAAGTGAACATTACACGAGGTGGTTCAAATATGACCGGGACTGATGTCACCAGATTTACACACAAATCAGTCCCGGTAATATTTGAACCACCTTGTATAAAGAGAAAATATTGTGATTATATATATATTTATAAATAAATAAATATACGTAAATATGTATGTGTGTGTGCAGATTAGTTGGTTGTAATAATAACACTTTAAAGATGCACGGTACATGCATTACAATATTAATATTGCTTATTTGCAGGTATGGCTCTATTACACAATCCTCTACAGTTCGCTTGGGCGCAGGGGTAGATGGACAAGATGTCTACATACCTATGTCCCAGTTTCTTCCAATGGTGGATCCTGATGACATTGTTGTGGATGGATGGGACATATCATCATTGAACCTGGCTGATGCCATGAAAAGAGCTCAAGTGCTTGATGTGAATCTTCAGCATCAGCTTTATCCCTTCATGAAAAACATGAAGCCACGGCCTTCCATCTACTTCTCAGACTTCATAGCAGCCAATCAGGTAAACAGTTTCTCATGATTTTATGCAGCATTTGTTAAAAACACATACATTGTATTATATTACATAATTGTGTGGTTTCACATAATAACAGTTACAGGAGAAAACCCAGAAAGCTGCTGACCTCTGAGCTCAGCTGCATTCCAGCATTTAGAGAATGTAAAGGAATGTTTCACTGAAAGGACAAGAAGACAGATTTTGCTCCATAACACGCAGACATGACTTTTTGGACTTTAGTAGACAATATTACAACCATTCTTGAAATGTCCCCTTCCTTTCCATCCCTATCAAAACATGTACTTTAACCAAACATCTCGATTACCCTTTCTCAGGCTTCCCGTGCAGATAATGTTATTTCTGGGACCAAATGGGAACAGATGGAACAAATCAGGAAAGACATTCGAGACTTCAAAGACTCCCACAGTTTGGATCAGGTGATCGTTCTGTGGACAGCCAACACAGAGAGATTCTGTGATGTTCTTTCAGGCCTCAACGATACGGCTGAGAATCTCCTGTCAGCAATCAAAGCAAGTGCCAAAGAAGTGTCACCATCAACTTTATTTGCAGTTGCCTGCATCTTGGAAGGGGTAAAAACCAACTTTTCTATCTTCCAGTAAATCGTTAAATCTTTCTTATTTATGTACTCCTACTGCATATCCTGATTGCTTATTTGTAATGTACTGATGTTCCTGTTTTTATGGTACAGGTAACTTACATCAATGGATCTCCACAGAATACATTTGTTCCTGGCTGTATTCAATTAGCACAGAAACACAATGTTTTTATTGCTGGTGATGACTTCAAATCAGGACAGACTAAATTAAAGTCAGTATTGGTAGATTTTCTTGTTAATGCAGGAATCAAACCTGTCTCGATTGTCAGCTATAACCATCTTGGAAACAATGATGGAAAGAATCTCTCAGCTCCTCAACAGTTCCGTTCAAAAGAGGTGAGTAGCTATATGAAATTGTGGATTTGTGTTGGTGAAGTAATGAAACTGTGGTCATCTGGGATGTGGTAGCATGTGGTTTGGTAGATAGATCCAAAACAGTGGACTCCATCTTCAGGGTCATTTCTACCTTGGAAGGTGGAAGGTAGCAGGCACCCTTGAAACATTGGTACATACCAACCAAATTGCAGAATTATGCATGCGTCTTGATAATATTAAGTCTTTTATTTATCCAACTGAATGCACAACTACATTGTTCTAGAAAAATGTTAAAACTTACATTAAAATTTCCATTAAAAATGCTCCTACATGTTTTGGTTTAACAACCATCATCAGAGAGCTTACTGTTGTGCTTTGCTAAAGTTATAACACTGATCAACAGTGAAAAACTAGCATTGATGAAATAAGTCTTTTATGGCTATTTCGTGGGTGCTGAACATGAATATGATATTAAGAATTGTTGTTTAGCTCTTGTTTCAAAGATACAGGAGGCTACGTTCATGCACAGTGCGTTCTGATTTCAAATTAGGGTTTGAGTCATAAATGACAATCACGGGTGACCAACACTGTGACTAGTGTAGTGTCACATGATAAGGTCACTGCATCAGCCACCAGACAATGCCTCAGTTTCATTCTGTACACGCGCAGGTGTAGGACAGGATGTCTTGCTGTTGTGTGAACAGTGTGGACCTTTTCTGTTATGTGTGTGGGGAAGTGACATTAGCGTCACAGAGGCATTCTATAACGCCTCTGATCAAGAAAGCCTACCATCTGTACTTTGGGTGTAAACTTGGTGACCCAAGACAAGAAGTGGGCGCCGCACATTGTGTGCAAATCGTGTGCAATACGTCTTGGAGGCTAGATAAATCGTAAGGGAATGGCAATGCCACTTGCTATTCCAGTGGTGTGGAGGGAACCCTCAAACCACAGCAGTGACTGCTACTTTTGCTTGACACCTCCTGTGGCAAGTGGTATGAACAGAAAGAAGAAGCAGAGAATTGACTATCCAAATATACCCTCTGCATCAGACCTGTGCCTCATGGGGAAGATCTGTGTGAGTGGTACATCACTATGTCAAAAGGATATGGCCTATCAGAAAGACTTTGGAGCCAGGACACAAAAATGTAAAGCATCATTCAATGGTTGAGTCATCGAGGAATTTGTTGCCAACTCTTCATATCAAATTAGGCCTCATGAAGAATTATGTGAAGGCAATGGATCGTAATTGTGTAGCATTTCTGCACCTGCGACTAAAATTCCTCCTGCTTAGTGATGCCAAGATACGAGAGGGTGTTTTCACCTATCCAGACCTTCACTCACTTCTTTGTGATGAGGTATTTGAGGGCATCATTACAGGTGATGAGCAGAGAGCATGGCATGCCTTCCGAGAGATGGTTACAAGCTTCCTAGGAAATAGAAGAGCAGATAACTACAAGGATCTTGTGGAAGAACTTCTATCCTCATATCAGAAACTGGGGTGCAATATGTCCGTGAAAATCCACTTTCTGAGTTCTCATCTGGGCTTCTTTCCGGAGAACTGTGGTTCTATGAGTGATGAGCATGGTGAACGTTTCCACCAGGACATCACAGCAATGGAGGGCAGACACAAAGGGAAATGGAGCCCATCAGTGCTTGCTGATTATTGGTGGATCTTGATGCGTGAGTCTCCAAATTCGACGTTCATTCTGAAGGCGAAGAAGGCCCGATTGCACTAGAGCTATACACAACCTTTGACTTATGACATAGTACAGGTAAGAGACAATAGCTCGAAAACCGTAGCTAATGGAACATTTTTATTATGATTTTCATGTTCAGAACCTCAATTTACATAAGAATTTGCACATTTCATTTTTGCTGGTCGCAAAAAGTGAAATTTTGTATATCAGTGTAATTATTAAAATAGTTAAAATACATTGTTATGAAATCAGTTTGGTCGTGTGGCTGCATATTTATCCACTCCTTATTAGTGTGTGTATAGTGCACAGTGCAGAGTAAGAGTAAGTAATTTTAATGTAAGTTTTAACATTTTTCTAGAACAATCTAGTTGTGCATTCGGTTGGATAAATAAAAGACTTGTGTAGGGTTAGTTGACAGCAGAGATTTTAAATATGCTGTTTTGTACCTTGAAATGATGACAGAAGTCACATTGTTCTTCAGTCTTAGGAACTGAAATATGATACCAAAGAAACTGAACTGCCTGCCTTCTTAAACATAGAACTAAAAGCAGACAAATTTAACCAATAAAATGTTCTGTATACCAGAGGTACATAAATCCCAGGTGACTGAGCACCCAGGCATCTAAATTTTGAGCAGTGCCACATAGTATTTTCAGCATAGTTATTGCAGCCTCTTTTTCCTTATGTACAAAAACTCACAGTTCACGTGCATTGAACAATAAATTCCAGGTAACCGTGAGGTTCACAAGTCACTCCAGAAGTCTGGGTTTCCAATGTGGCACTGAAGGTGGCTCCTAACTTAAAAAAATTTGTGGACCCTATTGTATGCCTCACATAATTCAAAGATGTTTATTATCATTATTTTAGCTTGGTGTTACATTCAATATGTAGTTGATACTTCCTTCTGACCTCAAATGCATAATTATGGGTGCAGGATGTTGTGCATTTTTCTCATGTGACTTCATTAACAATGTAAATTTTATACAATCACAGTTTAATTTCTTATGTTTGGTGAGATCCTTTTGGATCATTTTTGTGTAAAAACTGTGTGACTTTTATTTTGGGTTGCAGGATGAGTGTCTTTATTTTTATTTTTTTTTGTAGACCTTATTCTCAACACTCCTTGAATTATTTGTTTATATATATATATATACTGTATATATATATATTTTTTTTCAGATTTCCAAGAGCAATGTGGTAGATGACATGGTGGATTCAAACAAAATTTTATATGGTTTTAATGAGAAGCCAGATCATTGTGTTGTTATTAAGTATGTTCCCTATGTTGGTAAGTTGGCACTAATGGTCAGCATGCTCTTTCGTAGCTCAGAAATTGAGAAATATGAGAAAATAAAATTACAAGAACACAAAATCAAATTCAAATGGCAAACAAAATGTGCGCCTGTATTGTGTTTTTTGTAATACAGCTTTGGGACATGGTTGGTATAGTGAGTTGGATACATGCTGGATGACAAGGGAACTGGTTTTAATTTGCAGCATGGACAAGAGATTCTTACCTTCTCTGATCCATGGAACTGACTGTCCAGTGGGGACTAATGCTCTTTGAATGGGGTCAGTTTACCAGAGTGTGAAGTGTGAAGCTGACCACTCATCTCTAATTTGTGCTGGGGTTAAGAATGTGTGGAGCTGCATTACCACTCCATCATATAGTGTCATGATGTGGTGCTAAATTAAACTCAGGGACAGCTTAATTGTTTTAAGTTTTGCCTATGAAATAGACGACTTTCGCCTACCCTCTTTTATAGTTACATTACATGCAGTCACCACATGAACTGCACTTGTAATGTTACACAAGGACTGGAGAACAGTCACTGGTAAAGGATGCAGACATATAAGTTGACTAACTTCTAATTCAAATTCAAGACTGAAGTAAGAGTTTTAGAACTTACAACATGAACAGGTTTTGACCCTGTGTTCACTCATATAAGAGAGAGTATGTACAATTAGAACATGATTCAGAGTTTCATGAATGTTCAAAATAGTTTTTGGTATTGTTTAATTTCATCATATCTAACAAATGTAAAGTTTTGTGAAGGTATGAATATGAGTCATCCCTTGCATGTTGTGGTTTTGTTTAAATGTGGGTGTGCAGTCATCATGATCATGAATGACACAACAGGCCACTGATGGTTTTGCAGAAATTACCACCAGCTTTCCCTGATCATGGGAGTGTATTTCAAATTCTGTCCCCCAGATAATCTTCTTCATTAGTACTGTATGTCATAGGTTTAATTTATTTTAAGGACCACTTACTAATGGATCTAAATAATTTAATTAAAGTTGTGTCATTTCTATTATGCATGTGCTACCATGTGCATGTACATTTCATTCACTTTATTAATTGCAGAGCCCACGTTACTTTGGAGTCAAAAATATGTTTTATGGCAGATCTTAATAAGCATTCACTTCAAAGAAAATATCTTAAACAAAAAGTTATTGGTTTCCATAAACTGTTAACTCTTACACAGTCTGCTGTCTCCATCTTCAGGGTAGAAAAGATTTCTAGCCTCTGTCTTCTGCAATGAAGATGGAGTCAGTAGATTCCTCAAAACACTCTATCTACCAGATCCCATCGCATCATCTCCCAGAAGAATAAAGTAAGTACAGATGTAAACTACCTACCAATGCCTGGTTTTCTTTAGGTGACAGCAAGCGAGCTATGGATGAATATACTTCAGAGATTCTGCTTGGTGGCCACAATACAATTGTGATCCATAATACATGCGAAGACTCTCTGTTGGCCAGTCCCATCATTCTGGACCTGGTGATTCTGGCGGAGCTCTGCAGTCGCATCCAGTTCCGAAGAATAGGGGAACCTGATTCAGACTACTGTAGTTTCCATTCTGTTTTGTCTATTCTCAGCTACCTGTGTAAGGTTAGTGTATTAGCAAAAACAACAGAAGGATGCTTAGAGAATTCACTTATTGAAATTACTGGGACTTCATAAACCTCTGATGTCCCAGAATTATGATATTATTCTTTCTGTGACCCCATCCTAGTTTTCTTAATTTTGATTTTTCTTTTTTTTTTAGGATTTTCTCCATTACAGATTAAAATCCATTTATCCTTCATTAAAATTAGGGTCGATTTAAAAATTAAGTTTGAGGTTGATAGAAAATTTATTTTCCATCAATTAACCCTTAAATGCCGAACGGCCACTAAAGTGGCCGCGCAGTGAGCCCTTTAAATAGCCGAACGGCCACTACATTCCAGCGTCAAAGGGTTAAGAGAAGGTTTAAAGTTGATTTCAAATCCAAGATGATGTTATTTTAATATTTTATGATAGCACAGAACAGTACTGTAGCAAACACTATTAACCCTTTGGCACCAGGTTTAAATGCCTGGTGTGTTGCACAGGAGACCAGAGTTTAAATGAGAGCTGCATAAAGAAGGCCATGAAATGGCTGACACCTGTACCCTTGTGTACCTTTCTGAGCAACACACTGCGTGATGAGTATACCTGACATTAGGTTAATTTGAAACCAGATGTGGATGTGTCATTGAACCGCAGTCTACTAAATTTGGAAGTTTGTCCATTGTTATTCACAGTGAAGATTTTGATACACAAATCTATTAGATGCAGCCAAACTTCAAAGTGTGCTAATCATGACAATGATACTGTTGAGGTTGGTTTTGTAAATGTTACACTTTCCTTCCAGGCACCTTTGGTTCCTCACGGAACACCAGTTGTGAATGCTCTGGCCAAGCAACGATCATGTATAGAAAATATTCTCCGTGCCTGTCTGGGACTACCCCCCGAGAACAACATGCTTCTGGAACACAAGTTGCATCATCCTCTGATAACTTTTGGAGACGTGTCTGCACCAAAGAATGAAGTAGAGATGCATAATGGGGTATCAGTAATCAGTGGCACAGCAAGTGTACCCAAACAAGGCCTATCAACATGGGCTAAAGAATTACACACAAGGATAAAAATATAAAGATGCAATAAAATTGAGTAAGGAGTATTGTACATTGATCTCATTAATGACCAACAACTTGTTCATCTCAGTATAATTTCCAGTATGGAATTTATTTCTTTTGTAGTTCTGTTTATTCCACAAAGCAGTAATAAGAACTTCTATGCTTCTGTTTCATTGTATCATTTGTGTCGTTGGAGTATTACTTGTAAAACTTTTTTTCCTTTGTCTCTTTGTGAAAAGCCATGACAGGTAAAAATATCTTGGGATCATGTACAAAGTCCTGTGTCATGAATAATTTGGTCTAGTGGGGATATGTGATCATACATAGATTGTCATATCATGCTCTTGCAGTTGTCACCCTTCTTAAGATTATAATGAGGGGCACATTATACTGCAGACATTACATGATGACCAGCAGTAGTATTGCATTTATAAGATGCTGACTGAGAGATTTGCTCATTTGAATTCTCACTTTGACCCAGAACTGAATTGTGTGATAGGAACAGTATTTTTCATATCTGACTGAGGATACATGTTGAAAGTAGGCATTTTACAGTTGTGAATAATGTATGTAGTTGCCCATTGTGGTGCACACCATGTTGTTCTGTGCAGATTTTATCACCACTGCAGTATGTTCCTTTTTTAAGGGGAAAAAAGAAGTAATATAATGAGTTGTTACTTATACTACAGTTGGTATTAGCATGAACAGTGAAAAATGAGTATTCTTTATGACTAATTTTGAGCATTATTGTCAAACATTATGTATGTGTATGTACCTTTATGCATCTTTGATCACCTGGTGTAGAACAGAGGAAATTTAGGGTTCTATTTTGTAATATCATGAGAGAGATTTGTAATTTTCTGTTAAAAATAAGTAATAAAGGTTCTTAATAAGTTGAATGAATTTGTCATCAATTTTGTATGCGTGAACCTTCTTCAAATCTGTAAAGTAACAGAAGTGTAAGTAGATTAAACTTGAGGGACTGTGAACTTGCTGCCAGATACATACCTATCAAAATTTGGAACACTTTGTTTTCTTTTCTAGGGTTATATAATCTAATCACATTCGAATAAATGTGTACATCTTTACGAAACTTGTGCGTCTAATGATGAAGTGTTTATTATGGGGATGCCAAGGTAATTTCAGTGTGATTTTTTGTTACTGATGGAAATGAACCAGTACATCTTATCCTGGAATATAAACTTGCAAAATAAAATTACTTTACCTTCCAACTTATTATATATAAATTCTACCAAAGTTTACAATAAAATGTATCGCACAAATTTATTGACCATCACAACTAAGGACAAACGTCATTTCTATGCACATTAACGGGAAGTATTGACTCTCTTCTTAATCCATTTTGACCACAGATCTGACTACCTGAACTACTTTGATCCATGACCTGAACGATGCTCCCCGTAGTTAATGATGAAGGCGTTAGACTGCAGCACCAAGCAGGGACTGTGCGCCAATTTCATTTCTCTACAGGCTATATGATCTGTGGCTACAGGCCATGGTGATGGCAGAATTTGGAGTATGCTAGGGGATCTGTGATTCTGAGCGTAAATATGACGTAGTGAACGTCGTTGTTTGAGTTTGCGTAGTGAGGAAAATTGGAGTAATCATATGGCAGTAACAACAACAATAATAATAATTTAAATAACAGTGTATTGTTAGAAAACGAATACCCTATAGTTAAGATAAGGGTTTCTCAACACGTTTGCTTGGGTGAGGATTGCCATGTGGAATTGTTTGCAAATGCCTTTTTATAGAATTTGAAGTCTCCAGTTGAATCTCGTATTGAATTTAACTAGTCACCAATTTGTTGGCCCGGTAAGAATTAGCGTTAATTACATAACCTTACAATTTTAACGGATTGCATCCAGTTGTGTTGTTAATAGTACAAACATAAAATCAGTAGAATTTTGTTATGTTTGGACAGATATTGTTTTTTCATTAATGACCTTGCAGTTTTCAAATCATTAATCAGCCAGGACATCGTTTTTATGCTTCGAACTGGGGTCACCAATGGCCCAAGATTCCCAAAATCCCCCTTACCTAAGAATCTAGGCCTTATCAAGTTTTTAGAACTGCACTGCTTGATTCACAGTTGCATGGTCATACACTTTTATAAATTTCGTGAATTTTATGGGGTAGTAATTGGCATATTTGATCCATTTGCAGGCCGATTGTAACACATCAAAAAGCTCCATTGAGTGTGTGGTGATAATTTTGGAACTGGAAGGCAGTTTACACAGATTTCTGTAGCCCAAGAATGACTCGTTTTGCTAGAGCCCGAGGATCCAAGTCATCTAATGAAAGGACGCCTGAGGAGGCTTCATCATGGAAACAAATGAAGCAACAGCTAGATGAGAAGTGGAAAGTACCCAATAAAGACCAAATGGAAAGAGAGGAGGTATGCACGAACATGAAATTTGGGGTTAGTGATATTCAGGAAAGTGAGTGGGCCATATTTGAAGAATCTCCAAAACCATTAAGTCCTTGCAGTGATGATAAAAGAAAGAAGCATAAATGTAAGGTTACTGTAAAGCCAGGCAGGAACATTTCTGAATTGAAGGAGAGTTATTCTGGAAAAAAAGATAAGCCACATACAGTTGTGAATGTAAATGCTAGAGTTAAAAAAAGAGAAGCTGTGAAAAAGCATTCCAAAAAAATAAAAAAAGTATTTGATGAAGTACCTATTTCTGATAAGGTAAATATAGTGGAAACAGGACAAATAAGAAATCATAAAATGGAACAAAAGAAGAAAAGCCAGGGCTCAAAAACAGCTTTGATCACCAAGACATCCGTTAAAGACATGCAGAGTGATGATTTAGAAGACAAACATGACGTAACTTCAAGTGTGAAACTCACATCCCGTGAGAAAAGTATGAAGAAGAAAAGGAAAAATAAACAGAAAATCAAACAAACTGATTCAGGGTCACCATTTTGTGAAATTGAAAGAGAAAATGCTAGTACCAAAGATACAAGTCAAGAGAATCGGAATGAAAATTATAAAAAAAAATTTGATGGTAGAAAAATTAGAGACAAGTCTCATAAACAGAGGAAGCTGAAAATGCATGCTGTCCGGATGTTCATAAATGGCAAGGAAATTGAAGTTGTTAAATTTGATGGATTCCCTGTTAAGAGAGAAGATGCAGAACATCTTGAAAAGATGCGTCAGAATTTACGAGAGGAAGGAATCGCAGAAAAAGAAGTTACCAGTATCATGAAACAGGAGCGTCGCAAGGCAGAAAAGGCCTTGGCCAGAGAAAGAAAAAAAGTTTGTTTTCATTGTCGTGACTCTGGTCATGTGTTGTCACAATGTCCAGAACTTCGTAGCTCTAATGAGTCAGGAACAGGGATCTGTTTCAAGTGTGGTTCAACAGAGCATACTCATTTCCAATGCCAGGTCATTCATAGTCAGGACTTCCGGTATGCCGTGTGCTTTGTTTGTAAAGAACAAGGTCATATTGCTCGCCAGTGTCCTGATAATCCACGTGGCCTGTACCCTAAAGGTGGAGCCTGCAAAGTGTGTGGAGATGTAACCCATCTGAAGAAGGATTGCCCAGATCTCATCAAGGAAAAAGAACAACAAACAATAACTCTAAGAACACTTGATAATAATTCTTTAGACATTCTAGAAGAGGAACTGAAAGGTACAGCTAAGTCTCCTGGACAGAATTTCATGAAAAAGAAAAAGGTTGTGAAATTTTAGGGAATGTTACAATGCTGTGACCATGTTTGGAACTCTGTAGGACATGACCTCAATACATCTTAAAGTGAATGTATATATGCTGTTTAGGATAAATGTGTAATGAAATTTAAACTATCCTTATTGTTAAAGATAAACATCTTGGAGAAACATGAAAGGTTGTGCACATACATGAAAAATTATTTGTTGTAACTGTGCTTATATGATTACAAGCATTACACTAACAAAATGTAGTGTAGGCACAATTTTGTAATACCAATTTTAGAATACATTGTGTCTTGCATTACAGACATTTACTATATTGCCACCATAATTATATTGTTATCAGAGCGTGGTTTTTCTATGATGACTAGCAGTATGGTCTCATGTTAAACAGTGCATTATTTTAAAATAACAACATAGGTAAAAGAAAGCATTATGCTAGAGACAGACATACTGTTGTTGGTCTGTTGTAGAACTGTCAGTGTGAAAGCAAAACAGATGTAAAAAGTCCTGTACAAAGAAAGCTAATGTAATATAATGTTTGTATGATGCAGTAGTTTAAATACATAAAACACCTTACATTTGGGTGATGTGAGGCAAAATTTAGTTTTAAATAAAATCATTATTTAAAATTGGGCATTACTTATGGTGTATGTTTGTATACAATTAAAAAAACAGATAACAGGAAAACAGCACTTTTCAATTTTTTTAGTATAAATTTTGTGATCCTGCATACCCAGTTTATCTCATAACACTTTTATAATGTTTTATACTCATATTTATGCACATCTGGTATCATCACACCTATAGGTGTGATGATACCAGATGCTGTATAATACAGTTTTGACCTCCTCATGATGAGCACATTGTGCTCGAAACATGTAGGGGCATATAATAAATCTTATTATAAAACAAGAGTTTGTGCATTAAGTTGGTTAATTACCAAGATTATACTGAGATGCACAGTCAGCAAAACATCTGTCTGATCTTTCCACTAGTGCTCGACATTCATATTCATTCGCCATCAACATTACAGGCTTGGTATGAATTTTGCTAAATAAACCACATACTAAGTAAGAGGTCTCCAAATCCGACTGCGTGACATAAAAAAAATATAGGTACTGTATATGTCAGGTTCCTCCTTACAGGAAAAAAATCTTTGTGAGAAAGGTGGCGGTTACAGCAGTGACTATGAAGATGTGTCTTACATACATGCATTTCAAAGATGCAAATGTTTGCCAAAATGACAGTAGGATGTAGAGTAAGTCTCAAGCATACAAAATATATATATATACTAAATATGCTAGACATACAGAATTATTACAACATAAATACTACTAAAATCTCATGTACAGTATTATGGATTGTCTTTAAATATAAAAATTCGTCAACAGGGTAAAAGGTGTGTGTTTAGCTATCTTCTTAAGCGACGTTAAATCACATCTTTTTATTCCTTAGACTTGTGAGATTAAGCGATAAACTGTTGAAAATTTTGAGCAAACATAGAATGCACTTTTCTGTAAACAAGTCAGGTTGCCATTTGGTCTGTGAAAGATGTGCTTATTCCTTGTATTAATACTGTGTAAAGATGAATGAATTTATTTGAAGATTTATGGTGAATTCATTAATGGAAATATACATTTGTACAGAATAGGTAAAATCTCTAATTTCTTCAACAGGCTTCTCCATGAAGTTCTAGGTTTTGCACGAACCATAATGCTAGCAATTTGCTAATGTAAAGCAAATATTCCACTGTTCGATGATGATCATTAGGAAGAATATATATATATATATATGAGTTATCACAAACATAGCTTAATGAGTACCTGATGATGGGATGAGATATTGTGCAGTGTAGTAGATATGTACTTATATGTTTCTGAGGAACTGCCTGCTAATGCCATCAGGGTGAGTCCCCTATCAGACTACAGTAACACATCCAGAGGACAGTTATTTTCTGTATTGTCTGTTTATGAGATGACAGTGGTCGAACAAATGTCTGATATAATTTCAGACGTTGTTCTAAAAATATGAGATTTGGACTGACAACATCAGAAACTTGGACTGTTAGGTTTAAGGTTGTCACAGCAGTGCTAATGAAGACTTGAACCTTCTGGGATGGCAAGATGTTGACTTGTATATGGGTACCAGCATTTCAATGGAGGCTGCTGTCTACAGATCTTTCACACCTATATACTAGGATTTCTCAAATTTATGTGGTCATAGAAACCTTTAGGGCTTGGAATACAGATGGAACCACTAATTAATATTTCAACAGTTTGGTTTTAACATTTTAAGTATGATGTACAGCTAAACGGCCATTACGCCTGTTACATCAAGAATTGCAAAATAATGCAGTTGTAGTAACATATACACAGAATTGTGACAAGCGGGAATCTCAAACTTTATTTTTATGTAGTGCATGTTTTGTATTGAACCTTTACCTTTTTTTGTACAGCCTGATGATGGCTTGTCTCTAAAAGCGAGAATATGTAGCTGTGTTTAAAATATAAGTTGTGTTCCTCTGACAGTTTACTGGTTTATGCAGAAAATTTTGGAATATTTTGGGAAATGCTGCTATATACTAATCCACATGGCATCATATCCCACAAAACGGAAATATTCAACCTAAGCTGTCCTTGTGTGGTGTTAGTACCAACCTGTTATCATATGTAGATTCTGTAAGTGCAAGAGATAAACACAACTGCATTTCCTGTATCATGTACTTGGTGATGCTGGAGGGCTGTGAAAGACAGCAAGTGATTTGCTAGTGCCTGTTACAGCTTCACCTTATATTCTTAAAATTTACCATTTACTGTATCCTAAATTCCTAAATATCCATGATTATATTGCCATTTCCTTACACTTGTGCCTGAAAGAGATGACAGTGCCAAGAGGGACCACATTTAGAACATTACTCACCAACTGAACTACAAATGCAAAAGGAAAGCTACTTCCTGTAAATTGGCATGTAAACAAGTGTTGATTAATATAATATAACAATTCCTAGAGTTCTGGAAGAAAGATAACTGTGAACTTATTTCTCTACCTCCGGATAATTTGTTTATATCTCTGCAATGCTATTTAAATGCAGTGCACGCTAGTCCTAGCAGGATAAATTTAATACACTTTAAAGCTAATCTAAAATTACATTCAAAATTATTTAGTAAATACAGCAATTAATGGAAAATACAGTAGAACCCACATTTAAGATTCATGTGGGAGACAAGCTTTGTGTATACCTTAAATCAAGGAAAATCTTAAATGGGGTTGTGTCTAAATCAAACAGAAAATTACTGCTGTGTTTGCAAATCTACATTCACTCTATAAATTAAAGTAATTACAGTTTTCTTCAATCAATTTTGTATTAATATTTTCATATTTATTTTATGGGATTCTTATACGTAAATGATTCCTGCCACTGGATTTTTGGTCACTCACATACAAGCTGACTCTTGTCCAGCACATAGCCGCAGCAGTTCACAACTAACTACATACTACTTCACTGCCACTGTGCACATTCATGGCATTACACAATCCTTACTGTGGAACCTACCTGAGGCTACAAAATGATATAGAGATGGAATTTTTGCATCTGAAATGTGAGAAAAAACCTAAATTGAGAAAAATTATAAACACATATGGGGGTTTGGCCTTAACCACAAACAACCCAAAATGCAAGAAGATCTTATCTCAACAAAAATTAAATTGGGACTGCACAAATAAGACACTTTCCAGGATTAGCCTTTATTTCCTTGTAAATGATAAGAATTATATATGTTAGCAGTGATGCACGATTTACTAAGTAGCAGACATCTCTCACTCTCAAGACGCACTGCCCACCAAACCCATGTTCACAATCCACTACAGTTGACTATCATGTGAACATGGCAACAGAGGATTGTGTGATGCTGCATAAGAGGCTGCTTGGCGCTGAGTGACAAGTATTCACACATGTATGTTACACTGCTGAAATGGTGAAAACAACAGTGCAGAGATGTGGACAAAAATCTTGACGTGAGACTTGGGATCCTTTATTTCAAAGAATGCTGTAAGGACTATTATAGTTTTAGATAAAATAAGGCAATTATCGGGATTTTCAGAGCTGAAGCTCTTACTGACAGGACTGTGTGTACAAGAGATGAGGGTTTCAATAATAACAGGTAAGCACTTAAATGTGTTGCGTGAGTTTATGATCAACTTAAAAATGTACAACTTGTTCCAGTATCTGTTGTTCTAGAACTATGTATGTGTTGAAAACACTAATAAGACACCAAGCAGCTACACACCACAACATAAGCATGAACATCTAAATAGAAAATTCAGTGTCAAGTTATTTCAAGACACTTTTATGAAAAATACTTTAACTGTACACAAGTGTGGTAATATAATGCATGGTGTGCAAGCTGGATTTCTAGTATTGTACAGAGAAACAAGGAAACAGGACAAGAGCCAAGTGGGCAATTCTATTCCCTTTCCCTCTTTCTAGGTATTTTACACATCTTTCTGTAGTTACATGATTAATGAAAAATTACCAGATAAAACTACAAGACATTTCCCAATCATGAATTTTTAAATAAATCCAATGAAAACTTGGCAAAGACCATCTGATGACCAGTTTCTTAACATTTTATGCCAATTTTCATGACTATAAAAATTATCCAAGGGCATGAGATAGAGACTAGACAGCACCATCTACATCATTAAACTGGGAGTATTATATATGTATATACTCTGCACTTCAAATTTAATAAGAAATCTCTGCAGTCCCAAGTTAATATATACCTAATGTTCAATTATACAATCACAATCAAAGTGAATCAAACCACAAACTGCCATCACTAAAAGAATATAATTAGGAAAATCTAATTTGGAATTATGAACAAACTGTATGTGGTGTTAGAAAGAACGATGTGAGGGGAAAATTATAAAATGCATACCAGGTATTAGGTCATTTTTATACAATTGCACAGGTCTATTAATTACAGTATGTTTGTTCTATTTAAGAACTGTCAGCATTAATTTGGATTCTGTAGCTTCACACAATTACAGGATATTAAGTGCCAAACATGATATCAATGACTGAAGGTATTTTTTAGCCCCGTTTTGACACGTGATATCCTTTATTAAAACATAAGTTCAAAGCATTAGGACACAAATGCAACTGAATTGCAAGCCCAGATTTAATCACGCTACCAAACTTCTCCATCATTTCCCAACTAATAATTTCTGTGGGTATAATATGACTAACACCATTGTAAACGGCCTGCACTGAGCAGTTACAAAGTTCTGTAACTGATCAAGAAATTCCTTGGTTTTATGGATCCCCAATAAATACGAAGGTGTATCCAAAAGTCCCAGGACAATGCTCATAACACGCAAGTCGCTTGTAGTTCACGAGTTTCCCGCTATGGTGTGTTGCGGTGGTGTCTTGTGAGTGAGTGTGCCGAGTGGCGTGGTTGGATGTGGAAGCGTTTGATTGTTGCACGTGTCTTTATGTGTACTGTATCAGCCGTCTGCGATTTTCTGATATCGGCGGTATGGCGGAAGTTGACGAACAAAGGGTGTGCATCAAGTTCTGTGTGAGATTGGGTAAAACGGGAAGTAAAACTTTTGAAATGTTGAAACAGGCTTTTGGTGATTCGTGCATGAGCCGTAGCCAAACTTTTGAGTGGTTTGGACGTTTCAAGAATGGCAGAACTTCGACTGC
>Ga0123355_10006953_pt1 | contig 16851 bp, 14 predicted proteins | sample TergutEmb28metaG_3_FD_89872 | JGI IMG/M metagenome (GOLD analysis project Ga0123355, IMG submission 89872) | Embiratermes neotenicus P1 segment gut microbial communities from Petit-Saut dam, French Guiana - Emb289 P1 | ecosystem: Host-associated > Arthropoda: Insects > Digestive system > Gut ...
GAGATCATGCAGTATGTGGATTCGTTTACACTTACGTTTGGAAACTCGTTTATATCCAAAGCATATGATGTAGCCATGTGGCTATATGAAAATACGCAAAAAAAGGTTATATTAAGCCCTAGCATATCCATATATGGCGATAGAGAGAGTCTAAGCTGGAAGCAATTAGACGCATATTACATGGAAGTATTGAACAAATTAAAGGATGCTAATCTACATAACAAAATTCTCATTAAAAGGGGCATTCTCCCATTAAGCCTTTTGGTAGAACATCCGTGTAACTCCTATATGTGCGCAGGTCATACATGCCATTCGGGAAAAGGGGATAATCCCCGCAAATTTGTTATTGATTGTTATGGGGAAGTATACCCCATTTCTTCGGCATTACCTAGGGAACATGCAATAGGTAATATATATAGTGAAGCCTGGTTTGAAATGGTAACCAATCCTTCGTATGTAAAAAAGCACGAGTTATTTAAAATGACATGCAAATCCGTTTTCAATAAATGGCTACAACACTGTCCACTCGCTGTTGTACCTTGGGATGATTTGTATGAATATGAAGCAAAGCAGGGATAATTATGCCTCCATTTTCGTCAATTAATATTGAGCTGACAAAAAGATGTAATCTATATTGTCTTTATTGTTATGCTAACGCAAATTCAAAATTATACTCAGATATTGACCCAGAACGCCTCGCGGCGTTTTTTAAATCCTTTAAAAACTCAGGAGGGCAAAAGGTCTTGTTAACTGGTGGCGAGATATTTTTGCACGAATATGCATTAGATATTATTGAAAATGCGCATAAAATTGGATTAATTGTGGATATCTTTACAAACGGCACACTGATTGAAGATGAACAAGCCGATGTTATAAAGAAATACGTTAATCAAGTTTTTATAAGTCTAGACGGTCCAAAGTCAACGCACGATTACTTAAGTTGCGTGGATGGAAGTTATGTAAAAACATGTCGGGCAATAGAAAGGTTAGGCACGGATGGTGTCTCTGTCAATCTTCAAACAATGATAATTCCAGATAATAAAGATAACTGCGCATGGTTGCTTGATGTCCTTCACAAAATGGAAATAAAAACTGTAGTATTGTCCCACGTAAGCCAAGTCGGTAAAGGAAAAGCAGCGTCAAATTTGATTCTTGATGACAAACAAATATTATCCTTGCTTGTTCTAAGTGCAAGCCTAGCTGAAAGATGCCAATATAAAACCAGAGTAGTGACAAACGTTATCACTAGTCAAATGAGGAAGGTGTTTTACAATGACTTTACCCATATGATAGTTCCTTGGATGATGCCAGACGGCAATATTTTTTTATGCTATAACACGGATTATAACTATTGGAAAGGAACGGATTATATGTATTATCCATCCTTCTGCAAAAACATTGATGAGAGTTATAAAGAATTAAACGTAAGACTGCTTGAAACTACAAAGGATATGGAATTTTTTGACTTGTTTCATGTGATTGACGAAGTAAGCGACGCTATAATAAAGGAGAATCTGCGTATATGAAAACGAATAAACTTATTTATCCAAATAGTATGATTATTGTACACAATAATCCGTATAGGCTTATTGACGTGAAGTCAGGTGCTATCTATCCGATCAATGAATCATCTGAAAAGATTATGCGGCATTGCAATAATCCATCAACATTGGATGAAATAGCGCGAATGGTGGGTTTTAAACCAAATAGTGTAAATATGCAAAAACTAACGGACTTTATCAATAAGTTGCTGGAAGCCAATGTTCTGACACATAATAAAGAACTCTCAGGGAAGATTTTCTTCAAACATGCACCCTCCGTGCCAGCACTTGAAAAGATTCAATTTGAGACCACATTAAAATGTAATTTTTCCTGCAAGCATTGCTATAATCGATCTGATTCCATGGGTTATGAAATGGACACTAATTTGGTAATTGATTTAGTTAAAAAAGTGCACACTATGGGGGTTTTTAAATTTGACCTTACGGGTGGAGAATTTTTTGCACGAGACGATGCCTTGGATATTTTAGACATAATGGTTCAATATGGGATGGTCGTAAATATATTCACTAACGCGTACCTTATCAATGACATAATAATTGATAAGGTAAAATCTATGGATAATATCCGTACATTCTACATCAGCCTAGACGATTGCAGACCAGGTAGTCACGATGAAATGAGAAATAAAAAAGGGGCTTTCATGAAAACAGTTCTAGCGATTAAGGGTCTGAAGGCGATAGGCAAGCAAGTGATCGTCAATTGTACAGTTACAAAAAATACCTTACCGCATATGCCGGAGATTTACAATTACTTTATTAATGAGTTAGGTGTAAAATGCAGAATGTCCCCGCTCATTAACATAGGCAGAGGTGAAAACCTAAAAGCGATAAACATAGATGAATTTGTGGGCAATATACGATCTATTGGTCTTAAACCAGAAGAAGTTGAAGGCTTATTTGAAAATTCCAAACACGATGTATATACAACTCATTGCGGAATTGGCGAAAATATGCTCTTTATAACGGCTAGTGGCATTATCACGCCTTGCCCCCTACTTAGGGAGGATGAGTTTAATTTGGGAAATGTGCTGAATGATGAATTGACTGATATTTGGCCTTCTAATAGAATATTGGAAGAAATACGCAATGCCACATGTGACCCGAATTGCCAACACAAGGTAAAATGCAAAGGCGGATGTAAAGTAAGAGCATATTTTGATAGCGGTCGATTTGATGGCATTGACCCCGTTACCTGTTCGCTATTTATCAATTAGTTGATGATGAATTTAGTAATTAAAATTGAATGAAAAGGTGAATAAAATTAAAAATTTATATGTAAATTGTAAAGTTCGATTTAATCATGGCAAAGGATATATTATCGCCGTTTTGCCCTCTGGTAAGGTAATCCCCATCATTGACCTGCATATGAGACTGCTTGAATATATTTCGCAGGAATCCTTCCGTGATAAGATTTGTTGCTATATCAATGATATTGAGCCAGGAATTGATCCTAACAAAGTAATTGATATAATGATTGATAATGGAATAATCGTTGAAAGCGAAGCTTCTTATCAATGGCCTGGTATGACATACGGAGCGAGTTTAATAGACAAAGAGGAAGAAGATGCCGTGTTGAATGTTATACGATCTCGCAAACTCTTTCGCCATGAAAACATAAGCGTAGACGGCTATAAATACCAACCGAAATGTTTTATAAATGATTTTGAAGAACGTATTAAGAAAATGTTGGATATACCACATTTTCTTGCTGTTAGCTCTGGAACCTGCGCGCTTGATGCCTTGCTGGACGCTTTCGACATAACGTATGGTGATGAAGTCATTATTCCCTCATTCGCATACATAGGCATTGTCTCTATTTTAATCAAACGGGGGATAGTTCCAGTAATCTGCGATATAGACGAATTTTTGATGTTGTCAAGTGCCGATGTGGAAAAAAAATTTTCAGCAAAAACGAAAGCAATAATATGTATGCATTATAGGGGTAGAGCTGCGCAAATTCATTCATTAGCAGAGATAGCAAAAAAGAACAAGATAATCTTGATAGAAGACTGCGCACAAGCCATCGGAACTTCATTAAACGGTAAAATGCTAGGAACATTTGGAGACGCTGGTTATTTCAGCTTTCATCAGCATAAGTTGATTACCTGCGGAGAAGGAGGCGGTATTTGTATTAAAAACTCAGATATATACAAAAAACTGCAACTGATAACAGATGCTAGCCGCTTATTCGCGCATCGCGATATCTTACCAGGTATTCCTGGAAGCAATTACCGAATGTCTGAATTGCATGCAGCATTAGGTTGTTGCCAATTAGACAGATTGGATGGAATTGTTAGCAAATTAATGGAATTATACGAGATATTCGTATCAGAACTAGAAGGGTTGGAAAAAATCCGATTGCTTCCTCTTCAGCCAAAAGAGTACGGAGGGGTGCAATCGTTATGCCTTCAAGTCAAAGATAGGGTGATAAGAGAGAAGCTTGTTGAATACACACGTGAATTGGGGATAGATACGGTTGCTTTGTACACAAAAGATAGCTACCATCACGATATTTACCTAAATTGGGCATATGCTATAGAAAAAATTGGTCTTGTGGATTCCTGGGTTAACGATAGGGACAGATTACATGAAATCTATCCACGTACCTTGGAAATATTGTCCCATACTATTACCATACCTCTTGGTATAGGCGTTAGTAAACAATCAGCATACCAGCTAGCTTGCGATATAAAAGCGTTTCATAATAATTTAGAGGGATAGCGGTATGGACATTTCTACATTGCTTTTATATGCAAAACAATATGTACCGTACTATAGCTCCCTACTTATGCCTGATATACCAGATATTCATTCGTTTCCGATTATTAATAAAAACAAATATATTACGAATAGCTCTTCGTTCCTATCAGTACTCGCAGATAAGTCGAAAATGAAGGAAATAAAGACATCTGGTTCAACAGGTACACCCATGTCGGTCTATAAAAGCAATAAAGATTATATGCTTCAATTAAGATGTCTTTGGCAAAAAAGGTATATGTTTCATGGGATTAGCCCGAATGATAGGTGCATCAATTTCATTATGTCCGAATATCAGCCATCTCAAGGTATTAACTCCCCGAGTATCGACAACAAGACCATGTCTCTTTCCATAAATGCCATTGAAGAGAACATAGAGCGGTGGATTCCTGATATACAATTATTTCAACCATCATATATTATAGGTTATCCCAGCGTTATATCAATCTTTGCCGATGCGTTGGCAAAGGCAAAGAGCTCCTTTCCTGATAGCGTACTACATATCGAATGTATGGGTGAATTTCTTTTTCCTTCCCAGCAAAGGCTCATAGAAGATATTTTTGGAAAGAAAATAATAAATTATTATGGCTGTACAGAAGTTTTTGGTATAGCATATTCATGCGAGATGGGGAAACTCCACATACTCGGTAATAATGTCTATGTTGAAGTTATTCCCTCTGGAGAGAAAGTGAGCCACTATGGGAGAGAAGGAAATATTGTGATAACAGGACTTAATAGCGTTGAAGCACCATTCATACGGTATGATTTAGAAGACGTGGGAGTTATCTACAAGGGTAGTGAGTGTTCTTGTGGATGCCAAGATGATTTCATTGAAATAACTATGTCTAGGATGTTTCAAAACATACAGATTTCCCCAGATCGACACGTACACTCAAGTATCTTTTATGGATTTATCGAAGCAATTAATGCCAGTCTCGACCAAAGTATTTATTGGTTCAAATTTCTACAGGAGGACTTTCATATATACACTCTTTACATACAGTTGAAAACAGGATATGAAATATTCTTGGCAGAGATTGAGAAACGGATCACCCTTTTAATGCGAAGACATTTGGGTGAAAGTCTAATAGTTAAAGTAATACACAAAACTCATAGGCGAGAAAGCTCGAATAATAAAAAACATGAATTTATTGAATCAACCATGAGGTCAGCATGTTTAGGCTAAAATCTGATAGTTTTTGTAGCAAGTTAACGCCTATCATGATGTACGTCGGTAATGAGTTGCGATTTGGCAACTTGATACCAGATAGGCAGCGAGTAGCTTTGGATGGACATATCTATCTTCACGATGACCCTCCATATAGCCTCAAAGAGGATAGTACTTTTCTATGCGCAGATATGCCTTTAATCAATCTTGTTCGGATGGACAGCGGAATTATAGGAAGCTGCATTCTAACGACACAGAATGAGTTTTTGGATATTTCGACGCTGATAGATCTACCGTTAATAATGCATATAAATAAGGAAGACTACTTCATGGTACGAAGCCATAGAGGGATGCCCACTCAACTTAGTATTGACTTTAGCGATTACATAAGTGTTTATCAAAAAAATGGAAAACGTACGGTTTTTGATATTAAATTAGATGAAAAAATCCTAAACGATAGGATTAAGATGTCATACCAAAGCCTATGTGACATTTTTGAATTTAATGAACAATTGAACCTTGACTTGCTCTATTTGACAGATGTGAGCCAAATAAGAAACTTAACTGGTTTTTCCACTACGTTTGCCTATCGAGGCAAATTTGCTTGCATCCTGTATAACCGTTTCCACTGGCAATGCGAAGCCCACGAACTTACTCATGTTATTCTGTATAGGCAATATGGCGAATCATGCTTTCTAATGCAAGAGGGTCTGGCAGGAATCGCGCATGACTTATGTGTAAAAAAAGGCAACTATCGTCGATTTAGTTGTGAAGTGGCCTTAAGCATAAAAAAACCTCCTCTAGATGGTGGCTTCATATCAAAATATTTATCCGATTCAAAATCAAACAAGGTTTATGACGGATTGGATTATATACTTGCGGCTTCATTTACCTTGTGGCTATATACAAGAATGGGTATGAAAAAGTTACTTGAATTATATAGAACCTTAAAAAGAAATAATGGGCATGTACAAAACGGTATTTTTTTCAGAGAAATTACAGGGTTGGGCGTAGAGGAGGCTGAAATGCTTTGGATATCCCATTTAAGATAATACAAGAGATGTTATAGCTGACAGTGGTAAATACGGGAGGTATATAAGTTGATTAGATATATTCTTGAAGAAGGCGTTTTACTGGAATGTATTGAAGGCAGCGTGATATTGTCTAATGCAAAGCTTGGGGTAGTAGTATATGGAAATAAAAGCACCTATGACGTAGCTGCATTATTAAATACGGAGATATGTCTAGAGGAGATTATCGAAAGATTACAAGGTCAATATAAAGGCAGAAAACAAGATGAAATTCAAGCAGGCGTGGAATTTACATTGAAATGGTTGACTGAACACCGTTTAGTCCGGATTTGTAAAGCAATGAAGCAAAGTTTAAGGATTGAGGTTGATAGCTATGGAATGTAGTTACCAGGTACTAAATTTGGCAGTAAATAAGGACATAGGTTACAATGGTCCGAAGGTTAAGGCAAACCCCTATTATGGCTGTGAACATAGATGCTTATTCTGTCCTGCTAACGACGGATTTTTAAATAAGAAGGTTTTTGATGACTTTAGACAAGTGGGTATGATACGCGTAGTAGATAATATTGTTGAGCATATAGATAATTACATATCTAAGGCGAAGGAAAAGGTAACCGTGCATCTTTCCCCAGTATCAGATCCTTTTCAAGTAGCAGAGGATGAGTTCAAAAAAAGTCTTGAGATAATCAACTATTGCAAAAGTAATAACATAGATATTGCAGTATGTACCAAAGGTTTGATATCGGAGGAAGCTTTTAAAGCTTTAAGTGGTTATAAAAATTCGTTCGTACAAATCTCTTTGATAACAATTAACGAAAAAAAGCGTTCCTTCATTGTAAGAGGTAATGGCGCATCTGTTGATGAGCTACTTGATCAAATCAAAGCCTTGACTCGTGCAGGAATCAATACACTTATCAGGGTTGATCCAATTTTTCCATATATTACCGATAATATGGAAGAATTCCGCCAGATTGTGGACATTGTTTCAAAAATTGGTATAACTTGTGTTTTAAGTAGCTGTGCAGATATATGCAACGGCGCGTTAGCTCGAGAAGCTGGGTATCTAAACTCCTACGAAACAGGCTTATCTGTGAAGTATAACAAATTATATACAGAGAATATAGACGGGCGTATTCACGCAAAGAGTGAATACCGCAAGAAACTTTTTCAAAATATGTTGGATATATGCTTAAGCGCAGGCATAGGGTTTGGTATAACATGGGAACCAGATACAAACGGTAACAGTCTTTCACCATTATTTAGTCGTGGTTCTGAAATGTTTTTAAATAATATGAAGTAAAGTGGTGAAAATTATGAAAATTGCATGTATTCTGCCAGACAGCATATCAGAATTTAGAGAATACGGTCTAAAGAATTACGATAAAATGATGCAGATGCCGTTATTAGAATTAATGTTGTTGGAGTTAGGGCATGATGTTGTATGTTTTGACTTTTTAAGTGCCGAAGGCAGTGAACAAAAAAATATATTAAATGGGTTACGTTCATACAAAGCTGATGTGTGGGTGGTTTGTGTTCACTTTTGTTTAAAAGACCTTAAACTCTTCATTAATTCCATCTTTGATGGGTTTTCGTATAAACCTTTTATAATTTGTTATGGTACAGGTGTTCTGGATTGGGAAACCGCACTGCGCATTGTTTCTGAAATCAATGTCGTAGTTCCGATGGTTTCTATCGAAACAGTAGTCGATTGCATCGGTGTTGTCAATGACAGTACAAGTCTTGATAGCGTTACTGGTATTGCTTATCGTCGTGTAGACGACATAATATTTAGTCGACGTATATCCAATAATTTTTGTGAAATCATCAAAAAAAACCCACTAGAAAAATGCATTTCCGCTGTGAATCCAAAAGAGGCATATCTATGGGGAAGTTGCGGATGTTGGTACGGAAAATGTACCTTTTGCAATGTAGCTGCAATGCAAGGGAATTATGAAAAGGCTGGCTGGATTGGACGCGCAGTTAACGACGTCGTGCAGGAGATGGTGGAGCTTTATAAATTAGGAGTTAGGCAAATAATGTTTTTAGACCCAGAGTTTATTGGTCCTGGTGAAGTTGGAAACGAACGTGCAAAGGATTTTGCTAAGCAATTGCAAGGCGCAGGTATCAGTTTAAAATTTATGTTTTCGTGCCGCGCTGACGGTGTTGACAAAAAGCTTTTTTCAATGTTGCAGCAAGCAGGCTTGGACAGAGTCTTTCTTGGTATCGAATCTGGAAGTCCTCGTGCACTTAATTTATATGAAAAAGGTTTAACAATCAAAACCATAGAAAATGCAATCCATGTACTTCAGGAGCTAAAAATTAAATTTAGATGTGACTTAATGTTAGCAAACCCCCATAGTAATTTGGAAGAGATATTTGAATCGTTGAACTTCATAAAAAAAATGAGGCTATCAAGTAATTTGAATATGCATGGCGTGGGGTCTATCTTTCATAGATTGCACATGCATGCAGGAACGCCGTTGTTTGATTTATTTGCTACTGAAGAGGATAGGATACAAGGCTTGGAAATAGAAAATATATTCTTTGATACTCATGTTGCAGAGTTTTATGAGTTTGCCATGCGAATTGACCGATATCTTGATCAGTGTATGCAACAATTTTCAAAGTATAAGTTTACACAAGTTGTTTCTATGGGTTATGTGAGTTATATGAAAATAGTCAGTCTCTCAATTTTAATAGGCATCGTAAAGGATTACATAGAAAATGCAGATGCGCATTTGCTGAAAGAAAGAATTTATCTGAAATTTAAGCATCTTAGAGAATTGGAGCAACGTTATATAGAAAGAATATTAGTCTAAACTTTCAGTATATAAGTTTGCATAAGGCTTTTTGGATACCTGATAAAAAGCAAGGAATAAAGAAGGTCAGTCTTAAGGAGTCAGAAAGATGGTGTGAATTGAGAAAACTAAATATCGGGATAGTCGCACATGTGGACGCGGGAAAAACCACCCTCACCGAAAATATACTGTATTTAGGTGGGGTTATACATAAAATAGGTCGGGTAGATTCAGGCGATACTCAAACAGATTCTATGGATGTTGAACGTAGACGTGGTATAAGCGTGAAATCCACTGCAATTTCATTTTACCGTAACGGTGTAAAATTCAACCTTATTGATACCCCAGGACATGTAGATTTTATTACAGAAGTTGAACGTAGCCTAAATGTGTTGGATGGAGTGATTTTGCTTATTTCCGCAAAGGAGGGTATTCAATCTCAAACAAGGGTACTTATGGATATCATAAAATCTCTCCAGATGCCCGCTGTTATTTTTATCAACAAAATTGACCAGAGGGGTGCGGAGATTGAGAGAATTACTAACGAAGTAAATGAATATACTAACGGAAAAACTATACAAACTGAGTGTGTCTTAGCCGAAAATGAAAACGGTCAAGTGCATGTTGAACCTTTGATAAAAGAAAAACAGATTGAGTTCAATAAGGAAATCCTTTATTCTCTAGATGATGAGTTATTGCAACGTTATGTAGAAAACAAACCTGTGTCATATGAAATGTTTTTTGAAAAACTAATAACATATACGCGTCGAGGAAAACTATATCCAATCTTTTATGGTAGCGCGTTAAATGGTATCGGTGTGGAATATTTGTTAAATATGCTTCCAACATATTTACCAGAATCTCTTGGGAACATTCATGCCCCTGTCTCGGGAATTGTATTTAAGGTGGATAATAGTACTGGGCAAAAACGATCTTATATACGATTATATCAAGGTTGCGTGCAGATACGTAGAATGTTGGCGTATAGTAGGCAAGGATATTCGAAAGAAGAAAAAATTACCAGAATTTCCCGGCTTATAAATGGAAAAATATATAACGATTCTACCATTGAAGCGGGCGATATCGGAATATTATATTGCAAGGAAATGCGATCTGGTGACATACTTGGTGAGCCTAATGAAAGTATAAAAAGCATACATTTGGGGCATCCCACTATTATCGTGGAAGTAAAACCAGACAAATCTGAAAACAAACGGGAACTATACGAATCCTTGATGCTACTTGCGGATGAAGATCCGATGCTTGACGTATCCGTTGGTAGCGATGCTATTGGCAATAATATATCCCTGCGATTGTTTGGAGAAGTTCAAATGGAGATATTGCATGAAGTGCTTTTAGAACAATTCGGTATTCCCGTTTCATTTTCGGAAGCGATTACTTTGCACATGGAGACACCCCTATCTATAGCTAGCGCCCATGCTAACATTGGTAAAGGACACCCCTTTAGGGCAGGGGTGGGTTTAAGTATAGAGCCATTGCCGAGAGGAAGTGGTATTCAATATTTAGCTAGTGGTGAGACGAATAACTTAGAAATTACCTTCAAACGTGCTGTAGAGGAAGCAGTTTACGAATCTTGTAAACACGGGGTATACGGATGGGAGATTACGGATGCCAAAATTGTTTTTGATTTTTATGAGTATTGCAGCGTAACTGGAACTCCATCCGATTACAGAAATCTTACACCTCTAATTTTGATGGAAGCTTGCCATAATGCTGGAATGGGGTTGCTAGAGCCAGTGTTTGATTTTGAGCTACTCGTTCCAGAAAATTCGGCTTCGAAGGCTATGTATGACTGTGAACGGATGCAAGCTGTTATATATTCAGCACAAGTCGAGAAAAATGGCTTTATGATTACTGGAATAATACCTGCAGATACCTGCAAAGGGTACAGTGCAAAGCTTGCTTCTTATACGGAGGGGAAGGGTATGTTCTTGACGCGGTATCATGGATATCGCAATACCGTCTTTAAACAAACTAAAGTAAACGAGTCACAAGTTAATTTGGCTACAAATAAAGCATTGTATTTAATGAGTAAATTAAGAGCGTTATAGCATGTAAGGAGAAATAGAATGCAAATATTACACCTCGAAAACATAGACTTGTTGCTAAAAGTAAAACGCAAACTGAAAAGCCCACGTAAAAAAAGAAAGAAGATATTGGGCAAAAGCATAGAAGAACGTCCCGTCGCCGTAGAAACACGAGAAGAGTTCGGTCATTGGGAGGGTGACGGAATAGTGGATAAAAATCGACAAGGTCAACTCATCAGCTTAGTGGAGCGAAAAATTGGTATAGGCTTGTTGTTCAACGTAGGTAACCGTGAAGAGCGCAGAATAATAGAGGTATTGGATGACTTAGAAGTATACTACGCACACCCGTACAGTAGTTTCGAGAGAGGTACTAATGAAAATTGGAATGGAATAGTAAGGCGCTTTATCCCCAAGGGCAAAAACTTTGATAGCCTTGATGATTCCACAATACAGAGGATAAACCATTATATAAACACCTTGCCACGCAAACGATTTGGATACAAAACTCCGCTAGATTTGTGACATGAACATATAAATGTGATATTATCAGCATAGGCCGAAAACGGTGACGCGATTTTGGATGCCTTCCACTTCGCTTCGCTCCGTTTCGGGCATCCAAAATCGCATAAAACATCAACAGTTTACTTATTCACAGGGAGGGCAGTTGAATTTTCAACGCGGGATGCAAATATTACAGTATTTTCCATGAAGTTTACTGTTGACATATTTCAAAAAAGAGATAGGAGTGTTTTCTAAATTGAAAAGGCTTGAATATAGATATTTTACTCCTAACAATTTTCATAATCTGGCATTAGAGTTAGACTGTTTAGAGGCTTGTGTATATTATGCGATAAACATAGAGAGTTCTTTTCAGCATATCAACGACTTTGAATTTTTTGTTAATGATATAAATGTAATTATATCTGAAAAAAATAATGCAATAGAAGATATCTTCTTCCCACCATTATCATTATATACATACCCAACCAACAAATATATTTCCCTTGATTTTAACGAATTCTGCCCATTAACATTCGATATTAATACTGACAAGCCATGTATCCTATTTACGGATTCTGCAAGTCTTTATTTTGACAAAACACATGGAAATTCGATAAAAAAATTTGAAGCATCAAAAGACAATATTTATGATTTGCGCCCTTTCTTATTGATTGGACAAGACAAGTGTAATTATTTTTGCACTTACTCACCATCTTTTCTTTCAAAAAACATCGAAACACATGAAGAGAATGATACTGTAATTGTTGTATCGAAAATAAAGTTGCAAGAAGCACTTCGGAAATTTTATTTTCTTGCATACGTAGACTACAAAATATTAGATCATTTTCCTAAAGAAATACTTTTAGAAAATACTATCATGGGAATTATTAACAATTATCATCAAGAAAAATATAACTGTAATTATATTGGAAGACAAGGGCTTCTAAAATTGAAGGATTATTTACATAATATGTCATCTGAAAACATTAATCAAATAACAAGTAGTAAATGGAACATGCCTGCAATTGAATTATATCAATGGAAATCAAGAGAATTATGTAGTAAACGTCGTTTGTTGTTGAATGGGATTAATCAAAACACAAAATTGTTTAATTCAATAGCACTAGAGAAGTTGAGCTTAATATTAACAAAACTAGTAAAATTTTGGCTTTCATTAACCTCGTTGTTAATACAATTTCAACGGACATTGTTTAGTATAAAGCACGTCCAAATACTTGAGTTATATGATCAAATATTATTACTTGAAAATGCTTTGATTGACGAATTAATTTCTGCTAAAAATTAAAACTTTTCAATTGGATGAGTAAAGGTAAGATAAATACATATATCTTTAATGTAGCCTTAACAAAATGCATGACAATTACCGCAGTACATCTATAACAATGGAAAGGGTCTTAAAATGAACTTCCCTAAAATAAATATCACATACAATAATAAAATATATAGTAAAGCTGATTTCGCTCATTATACAGTCAATATAAAAAAATTATTATCAAATTTAACCGCAGGAAATTCGGTTATTTTGTTATGTGAGAAAATCCCTGGGCTAATGGTGTTAATTTGGTTGTTTTTTCATCACAATATTGTTTTTGTTCCAATAGATGTTAATATACCACAAATACGCTTTGATAGCATATATAATCAGGTGAAACCTAATATCGTGATAGTTTCAAAATCCTGTAAAATTATTCCTAAATGTACAACGGGTGTGATTTACTTAGAAGATCTATTATTGGGGAATTTTGATAAAAACAATATTTCAATAACAAATAGGGAGCAAAGATATCTAGAGATTGCATACGTTGTTTTTACTTCTGGATCAACAGGAATTCCAAAGGGAGTAATGATAAAGAAAACATCTGTTTTGAATTTAATAAATGCTATGGAAGAATGCATTCAAATAAAGAAGAATGAAACATTTTTATCAACCACAGTTATTTCATTTGATATGTTCATTGCCGAAAGTATTGTTCCTATTGCATTACATAATAATATAGTTATTGCCAATGAAAAAGAACAAAATAATCCTAAAGCATTAATTGATTTATTAGCAAAACATAGAATTGACACGATTCAAATGACACCTAGCAAGTTACTTCTTATGTCAAAAGTAAGAAGCATATCTGAATTTTTGCTTGATGTCAAAAATATATTGATTGGAGGGGAGCCTGCAATTCCAAAATTAGTCGATAAAATCCGTATAAGCACAAAATCCAATCTTTTTAATATGTATGGTCCTGCCGAAACAACTGTTTGGTCAACGTGTTGTAATCTTAGTAACTATAATGGATATAGTATCGGCTGGCCTATAAAAAACACAAAAATATTTATTTTGTGTGATAATATGAAAGAAGCTAAGCTTGGTGAGGTTGGCGAAATTGCCATCGGTGGGATCGGTGTGGCGTCTGGGTATCTCTCAATAGACGATTATCTGACATCAGTAAAATTTCAATCTTATAAAGGTGAAATGATATATTTAACGGGGGATTTAGGCAAGTGTATGGAAGATGGACGAATTGAATATATTGGTAGAAAAGACAATCAAATTAAAGTAAACGGATATCGGATTGAACTGGAAGAAATCGAATCATCTATAAACAAAATTTCTTATGTTGAAAGTGCAGTTTGCTTTTTAAGAAAACATAAAGAAAACACTGTTCTGGTAGCAGCTTTTCAAGCTCAAAGGAAAATAGATGTAAACCAAATAAAAAAGGTACTTAGAGTAAAATTACCAGATTATATGATCCCTAAATTGTACTTTCAGGTTGAAACTATTCCATTAAACATAAACGGGAAAATAGATCGCGTCAAATTACATGAACTATTAGATCATAAAAGCAATTTTCATCATATTAAAATAAAGAATGGGATAGAAACCTCCGAAATGTTTTATGAGCAATTATGTAACATTATATTGAATCATTTAAATAAAATAAGCAATGTAGAACTTCTTCAAAGGGAAACTAGGATAGCTGATTTAGGGATTGATTCCTTGGTCTTTACAGATATAATTTTAAGTATCGAAGAAAAATGGAATATTACTTTTGAAACAGAATATTATTCATACTCTGAATTTAATACAATAGAAGATTTATATAAATATTGTTCAAAACAGCTACAAACCAAAGAAAAATAAGCTTTGAAACGACTTAAGGAAGGGATTAACTATATATGGACGCTTTAGAATATAAATATTACATGCCATACAATTTAAACAATATGGTGTTATCACTTGATTGCCTAGAAATGAGAATATATAATACAATAAATATAGAACATAATTTCGAATGTTTGGATATTTTTGATATCTTTCTTAATGACACCAATTTTATGCTAGAAGAAAGTGACTCAAAAATTAAAGAAATAATGACTTTTCAATTATCTGTTTTTAATAAAGTTGCATCAAAGTATATCTCCATTGATTTTAACAAATGGAAAAAAAATGAAAATAAAGATACCCCTTTTATTGGTCTAATTGGAAATGAAGCGATAGATTTTAGTGATGCTTTACCTATGAATTTCATTTTCTCTGATGTAAGTAGTTGTGATTACAATGAACTTTATTCCTTTACAGTTGTAAAAAATGATAACAAGAAAATCTTTACTATAAGAGATGACATTCCAGCTCAGTATAAACACCTGATTCAGGATTATAATGAAAGTATTTGCTTTATTGAAAAAGATGAATTGTTTAACTATTTTTTATATTGTGCCAATATAAAGTCACAAAACATCTGCTCATTCAACTTCATGGAACAATATTTGTATATAAAAGAGCATATTATTAATAATTATTATGTATTACCTAAAGATAACATTTTTTGCGGAAAAATGGCTCTTTTAAAATTGCGAGATTATATTTTAGAATTACATACCAGTAATATCGAAAAAATATTAAGTGAAAAAAATAAGAATTTAGGTATAAATTATTTGATAACAAAAATCAAGGAAATAATGGGCAAAAGAAGAATATTTTTGTTTAGTTTAAACAAAAATTTAGATAATTTTAAATTTAAAGCAAATATTAGAAAGTGCATTACAACATTATCTAAAACAACAAGATATTGGTTGCTATTTGTGTCCTTATTCATGCAGTATGCCTTGACAAAATTAGAAAAAAAACATATAGAATTAATTAAAGCGTACGATTCTATTTTGCTGTATGAAGAAATGTTCATCACAGAATTAATTGATACTGAATAGAAGCTACGTAACATATTAAAAGATAGGTGACGAGTTTATGGGAAGAAATGTTGAGGAGTTTATTGGCATAGTAAAAGACACATTAAACGATTCAATGAATTTAACTAAAGCAGATATTAGTTCAAAATTAATTGATCTGCAAATTAATTCTTTTGAGTATGCATCATTAATTGTTTCACTAGAAGAATATTATAACTTGGAATTTGAATATGACTTTATGATTATGGGATCATTTGAAACGCTAAGTGATGTTTACCAATACATTGTTACTAAGAAGCAGAGAACGTAAAGAAAAGGAAATTAATTATGGATTACATTTATTTCGACGAGGATTCTGACTATATGGATGCTCTTTACAATATTGAAAAACTAAAAGTTGGTTTTTATGACCAAAAATTTAATATCGAAACTACAATAAAGCACAACGAGCATTACGAACCTACATTATATTCATTCTTAGAATATCTATTTTTAAAATACCCTTTTTCTACAAACGACCATTTTATTGACATTGGATGCGGTAAAGGTAGAACGTTAATAATGGCAGCAGAGTTTGGTTGTAAAAAAATAACAGGTTGCGAACTGAATTACGACAGATATAGTATATTAGTTAAGAATGTAGATCAATACAAAAGCAGAACAAAAAGCAGCGCAATATTTGAATTAGTCAATATAAATGCCTTACAATTAGAAATTCACATGTCCTTGAATAAATTTTTTTTCTATGACCCATTTGATTTGATGACGCTTGCAAGAGTAATA
>Ga0123355_10006954_pt1 | contig 16848 bp, 20 predicted proteins | sample TergutEmb28metaG_3_FD_89872 | JGI IMG/M metagenome (GOLD analysis project Ga0123355, IMG submission 89872) | Embiratermes neotenicus P1 segment gut microbial communities from Petit-Saut dam, French Guiana - Emb289 P1 | ecosystem: Host-associated > Arthropoda: Insects > Digestive system > Gut ...
GTAATAATCCCTTGGCGCTGCCTGTTATATTGCAAAGTCAAATTTTCGGCAAGTTCTTCTGCATTATTTACTGCGGTGTCGGTGGCAACCATGCGTGCGGCTTGCTCGCACAGCGCGGCCTCTAGCATTGCGCCGTATATTTGCGTGTTTAGATACATGGGGGCCATGTATCCCAGGAAGCTGTCAACATCGGGGTCGTATTCCATTTCCGGCGGCTCGGTATTATTGGCCTCGTCAGATTCTAACCGTAGGCTTATTGGCAGTATTGGCTTGATGGTAGGTTCTAGGTTTAAGACGGTGTGATACCTTGTATATGCGATATACAACTCGTCAATTGTAGCCAGCGCATCTTCGTCGTCACTGTTAAGACAAAAATCCTCTAGTACCAAAGTCCCCATAGCTTCTGCGTCTTCAAAGGTAGGGTTTTCTGGCATTGCTCCAAGGTGCCTGTGAATATTTTGGCTTTGAGACAGGAAATAATCCACGCCGCGGCCCCCAATGGGTAACAATATGGCATTTTTGCCATGGGCGCTTGCGTGTGCCAATACAGCTTTGCAGATATTTATGTTGTAACTGCCACACTTGCCTCTATCGCTGGTAAACACGATATAGCCTGTGTTTTTGTGCCGCACTTCCCGCTCTTTAACATACATATTGCACGCTGTCGCGGGGCTTTTGGCAGCGTCCATCATAATTTTATCTGTCCCTTCCAAAAAAGGCAGGGTATTTCCCCACCGTTCTTTGGACTTTCTTAGCTTGGCCGTTGATACCAAGTTCATGGCTTTCATGGCCTGCTTCATATTCAACACGACATTGCGCCGTTGCTTAATGGCTTTAATTGATGACATGGTTATTTTTTACCCCTATATCTATCCAAAATGCCCATTATTTCATCCCGTGTAAGCAGTGCCTTTAAATTGCTTATGCATAAATCATGCAACTCCTTGGGGATGGCTTCGCCTCTTGATTTAACTTCCCTTAGCTGTGTAAACATGTCTGCCAAGTAGCCCCGACCCTCGTGGCGCTGCTCGAACAAGCGGGTTAGGAAATTATTGGTTTCGCGGATTGCTTGTTCCAATATAGGGGAGATAAGAGGTACGCGTGGCTCGGAAATGCTTGTGCTATTTTCTGCATCACCATCACTGGCAACATCGTTGTTAGTGTTAGCAGTCGCACGCTTGTCACTGCGCTGTTTTGCCGTGCTAATTTCTTCGTCATATATCTTAGCTATGGGGCTAGATGTTGGGATTTCCATAAAGATTCTATCTTCTGTAGCGTTTGTAAATTCCTTGTCTCTTACAATATATCGCCGCATATCGTCCCGTTGGTTGAAATGGAACATTAACAGCGCATCCGCAGTCTGGCGAGTTTCTTCTTCTGTCATCCCCAGTAGTGCACTATTGGCTTTGTCAAAAAGCATCAATAATAATTCCTCAAAAGGCAACCACACAAACAGTTTAAGCGCTTCATTCAGGCCATCGCGGATGTCGGGCGTAAGCTCCTTTTTGTCTCGTATCTCTGCCAATAAATTGCGCCCAGTGCCGCCCATATGCGCGTCATATCGGCTATCCCTGAAGTAATCCAGTAGTGCTGTCTTGGTCTTGTCCATTAATGAGTTGGGCTTAACAGGCACACTTTGTAAGAAGTTTTCCTGCGTAACCGCAAACAAGAATATAATCTGCTCTTCAAATGGCAATGGCTGGCTTTGGGGCTGCTTTAGCATTTCAACCACGCGCTCGCCTTTATGAAGTGCCAGCTCGGTATCCTTGCTTAAGTCCGACCCAAAGCGCGAAAACGCCGCAAGCTCGCGGTACCTGGCGTACTCTAAGCGTAGCGGCCCAGCAATTTGCTTCATTGCCTTTGTTTGAGCGGCACCACCTACACGTGATACGCTAAGCCCAGGGCTTACCGCAGGGCGGATACCACTGTTAAACAGCTCTGTCTCAAGGAAGATTTGACCATCTGTGATAGAAATTACGTTTGTGGGGATATATGCAGAAATATCTCCCGCTTGCGTTTCAATGATAGGAAGTGCAGTAAGAGTACCGCCCTTTTCCAGACACGCAGCTCTTTCTAGTAAGCGAGAATGCAAATAAAAAACATCGCCAGGATATGCTTCGCGCCCCGGTGGCCGCCTCAAAAGCAGACTCAGGGCCCTATAAGCAACGGCGTGTTTAGACAAGTCGTCGTAAATTACTAATACATCTTTGCCAGCTTCCATCCATTCCTCGCCAATAGCGCAGCCAGAGTAGGGGGCGATATATTGCATTGGTGCGGTATCGCTGGCGCTGGCGGTCACAATTGTCGTGTAACGCATCGCGCCCACACGGTAATTACTCAGGGGATTTTCGTCAGGGAAGGCGTTGCGCAAAGTACGGGCCACTTGGGCCACGGTTGAGGCCTTTTGCCCTATAGCAACATACACGCAATATACATTGGCATCGCGCTGGTTGATAATTGTATCTATGGCAATGGCGGTTTTACCTGTTTGCCTATCGCCTATTATAAGCTCGCGCTGGCCGCGTCCTATGGGTACTAGGGCATCTATGGCCATGATACCGGTTTGCAGCGGTACGTTTACTTCTTTACGCTCTATAACACCGGGTGCTATGCGCTCTATTTCGCGGGTTGGTGTGTTGTAGGGTAGGGGACTACCACCGTCAAGCGGCTGCCCCAGTGGGTCAACAACACGCCCAAGCAAATTATCACCAACGGGGACTTCCGCAACACGACGTGTGCGTTTTACCATATCACCCTCGCGTATATTAGCGTCCGACCCAAGCAGCACCACGCCTATGGAGTCTTCGTCCAGGTTAAGGGCAATACCATAAACATCACCCGGGAACTCAAGCAGCTCCCCGCTTACAGCACCCGGTAGGCCATATATCCGTGCGATACCGTCACCTACATGCAGGACTGTCCCTTCCTCTGTAACATCCATCTTGGCTGTATAGCCCCGGATTTGCTGTTTTATTATAGAAGTGATTTCGTCAGGTTTGAAGATCATATGTCGCTTCCCCGTTTCATGTTTTAAATCTCAAGTTTTCCTTCATGCCTTTAAGCAGGTATCTTAGTGTGTGGTCAAATACATACCCATCTACATGTAGCCTAAAGCCACCAATTACAGTAGCGTCCACATCAACCGAAAGCTCTACGGTTTTACCCAGTTTGCGGGTTAGCGTAATCATGAGCTGGCTTTCTTGTTCGGGTGTTAGTGGTATGGCGGATACTACTTTGGCAGTGGTATGGTTTTGGTGGCGACGTATCATGTTAACCAATACATCCAATGCCGGTGCCAGAAAGTCCTCACGGTTTTTGGATACGGTCAGGCGCATAAACCCTAGCAAATCGTCATGGATACGCCCTGCGAATACATTGTCAAGGAAGACAAACTTCTCTGCCTCGGGTATCCGTGGGTGGGTGATTATGCGTTTACATTCCGCTTCACGCATGGTGGCGCTAATAAAGGCCGCCTGCTCAAGAAAATCCGCAGTAAGTCCACGCTCTAGCGATAGCTCAAACAATGCCGTAGCATAGCGGGTAGATAAATCAGCCATTTATGCGCCTCCCTTCAAAATTATGCACTAAAAACAGCCCGGTCAAGTTCTGCCAGGCCCTCGGTAAAAAGCCGCTCGTGTGCTTTCTTGTCAATAGAAGCTGCTAATAGCTTTTCTGCCATCTCAAGGGAAATATCAATCACAGCCGTGTGCAGTTCATCACGCACGCGTTCACGCTCCGCCGCGATTTCTATACCGGCTTTGTCTGTTAAATCCTTGGCTTCGTCTTTGGCTATGCTTAGTATATGGGCGCGCTGCTCGCTTGCTTGCTTGCGGGCTTCTTCTAAAATAGATGTACGCTCTACATCTATGTCTTTCAACTGATGGTCGTATTTTGCCCTAAGCTCGCCGGCGGCAGCCCTACTCTCGCGGGCTTCGTCCATTTGATTTTGGATGCGCTGTGTCCGCTCGCGCAAAAAACTTCGCACAGGCTTATATAAGAGCCATGTCAAAATAATACCAAGCACAATAACGCCAAGGGCATTAAAAGCAGCTTGTGCAAGTGCTTGCTCGTCAATTCCAAAAAACCGGTCCGGCGGCAAGCTGTCAAGTAAAAATAGAAATAGAGGGTTCAAGTCACTCATCCCTTTTCCTGCATACTAGGAAACTACTACACAAGGTACATGTAAAATTGGTTAAGAATAGGATTGGGGAAGAGAACAATCAAAGCGATAACCAAGCCATATATACCCCCGGTTTCCGCAAAAGCAAGGCTGATTATCATAGAAGTAGTAAGTGGGCCACGAGCCTCTGGCTGGCGGGCAATGCCCTCAAGGGCAGCACAGGCAATACGAGCCTGTCCAATTGTGGTTAAGAAACCGTTAAAAACAGCAATGGCCGCCGAAATATAAGCGATAGCCATTACAAACGCTAAAGGATTTTGCATGATTATTCCTCCCAGGAAATATAAATTATTGTTTATGTCTCACTAGAATGGGTAGCCGCAACCCCCACAAATGTGAGACTAAGAACCGTAAATATAAAAGCCTGCAATGTGCCGGCAAATACGTCAAAATATAAATGAAGCACAGGTGGTAAAAATAGCTGCACAACCATAGGCGCTAAGCCATAAACCAGCGATACAAGTATCATCCCACCCAATACATTCCCAAATAAGCGGAAACTCAAGGCGATGGGCTTGGATATTTCACCCAACACATTAACAGGGAAAAAAATAAAGATAGGCTCAAAAAAGCTCTTGATATAATCCCAGCCACGGTACCTAATACCGGCAAAATGAATCAACAGAAAAGTGATAAGTGCAAGACCCAAAGGCACAGGCCAATCTGCGGTAGGCGGGCGGATAAAAAGAATTAGCCCACTCATGTTAGACAGCATCAAAAATGCAAAAACCGTAAAAAACCACCCGCCAATCCAAGCAAGCTTGGGTCCGGCGCTTCTTATAACAAGGCCTTCGAAAGCCTCTACAATAATCTCAACAAAATTTTGAAAGCCAGTAGGGATATCTTTAAAATTGCGTAGCTTAACACGCACAATAATGGCAAAAACAATCAAAAGGGCCATAATTGCCCACGCTACAACAATGGACTCCGTAATCCATATTTCTATTGGGCCTATGTTTATTACCCCTAAATTTCGCACATCAAAGTTCATGTTTATCTCCATTCACAACATTGCGTCGTCCAAAAAAATGCACAACATAGTTAGCAAAAGGCATAGAAAGCAAACCAATAGCAGCACCAAACATGTCAACAACTGGCAAGAAATGTGTGGCTGTTATCACAAGCCCAGTCAAGATAAAACGCAGGATATAATGTATACTTACATAAGCGCCACCCTTAGCAGATTCCATACTTGTAGCGCGGGTTACACAGTGTTTGAGCCATACTATTTTAACCAGGTTTAAGACCATAGAAATGCCAATACCAAGCGCAAAACCAACAGCAAAAGACGAGCGGAAAAAAACAGCACCGCCCGCCATCATCAAGATGGATATTATAACTACAGCTATCAGCATTTTGCGTACGAAACTGTCAACAGTGTAATCCATCGTTCACATCCATATACAAAAATAGAAAATAATCTACATCACGCGCTTGGCCATAGAGTACATAGATTTTATAGCTGCAACCAAGCCCAACAACGTAAAAACCAATATAAGCCAAGGCGTTGTGCCAATCCACCTGTCCAATAACCAGCCCACAAATATCCCCATGCCAACACACGCAACTACGGTAATACCCATAGAGGTAATCAAAGCCAGTGCACGGTAAATTTCTCTTAGCTCTTTCTTTGTAAGCTTTGGCATTATATCAGCCCCAGATATACACGAAATAATTCATATATATAAAGATTTCGTTAACATACATCTTCCATGTTACAATACTTAAGACTTTAGCAATATAAAGAAAATGTTAAGATTAGAGGGATGAGTGTGAAAGAAAAAAAAACAATCCTGGTTGCGATGAAGTATTGCACACAGCTTGACGACATAGTAGAAACACTAAAACGCAACAATTTCAATTTGCTAATAGCCAACATGGCAAAGGCAGTTACATCAATACTAGACCATAATCATCCCAACCTGCTGTTAGCCGACATAGATTTGCCAGGCCAGGATGGGCTTGCATTAATAAGAAACCTTCGCAAGACATATGAAGCACCAATAATCATGCTATCGCAAAACTACGACGAAAACATTGTAGTTAGCGCGCTAGACGCAGGCGCAAACGATGTGTTAATCCTACCCTTTGGCCGGGCAGAGCATTTGGCAAGGATACGCGCCGCGCTAAGATGCGGCTGCAGCGGCCAAAGGGGTGTATCCGGGGGAGTTTTTACTACAGGAGCGTTAACAATTGATTATGACAGGCGGCTGGTTACATCTCACAATAAGCTAGTACACCTCACACCCATAGAGTTTAGGATAATAACCTTGTTAACACGTAACGCCGGCAAGGTATTAACACATGATGAAATTATAGACGATATTTGGGGCCCATATAACAGCGACAACTTAGTATTACGGGTCAACATGGCCAATATACGCCGCAAAATAGAAGTCAACCCTGCCGAGCCGCAGTACATTGTTACGGAAGTTGGCGTAGGGTACCGGGTGGTATGTGAATAAACATCTCTTTAGAAAGCGCAAGCTACCCCAAAAACAAAACACCATATACAAGCGCACCCAGCACAACAAACCCAGGGTGCGCTTTAATTTTTAAAAGAAGAAAAAGACTGGCCCCTGCCAATATAAACATGTGCAAGACCCCAACGCCTTCCCAACCCAGCACCAAGCTGCGTAGTGCTATATCCAACATGAGTACCGCAATAGTAGGCCTTATAAACCGTGTAAGACGTTTGACCTGCGGTGAGTCCTTGTACCGTGTAAGTACACCCATCAAAACCACCATAAGCAATGCCGAAGGCGCAACAGTAGCCACAACCCCTACCATAGCCCCAAGTACACCTGCCTGGTTAAACCCGATATAAGCTGCAATTTTGGGCGCAATAGGGCCGGGTAAAGCATTGCCCATAGCAAAAATTTCTGCAAATTCTGCGGCGGTAAACCAGCCGTATACTGCAACAACTTCATGTTGAATTAGCGGGACAATAGAAGGGCCGCCACCATAACCCAATATGTTGGAAATAAAAAATACCCAAAATATCTGCAAATAAATCATTATTAATTCATGCCTCCTTAGTCGGCGGGACAGGTTCATCATCCGCTTGCGCCGCAATCTCTGTCGGTTTCTCATTCTTTGTTTTGTTCGAACGGACAATTTTCTCAAGTAAGCCATGCCCCATAAGCGCCCACAAAAACAACCCCGCCAATACAATGGCCGGGTGCGGTACAACAAATGTAATTAGCATAGCAGCAACAACTACATGTGCTAGGGTAACAACCCACCCAAGCCCCTTCGCTGCAATAACTAAAAATTGCCACCCAACAATGCCCAGCATAACACCAACCACAGGTACCATTGCCCGCATCATACCCATGGCCCATGGCTCGTTACTAAAGTGGGATAATGTCCTAAGCAGTACAATCATAAGAAATGCCGTAGGCAATGTTGCACCAATGAGTGCAATTGTAAGCCCAAAAAACCCGCCCACACGGTAGCCGATATATCCAGCCATTTTTGTATTAATAGGCCCAGGCAATGTATTTCCTATTGCTACAATTTCAACAAATTCCTCATTGTCCATCCACTTGTACCGTTCCACGGCCTCGCGGTGTACAAACGGTATGGAGGCCGGGCCCCCTCCAAAGCATAGCAACCCGCTTCTAAAAAAGGCCATGAAGATGTCTTTGTAAAGCATATATCACCTCATATAAATAGTATTATGCATCATAATGATTTTATAAATTGGGACACACAGTTGCTGTTCAAATTTTCTGCCAAAATGTAGAATCTTGCCGAAATGTTAACGCTACACACTATACAGATTGTAGGTCAATACATGCCAATTTCACCTCACTATCAGCGCCCACAAAAAACAAACACAGGACTAAAACCTATTTCTATTTGGCATAGGGACATAGGCTCTTTGTTAAAACCGGGATACCACCAGAAAGCAACTTTTAGGGAGCTATCGGTCTTTGCTCGCAAATTATCATTTTTGTTGGGTGCTGGGGTCCCTATCAAGGCTGCATTGTCTATTGTATCAGAGCAACTACCCGGGCGTTGCCTTCGCAGACTAGTGCCAAGCCTAGCAGCCAAGGTAGAGCAAGGCGAGAGTTTCTCGCACAGCATAAGGGGGACAGGTGCATTCTCGGACTTTTTTTGTGGTTTTGTGAGTATAGGTGAAGCTACTGCAACTTTACCACAAGTTATGGAACAACTAGCAGATTTTTATGACGACTGGGCCCAAACCCGTGACGAGTTAATCGCCGCGCTACTATACCCTATTATTGTAAGCATAATGATGCTTGGGGTTATTATACTTGCTGTGACATTTGTACTGCCAGGCTATAGCAGGATTTTTGCCGCAACCGATACGCCTTTACCGGCTTTGACTCGTGGGCTACTAATGGCATCTGAGTTTTTGACAACAAATGCTATCTTTGTCGCCATATGCTTTTTATTTGCATTGATTGTTTTAGCCCTGTTTTACAAGAGCACATATGGTCGTGAGGCTACTGCTGTGGTAGAGCTCCGCATTCCGGTAATGCGGCTTGGTATCAATTTTAGGTTAACACAATCACTGCATCTTTTGCTAACAGCCGGGTTGCCCGTGTCACAGGCGTTGCCCTTAGTAGAAGGTGTTATGAGCAATGTGCGTGTGCGCCGTGACATTATCAAGATATCAGCACAGATGGGCGTAGGCAAGCCGTTCTGGGAAACGTTAAACAAAGCGCCATACATAGACCCTCTACTGATTGGCTTTGCCAAGGTAGGAGAGGAAACAGGGCGCATGACCCAAACTATGGAAAAATGTCAAGCATATTATTCACAAGCATATAAACAAGCTGTCCGGCGTTTAAATAAACTGGTTGAGCCGATAATTACCCTGGTGTTGGGGGTTGGTTTGGGGGTAATAATGCTGGCGGTAATACTGCCTACATTTGAACTAGCGACGATTATGTAAACACAAGGAGGCTGCAATGCAAAAGAAAATTAGTAACAAGGGGTTCACCCTCATAGAGCTGCTAATAGCATTGGCAATTATTGCAATAATTGCCGCAATACTAATCCCAAACTTTTTTGTAACAACAGACAGGGCACGGCTTCGCAGCGATATACAATCTGCAAGGGTCATCCAAAGCGCAGTAGAGCTATACCGCGCAGAAAGGGGCCGCGCCCCAGTGGGTGATATGAATACCATATTAACATCCCTTACAACGGCAGGCTTCCTTAGGGCCCGCTACACAGATATCCAAACCGAAGGCGCAGTATGGGCAAGGGACGATGATTTGGGAGTAGTGGTAAACATCAGCGCAAGCCCTGCAAATATACACAGTATCTACAGTAGCTTGCCCGATGCAGAGCGGCTTTTTGTAATTAATGGCCGAACAGGAAACTAAGCATGGCCCAGACAATAGACCTTTCAACCCTTGAGAGCCCACCGGCTCATATCTTAAGCCATGAGTATGCCGCAAAATATTTGGCCCTCCCTGTCCGGTTGGCCGGTAATCATTTATGGGTAGCTATGGAAGACCCGTTTTGTGCCAAAACTCTTGCTGACTTGGCCGATATAACCGGCCTATTTATAGTGCCAATGCAAGCAAGCACAACAGATATCCGCCGCAAACTTGACCAGATATATGGCGATGAAGCCATGCACACAATAGCATCGCAATTTCTGGTAGAAGAAAAACTGCGCCATCGTACACAAGCCCCAGATGCGGCTCTGCTTGCAGCTTTACAAAGCGCGCCCGCAGTCAGGTTAATAGATTCCTTAATAGAGTCAGGGGTAGCCAGCCGTTCAAGTGATATACATATAGAGCCATATGGTACATCTCTAAGGGCGCGTTACCGGGTGGACGGTGAGCTAGTTACCTTTACGACAGTGGATTATAGCCTGCTACCCAATGTTATCTCGCGTCTAAAAATCATGGGTGACCTAGATATCGCAGAAAAGCGTATGCCACAGGACGGGCATTTTTCTATGAATGTACTGGGCGAGAATATAGAGTTTCGCTTAAGTACAATGCCAACATATTTAGGCGAAAAAGCCGCAATACGTCTCTTGTACAGCCAAACAGCCCGCCTAAGAAAAGATGAGTTGGGCTTCTTCGAAGATGATCTAGTCAAGCTTACCCAGCTTTTTCATAAACCCCACGGGGCAATATTTATGACTGGGCCAACCGGCAGCGGTAAATCCACAACTCTTACCAGTTTCTTGGAAGAGCTAAATCACGAAAAACGAAACATAATCACAGTAGAAGACCCAATAGAAAACCCAATAGTAGGGGTAAACCATGTAAAAATTGAGCGCATGGCCGGCTTGGACTTTGCAAGTGCATTAAGGCATATCTTGCGACAAGACCCGGATGTTATCATGATAGGTGAAGTACGCGACGAAGAAACAGCGCGCATATCTATACAGGCGGCAATAACTGGGCATGTAGTACTTAGCACACTACATACCAACGATGCCGCCGGTGTAATAGAGCGCCTCATGGACATGGGGATAGAGTCCTATCTTGCCGCAGCGGCCCTTAACGGCATAATATCCCAGCGGCTGGTTAGGCGCATATGCACGGCATGCAAAACTCCTGCCATGCTTACATCTCATGAAGCGCATAGTCTAAACCTTCCTGCCGATATACCCGTATGGGTTGGGGTAGGTTGTGGGCGTTGCAATAACACAGGGTACAAAGGAAGGTTAGCTGTATACGAATACATTATAATGGACGATCAACTACGCCGTCGCATGAGTAAATACCCAGCCCGCTTAGCACAGTATTTGCGCAGCATAGGGGGGCTTAAATCAAACATAGCAAAGAACGTGCAACTAGGCCATACCACTGCCAGTGAAGCGCTACGGTTATTGGAAGGTGGCCAATGAAAATAACACGAAAATCAAAACGCACGTCAGGCTTCACGCTCATGGAAGCAATTATTGCGCTGGCTGTGTGGATGATATTAGCTGTTAGTGTATTGTATATGTGGAATCATATGTCCAACCGTTCGGCTGCGCTTCTTGCAAGGCAAAGCGCCTTAGAAAATGCCCGTGGTGCTATGGATGTGCTTATTACCAACATCCAAATGGCAAAGTCTATTTCACTAAATGTGGGACCAGATTATGTATTAAGACATATGCTCCTTCCAAGCTATAACCCAGACGGCAACCCACATGTTTATAGGTTTGACTTTAATGTCAATTTACTGCCAACATCAGTAAGATTTCGCCGTCTAGAATTTGGCCAAAATGAGTTGGTATCCAACATTGCCTTAGTGCGCATACAGCCCATTAACGGGCAATACATGCACATAACCATAAAAACAGGCTGCGAGTTTCCTATTATATTAGAAGGCAGCGTAGACATAAGATACAAAATTTTGACGGTAAATGGATTGCAACACTAGATTCATGGTATACTGGCACATGCAAATCATTCCACAAATGAAATGAGCCAAAACATGAGCCAAAAACTAATTTATATCGCAGACGACGATACCTATATCCGCGAAGCTTTAAAAACTTTCTTAGAAAACGCTGGCTATAAAGTACAAGCTTTCGAAAGCGGTGAGTTGTTGCTTTCGGCTTTTAGCGATACCCCATGTGATTTGGTTATCCTTGATGTAATGATGTCGGGCACCAATGGCTTTGCCGCCTGTAAGGAACTTAGGCGCAAAAGTCATGTGCCTATTTTTATGGTTACAGCCAGGGATAGCGACCTGGATTACCAAACAGGGTTGGATTTAGGGGCAGACGATTTTTTCACAAAACCAGTGAGCCCCATGACAGTAACCATGAAGGTAAAAGCCATGTTTAGGCGTATAGCATATGAGAGAGAGGACGCATTATTAAATCATGAAACTATTTAGTCGTATTAGCCGCAACCTAAGAGCCAGTATATTTACATCGTTTTCTGCTTTGTTATTTTTCTCGTTTGTATTAATAGGAGTTGCATTTAATTTTGCGGCAAACCAATATATCGAAAGAAGTGCAAAAAACGCTTTAATTGATGCCCGCAATGCCCACTTGGTAGGCGTTACGGTTGGTGCTGCCGAGATGTTTTATTCGCACATAGTAGCTGAGGGTGGGAGTGTAAACTTCTTCCACCGTAACCTTATGCGCTTATATGTAGACCCAGAGCATCAGCTGGCCCATGTATTGGGATCACCAGCAGTACCATATACCGTAGTACGTGACATAACCGGTGTGTTAGAAGGCGAAAACGTGGACCTAAGTGCCAGGTCGCCACGCCGCATACGCGCAAATGGAAATATCTACTATGTTACGACTATACGCGCAATGGTTACACCACCAGTCGTGTACGCGGTATATTATATTAATGTAACAGACTTACGCCGTTTTACTGCAGGTATAAATATGCGGTTATTGGCTTTGGTGGCTATTATCTGGTTTGCTACTATGGTGATGTCTACAATTTTATCTGGTGCTCTGGCAAAGCCCCTTAAAAACCTAAGCCAATTTGCTGGCCAAATTGGTCAAGGCAACTTTGAGCCAAACCCTATAACCTTTGCTAACGAGGAGTTTGAAGAACTAAACCAAAGTCTAAACCATGCCGCAAAGCAGCTCGCACGCTACGACAACGACCAAAAAACGTTTTTCCAAAATGTATCACACGAACTACGCACGCCACTAATGTCCATCAAAAGCTATGCCGAAGGCATAAAATATGGTGTGATGGACAATGTAATGGCCGCAGAAACCATACTAGAATGCACAGACCGGCTAACCGAAATGGTAGGCGACATACTCTATGTGTCCCGCATAGACAATATAACAGCCCCGCTAATGGAAGAAGTAAACCTGGCCGCCCTTATAGAAGAGCGTGTAGCCAGGCAACAATCCCTTGCAGAGCGTAGAAACATAACCCTTGACTTTAAAACAGATGGCGAACCTATTATAATCTCATGCGTAATTAGTTACATTGAGCGTGCTGTAGATAATCTAATCTCCAACGCTATACGTCATGCCCAAGGCACTGTCACGTTAGAATGTTTTACTATAGGCTCAAAAGCAACTATACGCGTACTAGACGATGGCACTGGCTTTGAGCCGGATGCACTACCCAATATTTTTGAGCGCTTTTTTAAAGGTAAAAATGGCCTAACGGGTATTGGGCTGTCTATTGTTAAATCTGTTGTAGAGCAGCACAAGGGTACTGCCACAGCCGAAAACGGAGAAAATGGCGCAATAATGACCATAAGCTTGCCCCGCGTTGTGTAAAGCCTAGGATGTTTATTAAGGAAGTTTATTAAATTTGAGTAGGTGACAAGTTTGGCTGTATTATTCTCTAATGACGAGTTTGCAAAATTAAAAGAACATCTGGTGCTATACCGCTGCGCACTAATAAACATGACAACACGCATGGAAATATTATTAGAAGACTTCAGCAACTTACAAGACAGTAACCCCATAGAGCATGTAAAATACCGACTAAAATCGCCTGAAAGTATTGCATCAAAACTACACCGCCAAAGCTTGGATTTAACTGCAGATAGCGCTAAAAAGCACCTTGCCGACATAGCGGGTGTGCGCGTTATTTGCCCATATACAAAAGATATTTCTTACATCGCAAAAGTGTTAAAAAGCCAATCGGACTTAAAAGTATTAAGCGAAAAAGATTATATTACAAACCCAAAGCCCAGCGGATACCGCAGTTATCACCTGATTTTTGAGGTGCCAATATACCTTTCTAATACAGAAGAACGGCTGCCAGTAGAAGTGCAAATACGCACCCAGGCAATGGACTTTTGGGCCACACTAGAACATAAAGCCCGCTATAAATACCAAGACGACATGCCAGGGCATTTGGCCCATGAACTAAACGAATGTGCAATAAAAATTTCAGAGTTGGACGACAGGATGTCGCTAATCCAAGATATAGTTAATATCGCGTACGATTAAAGATAGCGGTTGCTAACGCATGCAACCGCTATTTTTCGTGCCGCTATTTATAGGAAGCTGAACAGTACACAAAGGAGGAAATTATGCCAGGATTTCATGTTGTTAATCATCCGCTTATCCAAACAAAAATGGCAATGTTAAGAAGTGTGGATACCGGGACAAAGGCATTTAGGGAAATATGCAGCGAGTTGGCTACACTTATCTGCTATGAAGTAACAAAGGATTTGCCACTGGTTGAGGTAGAGGTAGAAACACCTCTATGTACCACCACATGCCTGACCATAGACAAAAAATTCGCATTTGTACCAATATTGCGTGCAGGGTTGGGTATGGTAGACGGCCTTCATCGCCTAATACCAACAGCCAAAGTTGGCCACATAGGCCTATACCGTGACCCTAAAACCCTAGAGCCGGTAGAATATTACTGTAAGCTCCCACCCGATATATGTGAACGCGAAGTACTATTACTTGACCCGATGTTGGCAACCGGCGGCACGGCCTCTATGGCTATAGACTACCTAAAAGAAAGAAACGTAACAAACATCAAATTACTAGTGCTGGTTTCCTGCCCGGTAGGTGTAGACAAAATCTTAAAAGAGCACCCAGACGTAAGCATATACACAGCAATGAACGACCCAGAGCTTAACGGGGACGGCTATATAGTCCCAGGCCTTGGCGATGCTGGTGATAGGATTTTTGGCACAAAGTAAACGCAAATTGTAATGTAGAAAAATATTACGTAATTGTGGCAATAATTTTACGAATATGTTAAAATTGCAATAAGTTGTATCATAAGGAGGTTAGGCAAGATGATAACAAACCAGGTATTGCAAAGTGCCGTAGATGGCTTGAAAAATATTACCCGCAGGGAAATAACAGTAGTTGACCGGGAAGGCAAGATTGTAGCCAGTACAGAAACGGATTTTAGCCCCAACATACAGCCCGTGGTTGACTCTTTCGTCAACTCCCCAGCAGAGAATCAATTGATGCAGGGCCACCAATATTTTAAGGTTTTTGACAACAGCCTGGCAGAATACATCGTAATCATCCCCGGCGAAGACGAAGAAACTTACCGTGTAGGCAAGATTGCCGCCTTCCACCTTCAAGGCCTGATGATGGCGTACAAAGAACGTTTTGATCGCGACAATTTTATTAAGAACCTGCTGCTTGATAACCTATTGTTGGTAGACATTTATAGCCGTGCCAAAAAACTGCGCATAGACAATGAAATAAAACGTGTAGTTTATCTAATAGAGACAGACCTTGACCCAGACGTAAGTGTGATGGAGATTGTACGCAGTATATTCCCGGACAAGCTGCGTGATTTTGTTACAGCGGTAGACGAGCAATGCATAATCTTAGTAAAAGAATTAGCAGAGCGTGACTCCTCCGAAGAAATAGAGCAGATTGCCAACACAATAGTAGACACACTTTCGACCGAGGCAATGAGCAAAGTATATGTGTCTATAGGCTCTGTAGTAAGGGATTTGAAAAACGTATCCAGCTCCTTTAAAGAAGCGCGCCTGGCCAAGGAAGTTGGCAAGATTTTTGAAGCTGACAAGCAAATTGTCAACTACGAACGGCTTGGAATTGGGCGGCTAATATATCAGTTGCCACTGCCCTTGTGTCGCATTTTCATAAAAGAAATGCTACAAGGTTTTAGTATAGACGACATAGACGAAGAAATGTTTACAACAGTTATGAAGTTCTTCGAAAACGACCTTAATGTATCAGAAACGTCCCGTGAGCTATACATCCACCGCAACACACTGGTGTATCGCTTGGATAAACTACAAAAAATGACTCAACTAGACCTGCGCAAGTTTGGCGATGCTATTACCTTCAAAATAACACTAATGGTAAATAAATATTTGCAATACCGGGGTAAGCAGCAGTTCTGATGGAATGGAGTTTCACATGATACAAATGATCAACACCACTAAGATATGGGAAAACGGCGCAACAGGCTTACACGATGCAAGCATCTCTATCAAAAAAGGCGAGTTTGTTTTTGTTGTAGGCTCCAGTGGCTCTGGCAAGACTAGTTTTGTACGGCTGCTGCTTAAAGAAATAGAGCCGACAAGGGGCAAAATCATCATAGACGGTAAAGACATAAGCCGAGTTAGCCGTCGTGACTTGCCACACCTAAGGCGCAAACTTGGGGTTGTGTTTCAAGATTTCCGCTTACTAAAAAACAAGACTGTATATGAGAACGTGGCTTTTGCCATGCGCATTGTGGAAGCAACCAATAAGGAAATAAGGCGCACGGTACCGCAAGTGTTGTCTTTGGTAGGTCTTGCAAAAAAAGCAAAGGCCTACCCAAACCAACTTTCTGGTGGCGAGCAGCAACGTGTTTCACTTGCCCGGGCAATAATAAACAAGCCGCCAATACTTATCGCAGACGAGCCTACCGGCAACCTTGACCCGGACACGGCATGGGAAATCATGACGCTGCTAGAAGATATCAATAACCTGGGTACAACTGTGGTTGTTGCCACACATGCCAGGGATATAGTAGATGATATGCAAAAGCGGGTAATAGTGCTGGGTGATGGCAAAGTACTTAGAGATACAGAAAACAGCGGATATACATTACCGCCCGGTGAAGATGATGAAGCAGTACAGTCAACACAAGGCGAGGACATTGCCCCCGAAAGCAAAGAAATAGAAGAAGTTAACAACGAAGATGAAACCAAAACAGATACAAACGATAGTCCCGAAAAGGCGGATGAGGAATGAGAGCACGGACAGTCAAGCATTACTTTGGTACGGCGTTTAGGAA
>Ga0123355_10006955_pt1 | contig 16847 bp, 18 predicted proteins | sample TergutEmb28metaG_3_FD_89872 | JGI IMG/M metagenome (GOLD analysis project Ga0123355, IMG submission 89872) | Embiratermes neotenicus P1 segment gut microbial communities from Petit-Saut dam, French Guiana - Emb289 P1 | ecosystem: Host-associated > Arthropoda: Insects > Digestive system > Gut ...
AATTTGCGTATTTATGCGCTATTCCTTTTGAAAATCTCGACTTGTTTGACTACGATACAAAGCTTGATTTTGGTACGGATGAATTATTTGAGAAGATTGTGACGCGGCAGCGCGGCGGATATTGCTTTGAGCTTAATGCTCTTTATATGTCGTTGCTTGAAGCAGTCGGCTTTGAGGTTTATCCTATCGGTGTGCGTATTCTTATGAGCGGCGGAGGTAGATTTATTCCTGCTATTTCGCACCGGGCAGCAATTGCAATAATTGACGGCAAGCGGTATTTTACCGATGTCGGATTCGGACTGACCAGTGCGCCCGGCATTTCAATTTGTGTTGATGATGACGGCAAGCAAGATGTTCTTGGAGATACATTCACTGTAGAGGACAGGCCGTTTAATAACAAAGTAATAATCCGCCACACGGATGACGGGCCTATGGAATTCTTTATGTTTGTGCCCGATCCGTTTAATATTCTTGATTTTATTTCATACAATACGACGATTCAGGCATCGGCATTTTTCCGCGGAAAGCGTATGGTTAACTTAAGAATGCCGGGCGGAAGTATTTCGATAGATGGAGATATTTTCCGTAGAAACACCAACGGTGAGCGAACAGAAGTGCCACTGTCTAAGCCTGAAGATGTGGCTGCTGTGCTTAAGAAAGAGTATGGTATGATTTTGCCGGATATCAGGCTGCGCGATAATGCGATTGATCCGGAATTTGCATTTTAATGTTAAGCCACGAGGTTCGGTTCTTGCCAACTTTTCGGGGGTATTGCTCTTAAACAATGAGATTTATTGAAATTTTTCTCCTTGCAATAGGACTTTCTATGGACACATTTGCCGTAGCTATCTGCCTTGGGTTAGCTATGGCAAAATCCAACATCAAAAAAGCCTTGATTGTCGGCCTATACTTCGGCGCGTTTCAAGCAGGAATGCCGATTATCGGTTATCTGGTTGCAATGCAATTCGCCGAGCAAGTCATCCAGTACAGTCATTGGGTTGTATTCATCCTGCTCGCATTTCTCGGTGCAAAAATGATATGGGGCAGTTTTATAAAAGAAAAATGCTCTGACAGAGAATGTCCTGCTACACCTTGCACGGACAGAAAATGCCCCAAGAGTATACAGGACACGTCCTTAAAACCAACAAAAATGATCCCTCTGGCACTTGCAACAAGTATTGATGCTCTTGCAGTAGGGGTATCGTTTGCCTTTTTGCAAGTAAGCCTTATTTCGGCAGTTTCGGTTATCGGTGTTACCACGCTGGTTCTTTCGATGATAGGTGTGAAAATAGGCAATATATTCGGCATGAGATTTAAGTCAAAAGCAGAACTCGCCGGCGGTATTATCTTAGTATTGCTCGGCTTGAGGGTGCTTATAGAACATTTTCTAGGCTGACAGGAATAAAGCCCGGTCAGCTTTGTTCTGGCGGTTATGGAATGAAATGTTTTGGGCCTATTGAAAGTGATCACAATGATTACTTTCAATAGGCCGCTGCTTAAATTCGCAAACTTTTAAATCTAATTATTTTGTAAGCGATGTGCAAGTTCCGTAACTGCAAATGTCGCAACATCTTCAGCGAATTTGCCCGGACCGAAACCTGCATCATAGCCGAGTTCCTTAGCAAGATCATTGCTGATGCGCGGACCGCCGCAGACTATAACATAGTCTTGACGCACACCCTCTGCTTCCATCAGCTCGATAAGCTCAGTAAGATTTTTGATATGGATATCTTTTTGTGTCACTGTCTGAGATACAAGAAGAATGTCGGCTTTTAGTTCCTTAGCTTTGCGCAGAAACTCTTCGTTTGGAACTTGGCTGCCTAAATTGTGAGCCTCGATCATGTCATATCGCTCAAGACCATAGTGACCTGCAAGCCCCTTGCGGTTTATAATTGCATCAATTCCGACCGTGTGAGCGTCAGTTCCGGTAGACGCACCCACAACGACCACATTTCTTCCGATATTCTCACGGATATAGCTATTGACCTCTTCCATATCCATGGTCTTTTCAGTCAGCACCGCAACTTGAATACTGTCATAATCGACCGTATGCGTTACGCATCCATATACAACGTACAGTGTAAACTCACTGTCGAGAGGAATGTGGCTTGTTATATTTGGATTTTCGATGCCCATTTTTTTAGCCAGACGGCTTGCAGCTTCAATCCCTTTTTCATCATCTTTGACCGGCAATGTGAAGCTGAGCTGAATCTTGCCGTCATTCATGGTGTCGCCGTATGGGCGGAGCTTGGTTAGATCAAGCGTGTTGCCATATTCTGTACTCATGCTGCCGGGCCTCCTTTCATGGCGTCGATAAACGGATTGAAATACTGCTCGCTTTTTTGAGTTACGCCGGACAATCCTTTTCCGCTGTCGCGGGACCTTTTGATTCCTGCAAACATGCCTTTTTCCAGTGTCGCAAACAATCCTTGACGCTCAATATCTTCAAGCAGTGCAGCCGCTTTTTCTAAAACTTCAGCCGCACGGGATTGAATGAGTCCGCCATCCTTAAATGTTATCTCATCGCCGAGATGGCGCATCGTCCGCTCAATGTAGCGGGCATTCTCGATAGCAAGCGCTCTGTCAGACAAAAACGGAGTATGTATGGCCTCGGTGAGCATTCCGAGCAAGTGGACTTTCTGCCCTGTTATGACAGTTACGGCATTAAAGAGAGCGTTTTGCACATAGGCTTTGAAAATATCTCCGGTGATAAATTTGGTCGGAGGCATGTACTTAAGCGGTGCTTTCGGGAAAATTTCTCTCGCCATCTGTGCCTGCGCCAGTTCCAGTAAGAATGCATCATCTACTTCGGGATCCATCTCGAAAGCGTGTCCCAGCCCCTGCTGCTCTTCGCGAAGTCCGGCAGCTAAGGCAAATTGCTCGTTGAGAAATTGCGAAGCAAGTACAGTATGCGCCTCTTCAACGGCATCGGCAGTGGTGAGGTAGTTATCCTCGCCGGTGTTTATAATGATTCCTGCAAAGGAGTTTATCATTCTCGAAAAATACTGATCAATGACAGTCCTTTGCATATTTATGTCTCGAAACAAAATGCCGTAGAGTGCGTCATTTAGCATCATGTCCAAGCGTTCAAGTGCTCCCATTGCTGCGATCTCCGGCATACAGAGTCCGGAACAATAATTGCAAAGACGGATATATCTCTTTTGCTCAGCGCCAACTTCATCGAGCGCTGCCCGCATGAGACGGAAGTTTTCTTGTGTGGCATATGTGCCGCCGAAACCCTCGGTGGTTGCTCCGTATGGCACATAATCAAGCAAACTCTGGCCTGTTGTGCGGATGACAGCTATAACATCAGCGCCCTGCCGAGCCGCGGCCTTAGCTTGGATGATGTCCTCGTAGATATTACCTGTGGCGACTATGACGTAGAGGAACGGAGCATCTTTTTCGCCATAATCTCCGAGATATTCTTTCCGCGCCAGCGCGTTTTTGCGAATATGCTCTATCGTTGCCTCTGCCAAAGGCATGATTTTTGCTTTGATCGCATCCGGTGAATTAGAGGGCAGCTTTAAAAAATCCAGCTCGCCCTTGTCGATCTCTACCGCGATTTGCTGCGGAGATAAGCCTGTTTCGAGCATGGCATTACCAATGTGATAGGCTGTACCCATGGGCAAAAGTTCTCTGTCTAACAGGTGATCAACTACGACATTGGGCAATGGAACTTCCACAGCATTTACGCCGTCTATACCTAAAAGACGGCAGATTGCCCGCTCAACCGTGACCGTTGTATGCCTTAATATGAACTCTTGTGTTTCCTCAGCAACTCTGGCTGCGCTTGCTCTGGCTTTATCAATCAGAGCTTTGTCTAAATTTAGTTTATTTTGCATGAATAATGATCATTCCTTTCGGATATCTTTAGAGCACGAAATGACCATGAAAAAGAAATGGTCATTTCGTGCATCACCCGCGGTTCCCGCAAGGGGCGCGGGCGGCACATCCTTGTTAATGCGATTTTGCGGATTTGCTTCTTTCCGCTCTTGCCAATCCCTTTGGTTCAAGTGCAAGCTGAGATCCTTGCTGCAACCCGCTGACTCCAACCATTTCTACTTTACGCTTGCCTGTGCAGACATCGCATTTGCAGCTTTCTACATAGTGTTCAGGTTCGGTGTATGAAGCTATTACGCCCTCGAAGTTCCTGAGAATAGTGCGCTTCGATCCGCTTGATATCAGATATTGAGGCATTACGGGGATTTTGCCGCCGCCGCCGGGGGCATCAACAACGAATGTAGGCACACAGAACCCGGATGTATGACCGCGGAGTCCCTCTGCGATTTCGAGACCTTTTGAAACGCCGGTGCGGAAGTGTTCAAGGCCCATGGATAGGTCGCATTGATAGACATAGTATGGGCGAACTCTCATCTTGACGAGCTTGTGTACAAGCTCTTTCATCACATGGACGCAGTCATTGACTCCTGCTAAGAGTACGGATTGATTTCCTAGCGGTATGCCTGCATCAGCAAGCATAGTACATGCTTTTATTGCTTCGGGAGTGACTTCTTTCGGATGGTTAAAATGGGTGTTGAGCCAAACCGGGTGATATTTTTTGAGCATGTCGCAAAGTTCTTGAGTGACTCTCTGCGGCATTACAACAGGGATTCGGGAGCCTATGCGGACTATTTCCACATGTTCGATTTCTCTAAGCTTTATTAAGATGCTTTCGAGCCTGGAATCAGACAAAGTGAGCGGGTCACCGCCTGAAAGTAAAACGTCTCTGACTTCCGGGTGGTTGCGGATATATTCTATTTGCTTATCGACGATCTCCGCCGGTGTCATTGCATCCGTGTTCCCTGCAAATCGGCGGCGTGTGCAGTGACGGCAATACATTGAGCATTGGTCTGTTACTAACATAAGCACCCTGTCCGGGTAGCGATGGGTCAAGTTCGGCACAGGAGAGTCACCGTCCTCATGGAGAGGGTCGAGCAGATCGGCTTCGGATTTGTGAAGTTCCATTGCTGTCGGTATGCTCTGCTTGCGAACCGGATCATCAGGATCGTCCGGATCAATAAGTGACAGATAATATGGTGTGACTGCCATTCTCATTGTTTCAAGACATTTTTCGACACCCTCTTCCTCCGCGGGAGAGAGAGTTATCCTCTTTTTCAGCTCATCAAGGGCTTCTACTCTATTTTTGATTTGCCATGTCCAATCATTCCAATCAGTTTCTGAAACGTCGGGAAAAATTATACGTTTAGTTTCGTTCATTTTGTTATAAACTCCTTTAGCAAGTTTTTAGACAGCTGCTGAATTGTGGGCAATGGTCTGTGTTGCCCAAAAGTGTTTGAGCGGCACAGACCACCGGTACTTAGAGATATTTTGAGTTAAACAATTCGCGGATTTTTTCGCTTTCACGCAGTTCCCAGAGCGTGATATCCGCATGGTCTTTGGTGTAACCGTTTCCGACGAGCATCACGACATCTTTGCCGATGCCCTCTGCGCCGAGAGCGGCTCTTGTGAAGCTTGTTGCCATAGAGAAGAAGTAAACAGTTCCGCCGTCACGCACAGGCAGAATTGCTGCCATTTCGCAGGCTTCGACATTTACACAACTGATAGCGATATCATATTCTCTGCCGCCGTTAGCCTTAAGAGCTTTTTCGAGCAAATCCACCGGGGCAGTAGCGTCGGCGACAATGAAGTTTGTACATGCGCCGAGGTCGATGAGTTCTTTGCCTTGCGCTTCGCGGCGGACCGATGCTATGACATTTCCGGTCGGGCCTGCTCTTTTAACAGCTTCATATCCGCTCAGAATGCCTGATTTTCCGCCTGCGCCCAGAATTAGTACGCTGTCACCGGGCTTGACTAATTTTGCTGTTTGTGCAGGAGCTCCGGCAACGTCAAGAGCGGCAAGTGCGAGTGCTTCGCTCATGTCATCAGGGAGCTTAGCGTAGATCGCGCTTTCGAAAAGAACAGCTTTGCCGTCAATATCGACTTTGTCGATATCCATGTGGATTTTTTTGATTTTATCAATCTTTAAGGGTGTCAGCGAAAGAGATACGAGAGAAGCGATTTTGTCACCAACTTTTAGATCGCGGTCTTTAAGATCTTCGCCGATATATGACACGGTGCCGATGAACATGCCGCCTGAACCGGTTACAGGGTTTTGCATCTTGCCTCTTTCGTTTACGATGCCGAAAATCATTTCTTCGATTTTTTGCGGGTCTTTGTCACAGGCTTCTTTTATTTGGGTAAAAGATGCGGAGTCAATGTTTAGTGAGATTACATCGCAGATTATTTCGTTGGTGTATAATTTCGACATATCGTTGTCAATCTTCTGTGCGGCTTGTGTCAACACGCCTTGGGGCTCAATTACCCGATGAATTCCATATTTGTTTCCTTGTACTGCCATTACTTTTGTTCCTCCTTAGTATTGTATAGCGTATCAGAAATAATTATTTAGCTTTGTAGGGATAAGCTGCGTTTTTATCCGGGTGGGAGGCTGAGAATTTTTCTTGCCTCATCGGGGGTGGCTATTTGGCGGCCCAGTTCTTTTGCGAGTCTGACAGCTTTTTCGACAAGCTCGCCGTTTGATTTTGCGAGTACGCCTTTTTCGATGTAAATATTATCTTCGAAACCGACACGCACATGTCCGCCCATGAGAATCGCCATCGCCGCTATCGGGAACTGCGCCCTGCCGATACCGGCTGCGGTCCAAGTGTGACCTTGGGGGATAGTGTCTACCATGAATGTCAGGTCTCTTGCTTCTGCCGAGATGCCGCCATTGACGCCCAGCACGAAATCAAAATGCATCGGAGAGGGGATTATGCCTTTTTTGTTCATTCTGATTGCTGTGTCAATCATGCCTTTGTCAAAGCACTCGACTTCGGGCTTGATGCCGCGGGCGGTCATTTTTTGCGCAAAATCAATTATCATGTTTTCGGTGTTTACAAATATATCGTCACCGCCGAAGTTGCATGTGCCGCAGTCTAATGTCGCCATTTCAGGGTTTAGTGTTATAGGCTCAAGGCGCTCGTCATTTGTCATGCCTACCGCACCGCCTGTCGATGGTTGGATGATAACGTCAGGACAGACAGCTTTTATAGCGTCAATGCAGAGCTTAAATCTTTCTGCGCTTTGGGTAGGTGTACCGTCGTCCTCGCGCACGTGCAAATGAATTATTGAAGCTCCTGCGTCATATGCGCTTTTTGATTCTCTGACGATTTCCTCTACAGTGTATGGTACGGCAGGGTTGTGCTCTTTTGTAACCTCTGCGCCGCATATGCAAGCTGTTATGATTAGTTTTTCCATGGTGAGATCTCCTTTTCCTGAATGAACATTTTGTAAGAATGAGAGTGGAATGGTATTATTTTCGCATGAAAGTGTGAGAGGTATCCAAAGTGTGAGAGGTGGATAAATTATTTGCGAAAAATTACTTCCTTTGCTTGTCTTTCGGTACAATACATGTGCCGCTAGCTTTGCAGACTATAATCGGTTCGTCCAAAATATCACAAGCGGAATCGCTGATGTCAGGGCGTGGGGCTATGACTTTTTTTGCTTCAAAGATCATTTTGCGTGATGAGCCGCCTTTTTCGACGATTTCTCCTGTGGCTTCGATGTAGTCTCCTGCATATACGGGTGCTAGAAAGTCTACAGAGTCGTATGCTCTGAAGAGTCCTTCGTCGCCGTCGTTTTGAATCAGGAGTTCCGTTGCAACGTCGCCAAATAGCGCGAGCATTCGGGCTCCGTCAACCAGTCCGCCTCCGTAGTGTGCGTCATGTGCACTCATTCTTAGTCTAATCGTTGCTTTCATAATTACTTAACCATGCCTTTCTTGTTTGTATATTTGCGAAGTGAAAATTTCGTGTTCACTTATAAAAAAACGCACTACAAGAATATACTCTCGTAGCGCGTCATGTGCTCATGACAGTGATGGTGCACTGAACACCACCCCCAAGGAAAAGTTGGCTTGCATTTTCCTTTCGGCGAATGACACATTTTCCAACGACATCCGAATCGCCCTTTCGTTATAATTCGTCGGATACCTTGTCCTTCGCAACCTCTAGTAGATATTAAATTATCTTGTTTTTCGTCTAATTTAAGTAGAACAATGGCATTATATCACATATGTTACAGATTTGCTATATGTTTTTTGCAAAAACTTGTTAATTTTGGGAAATTTTGGGGAAAAGTGACAAGTTAAACTTCAATTTGCACAAATTCACCGTGCTCCAATTCGTCTCTTAGCAAGGTGTAGACATAGGCCGAGCTTTCACGGTAAAGCCCGGTTTCGGGGTCAGAGAGTTTGTCAAAAAGAACTGAGCCGTACACCATTTTCATTGCGTGCTCGATAGAAATCTTGTCATCTTCCACAAAATATGCAATTAAGTCTTGCGTGACGCCTTCAATAAGTGCATTTACGATGTTCATATACTCAGCCCCTCAGTGGTATCAAATATTTGAGTGATTTTTCCGTATGGAAAGAATATTGGTTAGTGAGAGTTTTATATTCGAGTCCGCGAGTCAGAGCATCTACATCAATTAAGCCACTGATAAATGTTCGGAAAAGGTATGCCAAATCATCATTAGCGACAGGGCCAAACACCAAATCATATTTATTGTCTTGATTGCAGAGCGCATCCGAAATGTTTTCATATTTGCGATTACGATTATTTAAGACAAACAATGCCCATTCCCGGCTAGGCTTGTCGAAGGTCATTATGCTGTTCGAACTGTCTTCATATATGCTGTAATCAAATGAAAATGTTGAAATAATGGGCGTACCGCCATGTATTCTTGCAACACGTATCGCCATTTGCATGGCTTGTGACTCAATAGTTGTTAGATAAAAACCTCGCCCAAAGTCTTTATAAGGGCGACACTTTGAAAGGTCGATGTTTTGCACAGGAACATTAGAGCCGTGAAATAGAATCATGCCAACAGACCTCCGTTTTTTCGGCAGATATGCGCAAGTGCTTCTATTGTGTCATCGAGATTCAACGTGTGTTCAATCTCATAATGTTCGATTAAGAATGAAATTCCGCCATAGGTGTACAAAAAATGAAAGGCATCTTTTTGAGTCATGTCAAACTGTGAAGCAAAGTCGCTGATGCAGATTACTATGTAGTTGATAATATTGGTTTGTTGCTTCGTAGCCACCTGAAATCCCTCCGTTTGCTTAAAATCGACTCCTAATGCGTGCATTGTAGCATGTTGCGGCTAACAAGTCAAAAAAATTACTATTGACAAAAAATTTTTGGAAAAATTATGTTTGGATTTATGCAGTTTAGTCTCGTGGGGCTTTGCAGCGTCTTGTTTCAGACTTTGTTCGGGACTACAGAACTCTTATCTCCCAACACGGCCTTACGTATTATCTTCAAATGCGATGATAACGGATACAGCATCTAAAACTTGTTTTAGTAAGTCTTTTGGAAGCTCTTCTACAACTTTGCACTTTCTGGCTAAAAGGTCAATAACTCGCACTTGTTCACAAATGACATCCCCTTGTGTCTGTGTCCTGTCATCTAATAAAACACGAAAGCGCAATGACTTTGTACTACCGGTTATAGGGCAGATAAAAACAAGATCACGCTTTCGGTTATATTCAGTCCGGCTGATGACCACAGCAGGGCGATAGCCTGCTTGTTCTCGGCCTTTCGTTGGGTCAAAGTCAACTAAAATAATATCGCCTTGTTTCATAATAGTTCGCGTCCTTTAGGCTCATCAGAGCTGCCCCAGTCATATCGGTCAAGCTCACTATCATAGTCTTCAAGATACCATGAGAGCGGCTTTTTTGCCGTTGGAGTGATGATGAGCATGTTGTCCTTTGCTTTGATTTCAACTTCTTCATTAAGCCCGATGCGTGCGCTTTGCAAGAGCTTTTTAGAGATTCTGATGCCTTGTGAATTGCCCCATTTCGATACTTGTGATAGCATGTTCAGCAATCCTCCCTTCTGATGTTAATACAAGTATATACACAAGGCGTTTGTTTGTCAATAGTAAATGCCTTAGTGCCAAAAACTTTTCGATTGCTAAAGAGGGCTTTCAATAAGCGTAATAATCTCCGAATGCAAATCAAGCAAACGGCAGATATTAAGAGCATCTTGCGGAAGTTTTTCATCAGCGGAAACACGAACAAGCCCATAGTCCATATAGCTTGCGATTTTTGCAATGCGCTCATTGATCGAAGCCCTTTGTATCTCGGCAAGAAACTTTGAATCAAGCGTAAGCTTACGCAGTCCTGCAACCTGATAATGCACACCTGCCAGAGCAGCAACGCCCTCGTAATGAGTAGTCATTACCGTAAAAGCTTTTTGCCTGTTCATATAAGCACAGACACCTCGGGCAATTGCACCGCCCTCAACAGGATTAGTTCCGCGGGCAAATTCATCTAAGAGCACAAGACTTCTGCCGGTTTCGATTTTGCTCAAGACCTCTTGGAGTGCAACTATTTCGCCCCCAAAACTGGACAAGCCTCTGTCCGCAGCTTCCAAATCATCAGATATAAAATGAATACCGTCGAGCAGCGGGCAATGGGCTTCGGCGGCAAACGGATAAAAACCATATTGGACGAGAAGCACATTAAGCGCAAGAGTCTTTAGCGCGACGCTTTTTCCGCCCATATTTGCTCCGGTTATGACAGTTGTTCCTGTCTTGATCTCCATTGTAAGCGGTGTGAATTCTCTGCCGCCATCCGACAAAATGCTGCCAAGCTGCGGATTAGACATATCTCCAAAACTTATACTATCCTCTGTTATTTCAGGCATACATGAAGTGTATGACGCAGCGAGCTTGGATTTTTGCAACAGAACGTCCAGACGGCCGATAGCATTAGCATTATCAAGAAGAATATCACGCCACGGAATCAGTTTGGTTGACAGCCACTGCATGGCGTATAGTTCCTGAGTTTGTTCTTTAGACGCAAGAGCTCCGCGCTGTGCCTTGAGAGAATCAATATCTTCACTATTGGGATTTTCTCTAAGTTTTCTCTCAACTTCTTTTTTTTGCGCCCTTATTTCCGCAAGGACAGGGAAATTTCGGTTGCTGATATGAAATGTCGCGACAGCACTATTGTCAGGGTCGAGCAACTTAAGTGCAGGGGCTGCCGGTTCTATAACGATGCCGTTGTAATCTGCATCTTTATTGATTATGCCGAATAACTCAGTTATCTGCTGTAACTGAATAAGAAATCGTTTTATCTCAAACAAATCCACTTCGTTTAGTTCTTGACCGATGCGCTCAATAGAGCCGCGGATGCCTCTTGTGAGGCCGAGCTGTTGTTCAAGTTTTAAATATTCATCTTCAAGTCCGGGTCTGGATTTGAGAGTCTTTGCGATATTTTGCAGTTCAAGATTCAGGGCATCTTCTTGACCGGGATGGTAAGGCTCAATGCGCCGTAATGCCTCTCTGCCATAAGGCGAAACAGGCTTTATAAGCTGCGTTATGAATGTAAATCCTATGCTGTCTTTTTGCTTAGTAGTGAGATATTGCATAATGTTACTCCAAAACATTTAATACCGGAACAGGCACGGCTGCCGTCATTTTTTGTTTAAACTCTGCGCTGTCGTAGTGATTGCCGTATGCGGAAAATGGGTTTATTGTGACTGCTGCAAGATTTATGCTCTCAAGTACGCCAAGTTGTCCGTTTGCAGCATTGAGCTTTCGCAGGCTTTCAGATGATATGAGTAATTTGCTTGCGTCAGGTGTGACAATAGTGAGACCTTTGGGTAAGCCTGACCGAATCATCAAGTCAAGCAGTCTGTCGGTAAGAGCGCCCTCGATATAGAGAAAAGCAGGGTCTTTTGCTTGTTTCAGAGCCTTGCTCAGCTGGGCGCCGTCGGGCAAATAAATATTTTCACTGCCGAGTATTACATATTTAGAATTTGAGAATTCTGCGGAATTTGCGGTTTCCGATAAAATCTGTGATTTAAGTTCAGGAAATTCCGGAGTCATAAGAATACCGCAAATATGCTGTGTTTCAGCGATAGTCTCATCCATACTTTGACTGAAACTCGCACCTGTACACAGGATGGTAGCGTCAGCCAGTGACCTTGTACATAGAGATTTTCTGCCCACCGAACCGTCAATGATTACCCGATCCGCACCCTGCTCTAGGAAGAGCTTTGAGACATTTATGAGCTGAGAAATAATAGACGGGCCTGCCAGTTGTACATAGCCGTCGCTGAGAGCTTTGACCAACACGACCTCTCCGAGCGGTGTGGAGATATTGGTTGTTTCCAGTATTTCTTTCGTAACATCGCAAACCTTGAGAAGTTTTTCCGCTGTTGCAAACACGCTTCCCTCGTAGATGTATATGTCCGGCTTTTCGGTCTCTGTCACGAGATCTGTTTTTTCACCGTCTCTGCCGATGGATGTCAGCGCTAATACTTCTTTTCGGGGGATGCTTTTGATAAGACTGTTAAACGCTGTTGTTTTTCCGGCATTTTTGCACATGCCGGAGATGGACAGGGATTTGTAGTTTTTTACGAGATCAAAAAGTGTTGTGTCCATTGAGTTACCTCTAAAAATTAACTCCAAATGCCCTCTGCTACGGAGAACACTTTGCCGCCGACTTTGATTGTGTAGGTTTCCTTTTCGAGAGATGCTTCGACCTGTAAGAGCGATGGGCGATTCATTTCAATCCCTTGCAGTGCATCGTATTTGACTTTGGAAGAGCCCAAAATATTATATTTGAGCAAATACCCTGCCAAGTTGCCGTTAGCGCTTCCTGTAGCGGCATCTTCGACGAATCCCGGATCATCGACAAAGACGCGTACACGGACTTTGGAATTATTTTCTACGTAAAATGCGAGCAAGTTGCACTTATATGTGTTATCAATAAAATGCTGAAAGCTTTCATGATTTATGGCGCATCTTGTCAGTGCGTCGTATGTTTTGAGCGGTACAATAAGGCAGGGAAGCCCGGTAGATACGACTTGGACAGGAAGATCGGCAATGTCGTCCGCTTTGATTTTCAGAAGATTTGCGACCTCTTCCAGGTTAGAAAGTTGAAATCCAAACTCAGGTGCATTTTGTGTCATTGTTAAAATGTCACCGCTGATTGTGACAGGAATTTCACCGACAGGAAGATTAAGTATGACTTTGTTGGGTTTGCTCTGTTCAAGCATTTTCCAAATGACAAATGCCGTGCCGAGTGTCGGGTGTCCGGCAAACGGAATTTCCACATCAGGGGTAAAATATCTGACATCGTAGCTACCGTTTGACTTCTTTCCCATGATGAAAGTTGTCTCGGAGAAATTTATTTCTCTTGCGATTTGCTGCATTTCTTCTGTCGTAATGTCACGGTCGGGCGTGAATACAGCAAGTTGATTTCCTTGATATTTTTGCTCAGCAAATACGTCAACTATGTAGAATTTCATTTACAAAACCTCCAATGTAAAAACAAACTTAGTCATCCCGTCACGGCTTTCAACAAAAATATCCTGATTGTGGTTATCGAGAATAGTTTTGACGATATAAAGCCCCAGACCTACGCCGTCCTTGTCGAAACTGCGGGATTTGTCGCCCTTGTGAAAACGATTGAATATATGAGGCAGATCTTCGCTTGAGATAGGGTCTCCGCTGTTTTCAACCGAGACATATGCAAGCGAGCCTTGCTTCCAGAGCTCTAAGCGTATGACACCATCCGGCTCAGAAAATTTTATAGCATTGTCAATCAAATTATAGACAACCTGCGTAATCGCATCGCCGTCTCCGTATGTCATAACAGGCTCTTCGGGCAGATCCGTTTCGACATCGAGATTTCTGCTTTCGATTTTTCCGCCGAGACTGAGAAGCGCAAGGCGCACAACTTCAGAAATGTCAAAACTGCTGTCGGGTGTGGAATCGGACTTTGCCGACTGAATTGAGGACATCTCCATCATACTCTTTACGAGCCTTGAAAGTCTGCGCGTTTCCGAAGAAATCACTTCCAAATACCGTGTTTTATTTTCCTGCGGAATCGTGCCGTCAAGAAGCCCCTCGGCAAAGCCTGAGATAACAGTCATGGGCGTCTTGAGCTCGTGCGAAAGATTTGCGATAAAATCCCGCCTGAATGACTCAGAACTCTCCAATGAGTCTGCCATAGCATTAAAAGCCTGTGTCAGATGCCCTATCTCATCGTGCCTGCTAGACCCCTCGACACGCACGGCGAAGTCTCCGCGGGCAAATCGCCGCGCCGCACCTGCCATTTCATTAAGAGGCTCTGCCAATTTTTTTGTTGCCAAAAATGTGATTATCATAGTCAGAAGCATTATACTGAGCGCAATGAGTATAAACACTAAGGAAAAAGCCCGCCACTCGTGAATCAGAACAGACATGTCAGCCGATACGAAAAGATATCCGAACACCTGCGGTTCAGCAGTGCCCGCTCTTGTTAAAGGCATACCGTCAACATGCCGCCGCTGAGGGCAGATTTCTCCCATTGTCGTCAGTCTGACAGTGGGCGGACCTGCTGCCACTTCGGATATCAAAGTGTACGGAACTTGCATTCCGAAATGCTTAAAATCCCTTTCCGAACACGCCCCCACAACTCCGTCTGCATCTGTTACTATGAGGTCAAATCCTGTCACTGCGGATGTAAAAGCAAGCCACCAATTCATGTTCAGATCATCCAGAGCCAAGCCGTAATAAACATGCTGTGCGGTCACATATCTGGATGTCTCGTAGAGTGTTGAAGTCATAAAGGATCTTTTTTCTGAAATTGAACGCCTGTAGCTCCACACTGACGACAGAGTGCCGAGCAATGTGAAGCTGATAAATACTATTAGTACAACGGCTAAAAAGCTGCGGAAATATAGACTTTGTTTCATTTTTTGTTAATCCATCAGTTCGAATTTGTAACCAACGCCCCAGACGGTCTTAAGTGACCATTTTGGGCTGACATTTTCGAGCTTTTCACGCAAACGCTTGACGTGGACATCGACAGTGCGAGAGTCGCCGAAGTAGTCGAAACCCCATACCTCATCGAGCAGTTGATTTCGGGTGTAGACTCTATTCGGCGACGAAGCAAGATGAAACAGAAGCTCCATTTCCTTTGGCGGAGCTTCGACACGCTTGCCGCTTACGTAGAGTTCGAAAGAATCCATGTCTATCGTGAGATTATCAAAGGTCAGGCGCTTGATTTCCTGTGAACCGGATGAATCGAAGCGGCGCATGACAGCGTGGATTCTTGCAATAAGTTCGCCGACCTCAAACGGCTTGACAATATAATCGTCAGCACCCATCTCAAGCCCTGTGACCTTATCCAGAGTCTCGCCCTTTGCAGTGAGCATTATGATCGGAACATTCGACACCGAGCGGATTTCCCTGCAAACACCCCAACCATCAAGTACCGGCAGCATGATATCAAGCAGCACCAGATCAGGTTGAAATCTTTCAAATTCAGCAACACCGATTGCTCCGTTTTCGGCAATCTGAACCATAAATCCATCCTTTTCCAAATAAAGACGGAGCAGTTCTGCTATGTTATCATCATCTTCGACAATCAATACTTTTTTTGGCATATTGCTTACCTCGACTTGTTTTTATAATAATTTTACTTAATATTAAGATTATTACTGTCAAATGTCAACTTTTGCGGGCGCAGCGAGCGGCGCCCCTACCTATTTTTTTACAGGAAGCCAAACTTCAAAATACCCTGTCGGCTGCCCATCCTCAACCACGCTGCAAGCCAGATTGCCGAAAGCATCGCCGCAGACGGTCAAATTATTCTCCCTGGCATACTCGACCAGATAGTCAATATGCTGTGTCGAAAACTGGTCCTTGCCGACAATCTTAAACGCAGAATGAATGCAGAGCCGGGGCGGCATATACTCCACAGGATGCTTTATATCGACCTTAAATTCCTCGACATACTGCATACCGAGCGAAAAACCCCACTCATAATCGCCGCGAACTTCCGCAAGCGCATCTTTCGGCATCTCAAAATAACGGCGTGAAAACGGCATATACTTGAGCCATTTTTTGGTCGTCTCACGGAGCGCAGGGCTGTTGTCGTAGGTATAATTTCTGCGATTGATATATCTGACAAACTCCGCACTCTCGCGCAAATCACATTTTCCGAGAAAACTCTTAGTGCTCGTAAGCCTTTCACAGAAGAGCTTTATTCTCTGCAAAAGCAATTCCTGGCGGCGTATTACCGCCATGATATCCTCGCCCTTGCTATCAAGTTTGTCGAGAAGATCATCGTAAGAACTCTCTGCGACCATATTCGCAATCTGCTCAATGCCAAAACCGAAATTTTTATACCACAAGCAATCTATGAGATAATTTATATCCCATGTATCATAATATCTGTAGTTATTGTGAGGATCTTTTGTGGGGGAGACAACACCTTTTTCCTCATAATATCTAATCAGGTCCGGTGATATTCCCAAGATTCCGGCAACGTCGCCAATTTTGTACCGCAAGCAAATCCCCCCTTTAGCTGCCTTGTAAGGCATCAGAAAATCATGCAAAAATCACGTTCTGTAAGAAATATATACATATTATAACCGATTTTGTAGCAAAGTCCAACAAAAACATCTTGACTTTGGTATAATTCCAAGGTTTAGATTATGGTATAGTACGACAAATATTATAAATATTTTTATTTTAGGAGGAGCACATTATGGCATACATGCCGCTAGACAAGAGCAAATTTTATCTGGACAAAACAAAAATGCCCAAAATCTATGACCTTTCAAATCCATGGGGCGTAGACACTCCGCTATGGCCTTTCCCGGGCCCACGTCAAGATCTTCTGTTCCCACGCGGACAATATCTTGAAAGATTCCACAAGCGCACAATGACCTACACAGGCACATTGCACGCTGCAACACACATGGACGCACCGAACCACGTTCTTCATGAGGAAGAAGTAGACCGCGAGCGCTATGGCTACAGCTTTGATGAGATTCCTC
>Ga0123355_10006956_pt1 | contig 16847 bp, 24 predicted proteins | sample TergutEmb28metaG_3_FD_89872 | JGI IMG/M metagenome (GOLD analysis project Ga0123355, IMG submission 89872) | Embiratermes neotenicus P1 segment gut microbial communities from Petit-Saut dam, French Guiana - Emb289 P1 | ecosystem: Host-associated > Arthropoda: Insects > Digestive system > Gut ...
AGTTAGGCACTCTCCCCTGCAAACCAATTATTTTTAAAAAGTGGGTAGGGAAAGTGATAACCGAGGTGAGTTAAGGAAGATAAATTGTGTTGGAAATCATCTAAAAGTATAGACAAGTCAAGTAAAGTGAAATGAAAATCTTCTAAAAGTGTAGTGAATTGAACTGATGTCTAATGTTTGGGGGGGGGGTGTTTGTACGAGACTTTATGGGAAAAGTTTATATGAGTAGTAAAGTGGTGAGAAGTGATGGGCTGGGGTAAAAGCGTAGGTTCAATATGTGTGGGGAAAAATACTAGAAACTATATATAGTACATTTTTACCTTGGTATTGTTTACCTTTTTTACGTGTTGTATTTTAAGATGTGTTGTATGTATTGCTGTTAGTTGTCTTGTATGTACTGTTGTTGTTGTCTTGTTTGTATTGCTGTCACCTTATGTGTATTTGTTGTACTATGTGTGTATCGCTGTTTTTACCTTATATGCCGGAATGGTGGCTAGAAGTAGGTATTCGGATTGTCCTGCGACCGGCAACCTCAACACAGGAATTTCTTGGTTTCCCTGTGTTTATAAGGTAATGCTGAGATGGTTCCCAAGACTCCAAGTTGCCACTACACGCTTCTCATGTAGCCCTCCCGACTTTAATTTATTAGTAACCAATTTAATATTTTGTATACATGTAAAATAACCACTGATATCGGGTGACAAACCAAATTCAGGTAATAAATATTATATTATTGCAGGGAACGTGAATTACGCCTTCTATACCCGCGATATGTTACACACGCATCTCCGGATTTATCCCAATCTTTGCTTATTTTGTATTCAAATATAGGCCTGCATCTACTTTGCAAATTTTCGCCTTTATTAAACAGTGTTCTCCCTTTGAAGAAAGTACCTACACGTGCCTAATGTCTGATAACGTTCTAGTAATCATGAAATTAACTTCCCAGTTTGCGACCTTGCTTACCCAACAAATTACGAAACTTAACTTCACGATTCTGACAAAGATTGAAGACAAATGTAGCTTAGTCAAAGTCATAGGAAGTTAATCCCATTCAAAGTAGGGATCTTCAGCATGTACACATTTTTACATAATTTCTACCACAGCTGGAAGAACTTCTCAAAATCAGTGTTTTAATCGCCAACATCTGACGCATCGTGCTAACTTCGTTTTAATTTTTTGGCATTGAAGAGCATACTAATGTCTCACAACGTGCCCGTAAGCTAATGGAAGGAACCATTCAACAAGAAGCTGACTTTCCTAATTACTTGGCCTGTTGCCTTCCATTGCTGCGATGAAAGGGTTATAAGCTCGTTGGAATCAGTTTTAGGAGGAAAGATCAGTTTTCTGGAGACGTGATATGGAATGTATTTGAAAAAGAGTCGCAGTCCAATTCTAGATTTAATGCCTGGAACGCGCTTGTTTTAACAGTGCATACTGTCAAGATGCCTGTCGGTTATGGCAAACACGCGATCAAGTGCATGGGCAAACCGCTATCCGTTATGACCCATCTCAAAAAAATTATCGTAGAAATCAAGGCCACAGACAACTGCCTGGCCCACGCGTTATTTCTAGCGATTGGGATAATAGAGAAGAATTTAAACTATGAATCGTACCGTAAAGGCTGGAAGATACTTCCCGTGGTCCGAGACTTACTCGAGGAGACCGGTGTAGATCTGGCTAGTGGTGGGGGATCCCAGAACTAGCCAGATTCCAGGGACATTTTCATGAGTACAAGATATTGGTGTATGAAGTTTACGTTGCGACAATATAATGTTCGTAGTCGAGTCGGTCAAACGCGTGAATCTACTTTACGACGATATTGATATACACTATCACGCGATTACCAACCTTACCGTTGCAATGGCGAAGAAGTTTAGCTGTAAGGCGTACAACTAAATTTGTGACGCACATATGCGATGAGACGTGTAGCGACTGCGGGACATGTCCGCCTTGCATTTTCGGAGGTATTTCAATCACCTGCGAGGAATGCAATTAACACTTTAGAAGTCGGACATGTTTCGATAATCACAAGAGAAGTACGGCGAAGAAAAGAACCGTATGCGAGGGTAAGCGTCGTTGCGGAAACTGTGGAGTATTCGTGACGCGGGAAAATCTCGAATATAATAAACGGTACTGTCAGAACTGCGGCCACAACAGAGAAGCAGGCCACCTGTGTTACATGAGACCGTTGAAGGACGCGCTGCGTTCCGACGGCGACAGGGTTCTGTGCGTATTTTCTGACTTTGAGACCACACAAAATATGAGGTACTCCGACAAGGCCACAATACACGTGCCCACCCTGGTTTGCGTGTAACAGTTCTGTTAGCAGTGCGAAAATGTGGAAGACTGCGGCGACTACGTGCGATGCGGTAAGCGGAAGCTCTCGTTCTGGGAAGATCCGGCGGGGAGCTGGTATTATACCTACGTGAGCCACAACCTTGGGTCAATAAGATCGTCGTGATTGCGCATAACGCAATGCTTTCGACTTGCATTGCATTTTGTACAGGGCGATCTTTTTGAAATGGCAGCCCGAAATGATCTGAACGGGTAAATGATCGCGTGTATGAAGATGGAGCACCTGGTCTTTCTAGACAGCGTGTCCTTCCTTCCGTGTTCTTTACGTGAGCTGCCCGAGGCTTTCGGCTGATTGCATGCAAATCGTGGTAACCACACTAATTTAATACTGAGGAAAATCTAGATTACTTAGGCCCCATCCTCGACGTCTCATATTACGGAACGGAAGAGTTGAGCGAAGCGGAGAGGAGAGAATTTCTCGTCCGGTACGAAGGTCAGAAAAAGGCAGTGTTTGATAACAGGCGCGTGTTGGGAGATTACTTGCAAAAATGATGTCACTGTCTTACAGCAAGCGTACCGAGTGTTCAGAAGAGAGTTTTCCGGATAGGAAATATAGAGTTTTTCCAGGAAGCCATTATTATCGCGTCCGCATGCATTAAAGTGTTGCGTAAACGTTTCCTGTAGCTCGATACCATATGTCTCATCCCGACGGGCGGATACAGCGGCAATGTCAACTACAGTAAGAAAGCGTTGATGTGGTTGGTCTACAGGGAAATGACTGGTGGGGGACGCAAGTTACTGCACGGTCGCAACGGACACGAATACATGTTACCAGAACTCCCCCACTTTAGTGTGGACGGTTTCCGTCCGGGGACGAAGACCGTGTACGAATTTCTCGGTTGTTACTATGACGGTCATACCTGCCAAACCTACCGTAACCTCTGTAGGATGCGAGGGGACACGCTAGCGGTGAGATACGAGCGCACGATGGGGCGAATAGAGGAGATAACGCGCGTATTTTATCATGTAGAAAGACGGTGGGAATGCGCGTTTGATGAGGAAATTTTGTCATGTCACCCCGAAATGAAGACACACCCTGTAGTAGTAAATATTCGTCTGAACACGCGAGATGCCCTATACGGAGATCGAACGGAGGTCCTGAAATTTCACTATAAGGTACGCGAGGTAGAAGAGACAATACGTGGAAGTGATGAGTCTTAATCCGTACGTGTGTAAATATTTCAAATTTCCCTTGGGACACCCGTAATTGACGTCGGTGACGCGTGCCAAGATAGAGAAGCCATGATAAGGAAAGAGGGATTGATAAAATTTTGCATCCTACCACCCCAGAGGCACTGTGTGGCCTTATCGCTGCAACGGCAGGCTGTTCTGCCGGTTTATATCGTGCACCACCGAGAGCAACGCGGATGGCGAATGCGTTCACGAGACGTTTGCCGAGAAGTCCCTCACCGTTACGTGGGTAATCGATGAAGTTAGGTTGGCTGTGCAGACGGTTTATGAGGTCGTCGAGATTTTGGAGTTGTTTGAATATGGCGTAACGCCGTAAGATCCGCAGACGGGTCAGGACGGTCTCTTGATTGAGTATATGGATACATTTTTGAAATTGAAGATGGAGGCTAGCAGGTATCCGAACTGGGTTTGAACCCCGGTTGACGAAAATCGCTACATCACCAATTTCTTCGCTAGTTAGTGAATCAGTCTAGACAGAGGCTATAGTACCTAACGCCGCGAAACGCGGCGTGGCAAAACTCTGTATGAATTCCATGTGGGGCAAACTGACGGAAAGGAATAACAGGAAGAAATCCAAGATTATCTCGGACCCCCACGAACTCTACAGGTTCTTGGCCACTCCGGCTATCGAAGTCGTAAACCTGGTATTCGCCAGCGATAACATAGCCTGGGCATCGTGGCGTTTCATGGCAGAGGAAGAGATCCCGAGCTTTCGTCACACGAACTAAGTGATAGGCGCATACGTGAGAGCCGGCGCTCGCCTTCACTTGTATTCGTATCTAGACAGACTGCAAGAGAGGTCTATATATTGGCACACAGATAGCGTCGTATTCGTCCAGCCTAGAGACGAACCGGCGTTGGTCGAGACCGGGTATAATCTCGGGGCTTTGACTTCGGAACTGAAAACCTCCGAATTTATAGAGGAATTCTTTTCGGAAGGCCCGAAAACTATGACTACAAGACGGTTCATTCAGCGAAAGGCGAGCGAAACACGGTCTGTAAAATCAGAGGGATGACGCTGAATTATAGCACCTCGCAATTTGTTAATTTTGAGGTTATTAATGACATGGCTTTAGAAAGGCCCGAGAAGGGACACGTGACTGTACATACAGAAATAGAAGTTCAAACGTAAGATGAATTTGGGAGGGGGTGTAGTCTCTGTAATAACTGAAGCCGAGGATACATTATACATGATCTCCTTTTTCAAGAGGTGGCGTTTAGTTGACAATACGTCGGTACCGTTTGGTTATAAATAGGGCGAGTGACTGGGGGAGGAGCGTTTTACCGCCTGACCGTCAATGTGTGATGATCTTAAATTTGGGCTTCCGTTCTTGTGCATCCTGAGTGGACCTATTGGTTCCGGAAAATCGTCATAGTGAATACGCTTCATACGGAACCTCGACGCCCCCTGTACAGAACGGAAATTTGATGGCGCTATAGTCGGGTGTTACGGCGAGAAGAATGCTGTGCCCTCCCGTCACCAGCTGCCTACGAACATCAGATTTAACGAAGGCGTACCGGAGGATTTTGTAACGACGAAACGTACCTTGTTATCCTCGACAATCTGTTAAACGACGTCTATTCGATGCAAGTGTGCGACTTATTTACGAGAGGTAGCCATCACAGACATATAAGCGTTATTTTGGTCACTTAAAAGCTGTTTCATCAGGGCAGGTTCTGTATGTATAGCTCGTTAAATGCCCATTATATAGTGGCGTTGAAAAATGTCATAAATAAGAAACGGTTCATTGTAACCCGAGGATAGTATAGGTCTGTATAACGCTTACGTGGTCGCGACACAAGAACCCCACGGCTACCTCATCTTGGATCTGACACAACATACGAACGACGGCCTGAGGTTTCCAACCAACATATTCCCAACATATATACATCCCCTCGCCGTCTACTCTGATAGAGCGGATGAAGCGTGTGAGATTAAATTATCATAACCTGCAAACAGCCGAAAATAAATTGCGTAAAGCTATCTTCTCGAATTGTGAGAGAACTCGTGAATTGTTTAAGCGAGTGTGTCTTGAACGTTCTGAACGGCAATATAAAGTTGAGAGGTTTATCAATCGAGAGCTGCATAAACCCAAGGCCGCGCTTCGCAACGTCGTCGTCAGGCACGTGTCTGTCTCTGGCAAGAAGAGACTCATAGTACAGCGCGGGGGATTTCTGCTGCCTGTATCGAACGCAGTCCTACCGACTATCGATAGACCTATCTTACGAAACAAAAAAAACATTTTGCATATGAAGGAACTTATCCAATCCGATCGTTTGCATGAGGACAAACGGTCCCCTCTCAAGAAACGTATACATCACCCTTATGAGGAGTAGGTAAAGAAACGTAATCGTCACCCTTATGAGAAGCAGATTAAGATACGCAAACATCACCCTATGAGGAGTGGGTGAAAATGCGTCAAAAGTTGGAAGAGGCAGATATTAGAAAAAAGACGGATAAGAATGCATTTGTAGATTTTTAAGACGAGTAATGCCTACTTACTCCGAGCCGGCTAGCAAATCTTCCCCTTCTCCTCAAAAGTCGAGCCCCGGGACGCAGACGGTCATTTGTCTGCGTCATTTACCACTTCCCCAGACGAGTTGACGATGACAATGTAGATGATTATGATGATTATGACAATTTTGTAAAGTATGAGGCCCGAGCATACGGTAGGGAAAATGTCCGCCCTGTAGCTAGGCCCTACCGGATGGCTTACGTGTACAAGAGTCGTTTTCTTGACACACAATATGGCGTCCGTATGGATGGTGATATGGTTGTGATAGGCGATTCTCCGATAGTGGTAGATACCGATGGTGATATCACGATTAAGGAAAGATTGTTTAAGGGATCGAAGGGATTGTGCGAACAGTTGAAGCGCAAGGAAGTGAATACGGAATTTATCACCTATGATGATCTGAAGAGAATAAGAAAATATTTTAGATGACTAACGCTCATTTGATTAGAAATCATCCCTACGGTAACATTAATATAACACGTGGGATAATTTCTTGGTGTCATTGCGCCCATCTTTGCGAAACGGATGGTACGCGGTATCGAATCTTAAGTGGACAAAGTACTAATGGTTTCTACTAACAGTTTGTATTATGAATCCGTCAGACCGTCCGGTTTCTCGAACTTGAAGAAGATTTGTTCAGCGGTGGGAAGGAAATGTGGATCACAATCTGTCGGCGCTATCAGGCGTGTTTAGAGGAACAGATTGCCTATACGCTACACAGACAAGTGAGGAAGCATTTCGTGCGCAATCCCTATACCGTGACTAACGTGATGGATGTGTGGGAATGCGATTTATTGGATATACAGGTGTACGCAAAATACAATGGCAATCACAGATACATTCTATCTGTCATAGATTTATTCTCGAAATTTATTTATCTGATCTCCGTGAAGACAAAGAGCGGACCTGCAGTCGCCGCGGCTTTTCGGTCCATATTTGACGATGACCCGAAAAACTTTCACGACGTCCCTTATGGGTACGAACTGATAAGGGCAAGGAATTTCTAAATAAACATTTCAGGACATGTTACGCGATGGGGGCATACAGTTTCAAGTGTGCAGAAACCCCGACGTGTAAAATGCGGTCACGGAACGTGCGAATCGCACGATTCGTGACAGTGTATACAAATATTTTACTTATAAAATACTTTCAGATATATCGACGTTCTCACAAAATTTGTCAGGGACTACAATGACACGGTTCACTCGACGACAGGCATCGCGCCTTCGCGTGTGAAAGAATGGGACGTCCTCGCTATGTGGAAGAAGATGGAGGCTAATAGATCCCTTGTGGCTAAGGCCAGGTTTAGCGTCGGGCAACACCTGCGTATCAGCAAGGAGAAGATGAATTTTGCCAAGGACGGGGAGCATATTTTCTCGACCGAATTATTTCGGATTACGAAAGTTATAGAGAGGTGTCCACCACCCGTCTATGAGCTAGAGTATTTAAACAAGACGCCGATAGAGGGACAATTTTAGGGGAGGAACTGACTCCGGTTCGTATCTCGAAACAGACCTCTTAAGGGTAGATAAAATACCAGACAAGCGAGTTAGACGTGGCATTCGTGAGTATCTCGTCCATTGGAGCGGTTACAGTCAGGACTTCGACTCTTGGATATCTGCATCTAGCGTGAAGAATATCTGATATGACGTCACCCACTTAGTACCAATTTTACGTGACTCTGTTCAGCAACGCTTCGCAGGATGTCTACGACCAGATTACACACGCTGATTTCACGTTGAAACTAGCGTAATCTGTAGAATTGTGTTCGATCTCCAATTAGGAAGTGTTCTACTTCTCCCGAAGGGGCAAACCCCGTCCTAATTTACTGTAACCTGATATCTCCGCAATTCGTGGGCGACAGCACCGTCCGTATCATGCGGACGTTTCGTTTCTACCCTTCTGCAACGTGTCAGCACAAGTTTGTGAAAGTGCAATACCTGCCAGTCGAACAGCGCTGATTTCGGGACGTACGAATCGAGTTTCTGACGTTAGAGGGGGTGCACATCCCCTTTGAGGACAGCACATCGCCCGCGAAAGTGCTGCTTCATTTTCGCAAGAATTACGAGTGGTAAAAAAATCTATACAACACATGGCTTAGGCATCCAAAATAGTACATTTATTACGTTGCATCCTTTAGAGACGTACTACATCAATCAGGCTGGTCGCGGTCTTTCACCCACTTCGGGGATGGGCACTATCTATTTAGCCCCCTCTACCTTCAACGATGGCACGGGATCGTCAATTTTTTCGGCAGTCTCTTCCGCTGGGTGCGACCTCTCCTGTGGGTTGTGCCAAAGGCTGTGAGCCGTAGAGGCGTCGAGATACTTACCGATATCACGAAAAATACGTCGCCCAACGTGCGTGCATAGGATATCATATCTAAAAATGTCGGTGTTGCCATCACGGTATCCACACAGCGTTTAATCAGCAAGTTGCGGGGCAGGGTCCGCAAACGTGTCAGACGGGAAACGCCGACGACTCCGGGCCGGGGAGGCAAAAAGCCTAGAAAAAAGGCAAAGTTTGCCCGACTAATAAAAAGTGTCATTTTCTCCTAGTCTTATTCATTCACTTCATGTCTGCCACGGACATAGCGTCCGTAAGTAGTGAGGTCGACATCTTCGCGTACAGACCCTTTCAGACGTCTTGGGTCGCGACTATTGAGATCGCGTACAAATCTATCGCCCTCGAAATCATAACGATCTGGAATTTTTTATACCTGACTATAACAATACCTACATACGTCTCAATATCAAACTCTTTGTCCGGGGTAAATTAGTCGACCGGGTTTCTGGAAAGAATGTGGAACCGTCGTACCACACGGCCGTGACCAATAATTTCCTGCACTCACTGTTCAGTCAATGTAACGTCGCTCTCAATGGCGTCACAATCACGCAAGCGAGCGTTCACTATAATTATCGCTCTTATCTCGAGACTCTCCTGACCTACGGCACCGGTGTGGAAGCCACGCATCTCACGAACGAGTATTGGTATCGTTACCCTAGCAACATGCTGCCCTGTGACCCCTAGGCCGACACTATAACCGCTACGACAAGCATGGGATTTATCACTCGCTTGTACAGACTTGGCGCTAGTAAAGGGATCCAGCTTTTCGGCCACTTGCATAGCGGTCTGTTTAACGTGCCGCTTACTGCCTGGCGTGAGCCTGCAGATCAGTTTGACGAAGGCCCTACCGAGTTTCTACATGATGACCAAGGCCGCCGATTCAAAGACCGAGTTCAAGTTTTTGGACGCCCAATTATTGGTCAAGAGCGTGAAACCTGACCCCGTCATGTTGTTAGCTCATATTTCTACGTTGAACACGGGAGCTCTCGCGCGGTATAATATGATGAGAGTCGAACTCAAGTTGTTCACATTCTCCGCCGAATCAAAGTCTTTGTCTATCAAAAACGCCAAAACGCCTTCTCTTCGCCGTGTCTAAGAACGCCGATTTTATAGGCTCTATGGACACAAACCCGTACAAATTTCGACATTACGATATCAGCAACTTTTCGCTGTTTGTGAACGGAAAACAGTTCCCTAACGATTGCCTATCTCTGGGCATGGATCAAGAAAAGACATCCGTAATGGGCTATAGGACATTGTTCGAAGGGTCAGGCATACATCACTCGAACTCGGGACATCAGATAACGCACGATATGTTTATAAACGGTTATTTCATGTTACTCTTTGATCTCACACCCGACCGGGGCGCTTCTGAGGGTCACACCTCCCACCTCGAAAATGGCAATATCAGGGTGGAGTTGAATTTCTGCAAGCCATTACCCACGGCGATCACGTGCGTTCTGTACCTAGAATTTGACAATTCCATCCTCATTAATTTAACGCGTAACGTCACGACCGACTTTTAAAAATAGATGGACACCGTGCAGATACTGTGTACACTGCGCAATGTAAATTCCTTCCTTGACGTCTAGGCCCCTGATCTCCTGCCACGTTCCATCACGAAAACTTGCACCGTCATTGTCAATGCCGATCCCCACACAGAGGGAGGTTCACACTGGCTAGCCGTTCACTTCCGCCCCAAATCTTCGAGTGCATACTACTTTGATTCTTACAGCATCGTACCGTTCTTGCCCGACATCCTGGCATACATAAGGCGTAAATGCACGACCTGGAACCATAACAAGAGACAGTTGCAAGCCCTGACTAGCGACGTCTGCGGAAAGTACTGCTGTCTATTCGCCCTCTACATGGATCGGGCTACACTCCCCAGCAATTGATAGCGCTCTTCGACGCGTGTAACGCTGACCGGCAGGTGGAGAGGATGTTCACCGCCGAATTCGGGACCGAAATGCCTCATGGCGGCTTGGGTCAATGTTGTCGCAGCTGTATGTAAAAGGTAAGTACTTTATGTATAATTATCATTCCTAATGTAACATGGCTGGGAGTAGTAGAGGCCTTGATCGATTAGGTGTTTTTGAGGGGGCGGCAGAATGAGACGGTTGTCAAGGAGCTCTGCTTGGACAACACCGAGATATTCCGTTTCAAACCTCTACACGATGGCGGATCACGGCTCGACAGAGAACGGCATAAATTATACCGACCGGTATATAAATTATATGGAATTATACACTGTCCTCAATGAGGTCGTGGTCTGTTTCGCCCACCTCCACGCTTACGGTGTCTCGAAATGCATGTTTCTCGCCGGACTGACCGGACTGCTGATCCATAACCTAGAGGATATCAACTGCCCTCCATCCGACTCTTTCAGTCACGACCACTGTTCTACCCTGTCCTACCAAAAGTTTCCCAAATTCGCTTGCGCAACGAAAACCGCGCATTCTCTCTACGATTTGTTGATGTACTATGTGCAGAAGAAAGTTTTCGTCCAATGCCCTCCCGACATGACACGCCATACTGCCGATTTTGTTGCAGACGTATAAATCGGCCGTGCACATCGCCTGCCCCGTCACTCAGCTCCTGCTACGATGGCATCTAGACGTAAGCGAACCTCGTCAGACAGTGCTGTTGCTGCTGCAGCCGGCGCCAAGAGGATGATGTTGCATCACACCCAGGAGGAGGAACATCTGTCCTCCTCCGACATCTGTACCTACAGGCCTGCCAATCCCTCTTTCGATCCCAAGCGGGTCCTGCTCCGTCGCATGTTCTTTATCAAGGAGGGAAGACCAAGTACGTGTCTGTAGGTTTCTACCCTGCACGTGACTATCAACCCTTGGTGGAATTCGGCGCCATTCGAAGGGGCGGGTCCAAGTCGTGCATTCTCACCGACGAACAAGTCGCCTCGTTGGCGCATTGTCTGCCAGCGATACGCGATTCCATTTGCGTCGGTGGGGACCGCGTCATCATCAAGTGTGTGTGTCAACTTTCGACTACACACGCCAAGGTGGCACGGGTCGGCCAGACTGTTTGTCGGCACGGAGTACAGAGCCTGACGCTAGCTGACATGGACTAACTGGTGCGAGTGTTTCACATCCTACAACCAAAATTGCGCGATTACATAATCGATTTGTCGGGCGTATTGTCCTATGTTACATCGTCCTTAACTTCAGTGTCATATATCGAACCGATGCCTATAGCCAGTAAAAACATAGACTACCCTAACCTGTCCGAGGAACTCGTAACATTTGTGTAAACTGGTTTAATAAACGGCAATTTTGGCTGATTGATGTTTCATTTAGTATTGTAATACTAACCTATATCTATCCTGCGACTATTCCTTGTCTGGCAACAGCATCGCAGAGAACGCCCTCTTCAGGACGAAGCAGCAATATGATACCTAGATAGTAGCACTGCCATATAACCTTGCACATTTTACAGACCTCAGAAATGTAAGCCCAATTCTAGATGTACCGTAGTATTTTTTTAGGTATGTCATGACAGAGAGCTCTCCGTTACAGTTCACCTCGGTACTACCGACGAATTTTTCCCTCTTAGAGAAGCCATTAACATAAAACGTAGGGATACTAATTATTATTTGCCGTTTCACTAGGACCCATATAAGTTTATTTCATGTTCCACATACCCGTTTTATTCACAGCAGTAGCGTCAGCAACAGCAACGTTGCGAAATAAGTGGATTTCACAGCAGCGTTGAGAACACAGCAGATTTCACAGCAGTGGTTTTCACAGCAGCAGTTTTGAGAACATAGTTGCAATAAGGATTACACGTAACGTTTTATACAGAACCGTATATCTAGTCCCCGACCCAGCACACGCTCATGTCAGCTCCAAGTCCTTTGTTCTCAAAGCGCGTTTTGGAATGTACTTACCGAAGTTGCTTATGAGGTGTCACAGTTCAGCATGTCCGATGCGTCAGCTCTGTGCATGCGAAGCGAACAAGGGTAACTATCGCCGAGGAACAACGATATGGCTATGAACTTTTCACGGCGGCACTCGGTCGGGATAGAGATTTTTCAGCACCCAACGACTTACGATCGGGAGGCCCTGTAACACTACAGACTTACTCACACCTCCATAACTCGTGTCCTTCCCACTCAAGCTAAGAACTTTTCAGCACCCCGACTTATGGCGACGCCATGTCGGGAGGCCTTGTAACACTTCGGACTTACTCCCACCTCCATAACTTGTTTCCTTCACCCTCAGGCTAAAAACTTTTCTGCACCCACGGCTTACTGCGACGACCGGTCAGGAGGCCCTGTAACACTAGGACTTATTCCCACCTCCGTAACTCATTTCCTTCTCACTCGGGCTAAGAACTTTTCAACATCCGGAGGCTTGACACTAGTAGGCTAACTACTTTCAACACCTCAGCCGGGGCTATGCAATTTTCACCATGGTGACACTCGATCGGGGGCTTCACACCTCTGTAACACTAATAAGCTAAGAACTTTTCAGCATCCAGGGTTTGACACTCGGTCGGTGCTTGACATCTCTGTAACACTAATTGGCTATGCACTTTTCACCATGGCGACACTCGGTCGAGAGGGCTTGACACCTCCGTTACGCTAAGAACTTTCCGACACACATCTATGGCTCTGGTAGCGTCAAACAAACTTTGGACGAACTCTATAAATGATTTCCAACTTGTAAGTACCGTACCCTATCTCCAGAGCTGGAAGGTATGACTTCATCACTAGCTAGCGACGTTCGTGAGACTATGCGATTACGTTGCCAGCGAAGCGTTACTTTCCCACACGTCTCACAAGATAGAGCGATTGCTGACACATGCTTACAGCACCTCTCATACACGTGCCGGGAAAAACAAGGTAAGATGCTATATACTTCACAGTCCCTTCTTCCATTCATCTACATACCACACTTACGGCCAAATAAGCCTATTTTTGAATGCAAGAACGTACCAAGGAAATTTCCTAATTTCCTAACCATACCCTCAACATATACCAATCCTCACGGCGGCACCACGTCCATTCAGGGGTGTACACTACCTACCAATTCTCACGGCAGCATGCGGGGCGGCTGTCCTTTAGCCACGTATTCTGCATAGTACTTTCTTACATTCACTTTCATACCACACCTACGGCCTAATAGACCAATTTTTGAATACAAGAACGTACTAAGTAACTCTCCTCTTTTCCACTCCAACCTTACCCATCCACACGGCGACACATCTCTTTTTTAGACAAACCAGCGCCATCTTCTGTCTATCATTTTCAATCCCCATCCACACGGAGGCACGGGGCGTAGGGAGGGCATGGATATTACCTTCGCGGTTGGCAACCTGCGGCTTCGAACCACATCTTCTTCTATTAACTGGGATCTCAAACTTACCTTCTTAATAATACACTCCACCCTGACAAAATACATAATTCAGTAGTAGAAAGCCGGGCGCCATCTTGGATGAATCCTTTTTAATAATACTCCCCACACCTCACACTTTACTACTCACTCTAATTTTGTAAAGAAAGACCAGCTTGATGCACAGCTTATTCTTATTATATTTCGTTAACCTCTACATGTTTCGGGCGTATCTGGGCCCATAATCAGGAGGTACAACCGTATGTATACAACAGTTGTTAATCATTATTATTTTTAGATGACTGTCTGTTGCCTTGGTTGGTCTAGAACTGGGCTTAGTATATTTCGTCAACCTCTACATATTTTGGGGCTACCTAGGGCCACCATCAGGAGGTACAACCGTATGTATACAACAATTGATACTTATTTTTATTTTAGATGACTCTTCTCCTGTTTGGATTGGAACTGCAGTTCCAATCCAACTAACAGTCATCTAAAAAGAATAAGTACCAATTGTTGTATACATACGGTTGTACCTCCTGATAATGGGCCTAGATATGCCCGAAACATGTCGATGTGGACGAAATATACGGAGAATAAGCTGAGCATCAATTTTTTGTGACACGATTATATCGAGATGCACAGTCAACGAAACATAAGATACTCTCTAATTTTGTTTTCAAATTTACGACATAACCTGTAGAATATTGTACTAGCTGCACATTATGTGCTAATATTTATGTAGATGAAGATGTTTTCATGCATTTTCGTTTCATCGAAAAATCAAGGGCATTTATTACCAACATTGTTGCTTATCACGTACTGCTATTTGCATTCTTTCGTACTCGTCATACTAATCATTAGTTTTGAAATAATGCGATCGGAACGCCATACTGAGCTTTATGAATAAACGAACACAACACATGTCTATTTAGTATTTGCTTTGACGGCTTTGCCATAGTGCAGTGAAAAGAATCAAGTAAAATCAATCTCTTTATTTTCCTTAAATATGAATCCCACAGCTTTGTATGGCTCAATAACGTTGTCACAATTTCCGTCAAATTGTAACCTTAGCGTGTTCTGGTGGCTTTTAGTTAATTTGTTCATAAAAAAAGACGTTCCATTTGCCGACCGGAGCTGCAAATGTGATGTGAAATTTGTACGTTGACTCGCGAGGGCGTGTGCACGTGTCATCCTATAAGCGTGCCGCTGTTACGTAAAGGCGTCATACAAAGTTTCAATGCAGCCACTTTACTAACACGGAGAAATGAAAGAAAGAAGGAAAAAGACCTAAAGGAACAATCGAAGAATGAAGGAAATAAGAAAAACGCGTTGTTAAATCCGGGTTTGTAATAGGCTGTTATAGGAACGGTTTAGCTCAGGCTGCTAATGCGATTTTGAACCCTTAAGTTTAGTGGTTGGCTATAAGGTGGCATATAGACTAAAACTGTGACCGACACAAACCGTATTTTGAATACAAACCACAATTTCATGTATTTGCCTTTGATTGTTGGTGTTAGTGGATTCTATGGCCGAATGTTACTGTCAGGGTAACGGTTTCGTTGACCAACAAGCGATTATATATCAGTTGCTTCCGAAGAGCCTCAACAGAGAGTTACGTATCACTGAGTTGGGTGTGATACTTCTGAATGTTACATGGTTCTGTGCTAATCGTAGGAAAAATAGTCGTGCCTGTGGCAGTAACCATCCTTACTTACTTACTTACTTACTTACTTACTGCATGAAGCGAGTCCTTGAGAAGCTAACCGGTTTTAAAGCTAGTCAAGAAATTCCCCGCACTTTTGGAACCTGGATGTTCATTACCGCAGTAAAAAGTGCCCGCCTCCTGTCCCTATCCTGAGCCAGCTCGAACCTGTTCATACACCCACATCCCACTTCCTGGATATTGATCGTAATATTTTCCTCCCATCTACGCCTGCTTCTCCCGAGTGGTCTCTTTCCCTCAGGTTTCCCCACCAAGGCAGTGACCATACTAATACAAAAACATCCATAGCAAGGAATTTTTGGCACTGGGAAATGTACACACATTACAAAATTTGAATTCGGATCTCGAAGATGCAAAGAACTGCGAACCTAGGCGCTGATGGTAATTTTCCCTCTTTTTTTTTGGGGGGGGGGGGTGATGAATAGCCAAAAAATAAGTTTATATTGTGTATAATTCTGTAATTAATGAGCGTGAACTAATTGTGACCTTGTTAGGAGAATTCGCCTCCGAAATTTATTGTCCGTTTCCAGCGCTGAGTTAAAATCATGGCGGTCACGTACTTAGAGATGAATGCGTAGTGGACACAAATGGCACCTACTACTTGATAGCAGAGGACACAAGCTTCTGTAAACGGGGAATATTCTTATTGTATGTTTATGTACCTTCATCATGCCAGCTGACATTCTTCGGCTAACTTAACTGAGGTTTTTCCGTGTTTTTTTCCTCAGTTGTATGGCAAATGTCAGGGTAAATCCTTCAAAGATGGGGTACGGTCCGCCCTCTTCCAAAATATTTGTGTTGTTCTATGTAATGTTTGTTTTGTGTCGTTCTGTGTATTGTTTTTGTGTAAATGTGTACTGTATTACTGCCACCGGTTGATTACTCAACTGCAGTTAACAAATTAATCGTATCATATCATATCATATCATACCATATGGCAAATTCCTCCGTTTCGTCGGGTACTTTATGGAAATACGGTGGAATAACAGTAAAGTTATATTTCAAATGTTCTTTTTAGAATTTAAAACAACTCAAATTATGCATAATGTAGAATCCATCTTAAGAAGTTTACATAGTTAGACTTACTCACCTACTGACAGTCGTAACACATCTTCGTGCAGTACTGACACTGGTAAGAGAAAGACGGGCTGTCGTAACAAGATGGACGTGTTCTCTACGTTTCTCAGTAGTTCGCTACGAGCCTTTCAACCGAGTGGACGTACTGACAGTCGCTAGTGCTTATTGACGTACGGCCGGTTCTCGAGCTCATAAAGGGGAATTGTAATGAAGTGTCATGCAGTACATTAACACAAGTGCCCAACACACGCAACAGCGATAATGTTATCAGTGTGAGTC
>Ga0123355_10006957_pt1 | contig 16846 bp, 16 predicted proteins | sample TergutEmb28metaG_3_FD_89872 | JGI IMG/M metagenome (GOLD analysis project Ga0123355, IMG submission 89872) | Embiratermes neotenicus P1 segment gut microbial communities from Petit-Saut dam, French Guiana - Emb289 P1 | ecosystem: Host-associated > Arthropoda: Insects > Digestive system > Gut ...
ACCCGACCGCGAGCTTTTCACTCGCCCGAAAACGCCGGAAATCACTGGTTTCTTTGGCATTTTCTTGTCCGCCCCGCTCGGAGCGACAAAGACTATTATAGGCACATCCTTTCCGCATGTCAACCCCTTTTTTTAAATTTTTTTGAAAAAATTTGCGGTTTTTTTCCGAGGACACTTTGACTTCAGATAATTCCCGCTTTGGGACGAAAAATCGCCCCCAAATTTGAACTGCACTGCGGCTTTTGTTTCTGTGGGGAAATTCGCTGTCGCACTGCGGGCGAATGGCCCAGCAATGTACACTTAGCTATCGCCTCGCACATTGTCTCTAAATTTAATTACGACAAATGCAACGAAAATAAGGACAGCGATAGAAATTACTATGACTCCCAAAACCCCTGCACCGACGGAAAAGGCAATAACTGCGACAATGGCGGCAATGGGTCCAATTATAACCATCCCAAATAATGATTCAAAAAAAGCATGAAATATCGCTCCTATCACTTCGATTACGTTTAATTCGGCAAACACCCTTATTCTCCCATAATTAGCACAATCATTTCTCCAATCTCTTTCTGCCGTGCAATGAGTTGAAACATAATCCGGAAAATGGGACAACCATTCATTCCATCTGCTATCAGCGTATTTGTCGTTGTAAACCTTGCACATGCCGCATCTTTTATTAAATTTGGGACACATTTCTTTTATCCTCTCCTGCCGCATCTTGACGGCTAAAAAATTTCTCCCTCAAGTTTTCCCTCTGCATCCAACGCCTCCAATTCCGCCAAATATTCCGGTACATAAACGGTTATATGATTTTTCAGCATATTTGCGGTCATAAAATCAATCGCTTCGCCTCGGTTAAAGCGTTTTTCCGTTTCATCTATGAAATCGCGCGACGTGGACATATCCTTTAATATTTGCTCCCGCGTTCTTACCGGTTTCACCACACCACCCCCTTTGCCGGCTCAATTGACTTCCGACGTCGCGTTAGTAGGAGAGTGTTGAAAAATTACGCTTTCGCATATGCCGCATCTCGGAAAATGACCTGAATCCGTCATTTTCCTGCGATACCGGCACAGCAATGGCGGGCGTTCTTTGCCCGTACCCTCAAGCTATTTTTCAACACTCTCTATAGCGAACATACTTGAGACGTCCGTTCATGTCGTTCGCTGTACAAAACGCCGCGCACGAAAAACCGCCTCGATTCTTCCCGCGTTTACATTTTTCACTTCATTTCGACGTGTGTAAAATGTGGAAAAATTATAAAAAAAAAAAAACGCCCGTCAATCGAACAAATATCGAATGTTGAGCGTTTTTGCAAAAATTCTTCCAACTGACCGCAAATTATCCGTAAACGAAAAATTTCAAAAAAGTCAGCGCACTACCTCCCCTCCTCCCAAACCCGCGCGGCAAGAACGGTCATGTCATCTTTAAGCCCGCTTCGCGAGCGACGTTCCGCTTCGCCGAGAATATGGTCGGCTAAATCTTGGGGGGAGGTGTGGCGGCAGGTTTTTAATACGGCTTTCAGCCAGTTATCGCCAAAATATCCTCCGCCGGGGGATTTTTTTTCGCTTTCGAAATCGCCGAATCCGGTTTCGGCAACAGACGATTGTTTTCCGCTCGCGAAAGCATCCCCGGCTTCGAGAGAACGCTCCCCTTCATTTAATATGTCGTCGGTTACAAAAACCCCGTCCGTTACCATCACAATTACATCCCCGTGGCGCAAATCGCGCTCGGTGATTTCGAGGTCAACGTCGTTTAACATTCCGATGGGCAGCGATGCCGACGAAATCACGCTCACCCGCCCGTCGCGCAAAAGATATGTTTCCGCCGCGCCGATTTTAATAAATTCCGCCCGCCCGGTGTAGAGGTCGATGGAGCAAATATCAAGCGTCGCGAAACTTTCTTCGCCGCTTTTGAGAATCAGCACGGAATTTATCATGCGCACGGCAAGCTCTTTGTCGAAACCGCTTTCGATAAAATCTTCCAGCAAGCCCACCGTTGCCGCGCTTTCGCGATGCGCGCGTTCGCCGCTACCCATGCCGTCGGACAGCGCAAGCAACGCCGAGCCGTTTCGCAGCTCCATGGCGGAATAACTGTCGCCGTTTTTTCGCGCGGTTTTCGCCCGCGACGCAACGCCGCTTGTCATGCGCAATTTTCTGTCTTCCATAAAACGTGTGCGACATACGCCGTTTCGAACGTCACACGCGCCGGTTTGCTCGCGCATTTTTCGCTTCAGCACGGCGTTAAGTACGGGCAAAATTTCATTCGCACATTTTTTTTTGCCGATGCACGGCTTGTGGTTAATCGAAACCTGATATCGTCCCGCCTTGTCCTCAAACACAATTACGCTCAAAACTTCAATTTTTTGCTTGAGCAACGCCATTATCATTTCTTCCTCGAGTCCCTCGTGAAAGCGCAGCGACATATCAATTTCATCCGACAAACATTTCACGATGCCCGAAACGCCGTGCAATTGTTGGCTGATTAACTCGCGAGATTCGGCAATTTTATTGTGCCAACGCAAATCATTGCGATACGCAGAAAAAATTGTGTTCAGCTCCTGCAAAAATTTTTTCGGCGCGCGACATTCGGCGGAAAAATTTTTGCTTATATCTTCCGGCGACGCCGCGCCGCGACCGGCACACACATTTAAAAGTGAAAAAATTTCGCTGTGCGTGTTGTACAAATTATCTTCCCAACACAAATCACGATTCGCGCATGTTCCGCAAGCCCGCGCCGCAAGGTCGTCGATTAACAGCGATACGTCGTGCTTGTTCAGCCCGGTTTTCGGCTTGGAAAGTCCGCCGAAAGTATCGGCGAGTTTGCCGAACGCCGACGAAAAAGCATCGAGCCGCCGAGTGGTTTCTTCCTTAATTTTTTCCATGTAGTCATCCGCGCTGTCCAAAACCGGATTGATTGCCGATGCAACATTAAAATAAAAACTCTGCGGCGTGAGGAAGAACGCAAACCCCGACGCAATCAGCGTGTAAACCATCGGAAATCCGAGCCACGGTCGCGCCAAAACAAATAACGCCGCCGCACCCGCAATTGCGATTCCGGCAACAACAGCCGGGCGCGGATATTTCTTGCCCAAATCTCCGGCGAATCCGCCGCCGAGTCCCGCAATGCCAAGCACCGCCGCCCATTCCGGTCCCCAGTATCCGGCCAAATGCAGAAAAAATCCCAAAAGCATTCCGGCCGCCGCCGCCATCGCCGCGCCGCCCTTAAACGCAGTAATGCAAATCACATACAGGCAGAAAAATATTCGAAGCGGAACAGCTCCTACATATATATCGCTCGCGCCGGCAATCACGCCGGCAAAAACGACGGTAAGCGACGCGACATCTTCGCCGGAAAGCAATTTCGCCCGACGCCGACGCCCCGCGATAATCACATGAGCGCGTTTAATAACGAGCGTCAATGCGCCCGCCAAAACGGTTTCCAACAAAACAACGGTGAACGCAAATAAATTTATTCCGTACATCGCGCTCACGATGACGCCCGCCAAAAATGTCGCGCCGGACGCCGCCGCCGCAACCCAATACACTTTGAGCCACGTTCGATTCCTGCCGAAATATCCTGCGCAAAAATACCACGCACAAAGCATTCCCGCCGCAAAAACGTAACGCAAAACAAACAAATCTCCGCCGAGCCGCGTTGCAAGCCCCGCACCAACGAACAGCGCAGCAATATAAAATCCGTGCGCCCCCATAAACGCCGCCAAAAACGGCACGGCCAACGGATTAACAAATCCGAAAACCTGCGCTCTGCCAACAAAAAAGCCAAATACGCAAATAAGCGCGACAGCGAGGTCTTGTCTGCCGAAGCGTGCTTGCGGTGTTTTTTTCGCGAGTGTATTCATGCACCCATTTTAGGCTTGTCCGGGTGCGGATTATGTAAAATCTTGTGACGCGAAAATCAATTTTCGGGGCGTTGCTCCGAACCCTCTCGCGTGCTTCGCACGCTGGCCGGGCGGCCCGCCGCTCCGCGACGCCGGCTGCGCCGGAGTCAGCCCCACCCGCTTTTTGAAGGGTGGCGCGGGAAACGCTCGCTTCGCTCACTGCGCCCTAAATTTAAATCGAGCTTTCGCGCGATTTACCCACACACTTCACTTATGAACATTTCTATTCGCGCCGGGTTCGGGCGACCGCTGACGCGCAAAACCGGCAAGCCGATATTTTCATACAGCCCGTTCACGAAATTATCACGCGCTACTCTGTCCGGCGCGGCGTGGCTTTTGTCATCAACTTCGATGCCCGTTACCGGCACGAACTTCCTGTCGCAAAGCAAAAAATCGATGTGCTTGCACGAAATTTTATTGAAGTGCGTGTAAAAATCCGAACCTTTTTCGTATCGTTTCACCGTAACGTTTACAAAGTCGGCGATGCGCGGTTTTGCAAAAACATGAAGCCCGTATTTCGCGGCAATCGGCTGCAACACAGCAAAAAAAGACGCTTCCCTCGGGGTCAAAAACGCCCGGTTAAGCTCATAAACATCCGGAGCGGACGCGCGCCGCCGCTTTGCAAAAATCACAAGCAACACGAACAGCAAAATAACCGCTCCGAAAATAATATACGGCAGAAAACCTTCCATGATTAACACCCTTATGTATAGCGGCTTGCCGGTGCAAGCCGAAAAAGTAAAATTTAACGATTAAGCCGTGCGTATGCTTGTTTTGCACGGGTCTCCACTGCGTCAATTTCTTCGGCAGTCATGCCGCTTCGCAACCGCAGTTCACTGCCGCTTAAATAGTCGGCAAGCTCTGCCGCCTTTCCGTTTTCTAAAAATTCCTGTGCGAGTCGGTTGTCGAAAAGTGCATCCTCCGCAACCTTTTGAAATTCGCGGTTTTGCATTTTGCCACCTCCTGTTCATTACTCCCGTTTCACCATGCGCATGGCAGGAATCGAACCTGCGACCTACCGCTTAGGAGGCGGTTGCTCTATCCCCTGAGCTACATACGCGCTTGTTGCATTATACCGGATTGTTCGACAACATGGAAATACCCTCTACATGTCATCCGAAAAACTGCGCACCCGACCGTTTTTTTTGTACGCGATTACGGTTTCGAGGTTGATGCATTGCAGGGCGTTGAACACGTTTTTTTCGACGTCGCGGTTTTGGAGTTTCATTCCGGCTAAAAGGTCTTTTACGGCGGCGCGGGCGGAAATATTTCCTTCGTCGCAATGAGCGGCAAGAGGGCAGCCGCCGCAACTTATAAATTCGAGCCCGTTATATTTCTGCCACGCGATTACGGCGGCTTCATCAATGCAATACATCGGGCGAATAAGCCGCATGTCGGCGAAATTGCGGCTTTTTAACATGGGCATCATGGTTTGAAATTGCGCACCGTAAAACATTCCCATCAGCGTGGTTTCAACGACGTCGCTCATGTGATGCCCCAGCGCGATTTTGTTGCATCCGAGGTTTTGCGCGGTTGAATACAAGAATCCGCGGCGCATTCGGGCGCAAAGATAACACGGCGAACCGCCGCTTTTTTTCACAACTTCGAAAATGTCGGAGTCGAATACTTTAACAGGCACGTGCAAAATTTGCGCGTTTTCAAGAATTTTTTCAAAACTCGGCGAGTCGTAACCGGGGTTCATTACGATAAATTCAAGCTCGAAAGGCATTTCGCTCAATCGCCGAAGTTGTTGAAATAATTTCGCCATTAAAAAGGAATCTTTTCCGCCGGATATGCACACCGCAATTTTATCGCCGGCGCGCACCAAGTCGTAATTTTTTACAGCGCGAATAAACTTCCGCCATAATTCGCGCCGAAATTTCTTGTGTATGCTGCGCTCAATTTTTTGAATGTCCGTGAGTGTTGTTTTCATTTTAAAATTCGCCCGCCGTGTTTGAAATTTAGATTTCGAAAAAATTATACCTCCGTCCGGGCGCGAGCGAAAGCGAACATTTTTTTGAGCATTCTCGTTCAAAACGTGTGACAATTTGAAAAATGCATTCGATTTGTGATTTATTCCTTTTACAGCATAAAATATTTGACAGATTTTAGAACCTGTGATATTTTTCACTGAGCCGTCACATACGGGCGGCATAATTTTTACATCCGTAGGAGGATTTGCTGCATGAAAACCGGAACAGTAAAGTGGTTCAACGCCGAAAAAGGGTATGGATTCATTTCCATCCAAGACGAAGATGACGTTTTCGTTCACTTCTCTGCAATTCAAACCGACGGCTTCAAAACTCTCGACGAGGGTCAAGAAGTTCAGTTTGAAGTAGTTCAAGGCGCAAAAGGCCCTCAGGCCGCAAACGTGGTTCGCATTTAGTCTTTGGTTTGGTTTTTAGTATCTGTCAATCCATACCAAAGTTATTTATAGGAACGACAGTACCGAACGCACTAAAAGCACAGAATCAGTTGCCCCTCCCTTGTTAAGGAGGGGCTTTTTTTGCTAAACTTCTTGCAATAATTCCGAAATTTTAATTTCGGACATTGGCGGCTTGCCGAGCGACAGTTGTTTTGCGAAGCAAAACGACAAAAAGCGAGGCGTTTTGCCGCGATGGCTGAAATTAAAATTTCAGAATTGCAAGAAGTCCGGTTTGCGGAATTTTTTTTGCAAACCCAAAAGGAGTTTTACATGTTTATCGTAATCGAAGGAATCGACGGCAGCGGAAAAAGCACCCAAGCTCAACGGTTGGGGCAATTTTTTCAAAGCCGCGGCGAAAAGTGCATCGTAACGCGATTGCCGAGCGACAACGCAATCGGAAAACTTGCGCGAGCGTCATCAATGGGGCAATTTTCGGCAGAACGTGAGGCTCTCGCGCTGCTTTATGCGGCGGATATGGCGCAACATTTTCACGAAGAAATTCGCCCCGCCCTCGAACGCGGCGACCATATCATTTGCGACCGTTGGTATTTCTCGACCCTTGCGTATCAGGGGAGAGTGTTGAAAAATGCCGTGAGCTGCGACGAGTTCGCAGAAAACCGGCGGATTCAGGCCGGTTTTCGAGAACGAGCGTATGCGAACGGACAATTTTTCAACACTCTCCGGGGGGGCAGCGCGTCGCCCGCTGAGTCGTGCCGGCAGCGCAAAGAAACGGCGGCATCGAGCGGAGTCGCGGGCAACGGCGGAACGGGCGAACGCCCTGCTGCGGACGACGACGCAATTTCACGCATTTTGGCGTATAACCAAAACATGCTCGCCCGATGCTCGCCCGATGCGGTGCTTTTTTTCGACCTGCCGCCGGAGGAATGTATGCGGCGCATTTCCGCCCGCCGAACGGAAACAAGCATTTACGAAACAACCGCAAAACTGCACCGGCTTCGCGAATCCTTTTTACATGTTTTCGAGCGTCTGCCGGAAGGCGTACACATAATAAATTCTGCCGGCAGCGAAGATGAGGTTTTCGAAAAAGTTTTGGAGGTTGTGCGAGGCGTGTTGCGGCAATAGCAGTTTTTTGCTGCGGTTCGGAAAAACTGCTTCCCCTACACACTCCCCGACTCATACGTAAAGCCTTCGCCGTGAACGTCGGAAATCGTATCGGTAATCATAAAGGCTTCTTTGTCGTGGCGGTCAACGATTGCGAGAAGTTGCCGGTAATCTTTTTTGTTCAGCGTAACCATAAGCATGGGTCGCTCGGTGTTTTCAAACGCCCCCACCGACGGAATTATTGTTACGCCGCGCCCGATGTCGTGCAAAATTTCCTGCGTAATCGCCTCGTGAACGCCGCTTATTATATACACCATTTTTTTCTTGTTTATGCCGTTTTCCAAGTAGCTCATGGTTGCCGATGTAATAAAAATCGACGCAATCGCAAAAAAGAACGCATCAACATCGAACACAAACAGGCACAAAATTACAACAATTCCGTCGGTTATAAACAGCCCGACAGACGGCGACAGGTTAAAATGTTTCTTCAAAATAAGCGGCGGAATCGCCGTGCCGCCGCTCGACGCATTGTTGCGATACAAAATTGCAACGGCAATGCCGAAAATCGCGCTGCCGATAATCATGGAAAGCATGGTGTCGTTAATCAACTTATATTGCGGCACTATGCCGATAAATACCGGCAAAAGCCCCGCTCCGATAAGCGTGTTTAAAAAAATCTCTTTGCCCAAAAAAATAAGCGCGAGAATCAGCACCGCCGCATTTCCGATATAAACAACAACCGAGCGGCTTACCCCAATCCATTCTTCCAAAATAATCGCAAGCCCGGTAAGCCCGCCCGCCGCAATACTGTGCGGCCCCAAAAACATGTTGACGCACACGGCTATCAGCACTATCGAAACCAAAATGTAAAACAGCCGCTTCAAAAAATTTTTTATTTTCTCACCCATAAAAACAGCCCCTTTCGGCTTATAGCGAACGCATTTCAATTGTGCGTTCACTATATTTTGCCAAAGGGGCTGTTTTTTATGCAGAATGAGCTGCGTTCGACAAGTCGGCTCTTACATCGCCCGTATCGTCGTTTGCGCACCAACCGTAACCGTAAACCGGCGCGTACCCGCTCCGGCGGCATTTTCGGCGGCGATGGTAAACGCGAACGTGCCGTCGCGCGAGGGTGTTCCCATCAAAACGCCGGTTGTCGGAACAAGCGTCATTCCCGGGGGAAGATTTCCTTCGGTAACGCGCCAATGCACGGGCGCGTGATTATTTTGCGTTGCGGAAAACTGCATTGCAATATGCCTTCCGTTGTCGCGGCGAAGAACGCCCTCGTTTACAACGGGAACGGAAATATTCGACTCGTGGTTTTCAAGCGAAGCAAGCACGGCATAAAACGCCGCCTTCGCCTGACGCTCCATATCGAAAAGTGCCGGCCGTTGCGAATAAGGCCATCTTCTCCACGCGCCCTGTTGCGCGGGCAAATCTTGCCAAATGAAGAACGTCACACGCTCAATATAATCCTGATGCTCCAGGTAAAAATTAAACATGCGGTAATACCGCTCGGCTTGTTCGAGGAAAAGCTCCGGCAGCCCGACGGTTTCGGGGTTGATTGTTGTGCCGATTCCGTCGCCGGAAAGATAAATGTTAAGCTCGGTTATGCTTACTCTCGCGCCGGTTTGCGCAAACCGCCGAATCGAATCGCGAACAAGTTCGGGGTCGCTCATCCATCCGCGAATACCCTGGTGCGATTGCATTCCGATACCTTCGATAAGCAAACGACCGTCGTAAAGTTCGTGATTGCGCCAACGCTCGTTAATTGATTCAACCATTTGCGCAATGGCTTCGCGCTTGCCGGGGGTTTGCTCGTTGTAATCGTTGTAGTACAAAATCGCAAAGGGGTCGTAAATGCGTGTGAACATGAATGCGTAAAAAATATAATCCGAACCGCATTCGTCGCCGGTCGCGCCGTTTGCGAAAGCGTCATACCAAAATGATGCTTGCCCGCCGTCGTCGATGCCTCTGCCTTCACGACGCATATGCGCGCGCCAATCGGGGTTTGCATTCCATTCGCCCAACGAGTTCACGCCCCAAATCGACTCGTTCACCACGTCATACGAGAAAATTCTGCCCGCGTAACGCCCGGCAACCGTGCTGATATATCCTTGCATGTTGTCGATTGCCTGTTGGCGCGTGAGCGGACGCCCCTGCTCGTCGTTTGTAAGCCACCGGCGCGATTGCGTATGCCACACGAGAGTATGCCAAACCATTGCGAGGTCGTTGGCTTCCGCCCAATCAACGATATAATCCGGCGTCTCCCACGAGAAAGTCCAGTTCGGCGACGACCCGAGAACATGACTTACTTTGTGTAAATTCGACGCGGTAATCTGGTTGTAGTGATGCAAATATTTATCGTGAGTTGTGCGGTCGTTCATTTGAGCATGACTGCTCCAAATATTGCCGAACCAAAAAAATTCGTTAAACTCGTCGGTAAGCGACGGCAAATTTAAATCCCACGCACTGCCGCGCCGACCCGCCGCTGCTGTTGCCGCCGATGCTTGCGCAACCGCTCCTGCTCGTGCGGCAATTTCCGCCGCCGCATCTGCCGCGACTTCCGCAATCGCTGCGGCGTCTGCCGCATCCGAAGTTGCTGCGCCAAGCGCGATTTCCGTTATATCCAAAACAACCTCCTGCTGAAAACGCGCCGTAAGATGCACATACGGGCGTTGCAAACACGCCGCCGTAAGAACCCACTCAATTACATGACTGCTTCCCGGAGCAGGCGTCCATTCCTGCGCCTGCCCTGCGGGAACAACAAACGCCGCGTAATCGCCCATATCCGGCCCGACGGAACGCGCAAAAATTCCGCGAGCATTGCCACCCGCGCTTACAATCGTAAAATAAAAACGCACGGAATCGCCGACGGCGGCATTTTCCGGCAAGATAAACACAAGCCCGTTGTCAAAATCCGAGTGCGACCGGCTGTAACGAAGCGCGTTGTCTGCGGTGAGGGTTAAACTTTGCGAGCCGTCCCCTCCCCCGCCGAGAAAAATCCGCTCGTTCCACAAATTTTCCCCCGCCGAATCGCCGATTTCATCGCCCGTTGCGAGTCCTGCGGCGCGCCAAGCGGGAATTTGCTCGGATAAACTACTGAAATTCGCGCTTGAATCGGCGTTTGAATCAACGCCCGGGGCGGGGTGCTGTTGTTCAGGTGTAGCGGGTTGCTCGTCCTGCGCCGGCGCGGATTCCGCCGCGTTGATTAAAACAACAGAAGCATCCGCATCCCATCCTACTGTGTATCCCACGCTTTCAAGGGGTAAGCGAATCGGCACCATTGTTCTGCCGTCAATCACCTGCGCGGGAACGTCCAAGAGATGCGCCGCGCCGTTTGTTGTAAATTCGGCGTCGCCGACGGTAATTTGCAGATTGTAGCGGGCATTTGAAATAATTGCGGTGCTTGCGGCGTCGTCCCATTCAACATTAAAGCCCAACGCTTCAAACACCGGGCGAACCGGCACTAAAGTGCGCCCGTCTGCAACAACCGGCCCGGCATCGGGAAAATGAAGCGTCAGCCCGTCGATTACAACGGAAATTTCATTTGCCGAAACCGCAAGCGGTGTAAGCAGGGTGATTAAAACAGCGGCGAACATACACGTCACCGCATTGCGAAACCTCAACTTCTTCATTCTGCATCAATTCCTCTCGGGATGGATAGGCTTTCAATTGTGTCGAAAGCCTTATATTTCACCACGGCAACAAAAAAGCCGCCGTGAGCGGATTATACAATTCATTCACGGCGGCGGCAAGGCGACGGGACGCTGCAAGAAAATATAAAGCATCTGATTGATGTTTGAGCTTTATTGCGCTTGCTGTTCGAGATACTTTCGCACCTCGTCAAGAAAAAACTCGGCTGATAGCAATTGATTTGTCACATCTTCCTTGCTGATAATATAGAAGTCGTCATAATCGCTTTTATTTCTTACGTCAAACAAAACGGTTAAAATATCAGACATTTTAACGGGAAAGGTTTTTGTTTTGATGTACTCTCTACGAAAATACCCCATAACTTGCCCATGATTGCCGAAGTCAAGCCAATACGCTTCTCATGGCATGAAATACGCAATAATAAGAGCGATTTGCGGCACTTTTATAATCATTCAGCGGAATCATCGCTTTCGCTGTTTCCAAACATTGGACGGTATTTTCGTATCTGTATTCAGATATATCCTTACTGTGTTCCATAAAGTTCAACCCCTTCTGAAATTACATTTCTGTAATACGGAGATATGTGCAGCCTGCTTCTGAAAAGGTTGTCGTTGTTAAGATACATACTAACGGTAATGTCATGTTCAAGACTTGCGTGGCTTGAAATTTTATAGATAGCCTCTTGTAAGTCTCTTTCTTCGCTTTCGTCGTAATCCGCAAGTACCATAATATCCAGGTCAGAGTATTCCTTGTAATCACCTCGCGCATACGACCCGTAAATGATTATTTTACGCAACTTTTTGCCCAAGATTGCATGAGTATTGTAACGCAACTCCTCAGTTACAGCGGTTATGGTTGACGGAATGTTATTCATAATATGCCTCCTGCCGTGTTCGTTTTTCAAATTGTTGACTGCCCATTTGTTGTACTTATTATCGTCAGTTTATCGTCAGTTATTTACGAAATGAACCAATTACTGCTGTATTGCTTCGCATGGTACAATTTCGTCTGTGAACTTAAAAAGAAAATCTCTTGCGCTAAACCGACTTAATTCATCGTGTATTTTTTAGCGGATTATACAATTCATTCACAGCGGCAGCAAGTTGGTTTCGCCCGTTTTTAATATCAACGACGCAACAAAACCATTCGGCGCAATGCCCGATATTTTTTTGAAACCCGTGGTTGCGGATAATTTTTATATGTACAGCAGGGAGGAACTGAATGAGTGATAACATTTTCGTTGATACGAACATTATCATTTATGCGCGAGTGAAAAAAGAGATTGTAAAATATGATTTACCACACATTCCCTCGAAGCCGGATGCCGTGCCGCAAAAAAAAGATGTTGCCGACTGCGTTTTGCAGTTGCAACATCTCTTTTTTGTATTACGAGTTTCAATATGAAGGTTCTTCGCCTGCGTCAACCTCGGGCGAATGTGAAGGTCTTTCGTTTGCATCAATCTCCGGAAGATACGAGGATTCTTCATCTGCACCAGCGTCAGGCACATATGAGGGTTCTTCGCCTGCATCAACTTCCGGCAAAGATGAAGGTTCATCGTCCGCATCAACTTCGGGCAGATATGAAGGTTCTTCGTCTGTATCAACTTCGGGCAGATACGAAGGCTCTTCGTCCGCATCAGCTTCCGGCAAATGCGGAAACTCTACGTAATCATCCTCAACTGATAACAGCATATTTGCCGCAATAACGCGAGCAGGAACATTTAATATCAGTATATCCGATGGAGGAGCAGTTGCGGTTGCAGCTGTTCGTACATAAACTGTTACGGCATCATGCCCAAGAACGGCACGGGGTATGGTTGTGCCGGTTGCTCGTATCCATGTCGTTCCGCCATCAAGGCTGAACTCCATTGCCGTGCTTACGCTAACTATTGCATCAGTTGCGGCATGATATGAAGCGTTGGGAGCAACAACTCTTCTCGGTACGGTCACGCTCAAAACTGCGGACGGGAATCTGTCTGCTGTACCCCTTACTCGTACTTGATGCGTAACATTTGCCGTTCCGAGATTTACAGGTGCGCTTGTTTGCCCTTGCGGCACGGGTGTCCATACTCCCGTTGTGCCAACGCGATACTCCATAGTGTCGCTCAGCAAAATGGATTCAGTGAAGCCGTCAAAGCGCACGTTTGCCGCAAGAGGAGTCGGAACTCTCGGTGTAAGGATTATTTCTGCAATATTTGAGGCAGGGGCAGTTGCGGTTGCCGCCACCCTTATCCGCAAAGTTACGTTAGCAGCATTTACAGCGGGTATCATTGCGTCAATATTGAGTTCATTTGTTGTGATATTTGCCCAATGAATGCCGTTTGTACTGCTTTGCATACCCGGCGCAACGCCGGTTATAACTTCCCGAACGTGGTCGATTACTAACCCCGTGGGTGCATTTGCGGGTCCGGCAGGCACTTCCACAACTCTCGTTGCGGACATAGCAACGGAGGCAGTGGCGGCTGTCCGTACATAAACAGTTACGGGATTTTGACCAAGCGCAGCCCTTGTGATGGTTGTCCCTGTTACCCTTGTCCAAGTTGTTCCGCCATCAACGCTGAACTCCATGGCGGCAGACACCACACCTATATCATCGGTTGCGGGTCTGTAGTTTGCATTCGGGGCAGCCGCTCTTCCCGGTATGGTCAAGCTCAAGGCAAGCGACGGGAATCTGTCCGCTGTACCCCTTACGCGCACTTGATGTGTAGCGGCGGCAGTTCCGAGTGTAACAGGTACACTCGTTGCATCTTGCGGAACAGGTGTCCATACCCCCGTCGTACCAATGCGATGTTCCATAGTATCATTCAGCAAAACGGTTTCAGTAAGACTGTCGAATCGCACATTTGCTGCTACGGGTGCGGGGACTCGCGGTGTGAGAATAACTTCGGCAGCGTTCGAAGCAGGGTTTGTTGCGGTAGCCGCTACTCTTATCCGCAAAGTCACATTTGCGGCATTTACGGCAGGTATCATTGTTGCAATATTGAGTTCATCGGTTGTGATGTTTGTCCATGTTGTGCCGTTTGTACTGCTTTGCATTCCGGGCGCAACGCCTGTTACAACTTCACGGATAAAATCAATCCCTAATCCGGTCGGGACAGGTGTGAGTCCCGGAATTTCTAAAATTCTGACATTGGATGCGGCAACAGTCGCAGTAGCGGCAACCCGCACGTGCATTGTTACCGCATCATCCCCAATATCGGAACGCGATAAGACCGTTGCAGCAGCGCGCGTCCATGTATCACCATCGTCAAGGCTAAACTCCATTAAAGTTGAGAAGTTTCCGACATTATCCGTTGCCGGCCTGTACGTAACATTGGGTGCGGCTGCCCGTACGTTGACAGTCACGCTTACGATATTTGATGTGAAATCACCGGATGCCGCCTGTCTGCGCACCTGATATGTGACACTTGATGCGCCGATTGTAACGGGAATGCTTGCTTGTCCGCTCGGTACAGGTATCCAATTCCCGTCTGTACCTCTCCTGTATTCCAGAAGTCCGCTGTCATTAAGTACAATAGTTTCTGTAAGCCCGTCAAAGACTACGTTTGAAGCCAATAATGCAGGCGCGGAACGTGCGGGAAGAGCTACAGCAACGGGCGCAGACTCCAAAAACATAGCCGTTCCCCTGTACCGCACCAAAATTGTGGCAGGAGCATTTCCGTAAGCAGGAATCAAGTGGCTGATACTGCGCGTTGCCGGCAAATTCACCCACGTTGCACCGTTGTTTACACTTGTTTGCAAAAACGAAACATTACCGCCTTGCAGGGTTTCGCTTGCAATGTCCACAGTCAACCCCTCCGGGGCACGGGCATGACTTGCGGGCGTAGAGTGTACAGTGTGCTCACGCACAGTGCGCCACCTGCGATTCACATCGGGAACACCTCCGTTCGCCAAACGAGAACCGGGCGCATCCAGAAAAAGGCGACTGTCAATGCAGTAGATAAATGTGATGTACTGTCCTTCCACTCTTGAGACAACCGGTGGGCTTGTTGCGCCATTAAAATTCCGCACACGAACTCTTACAGCATTAAATGACCCTCTTGCCATAAGTGCATCGTCAAAGAAATGCCCGGGGTCAACAATTGTAAAAAAAAGGTTGGTTAATAGCTGATATGGGTTCTGCTGACACAGCGTATGACCTGTACCGAGAAATCGTCACCCCATTAACTACCGTATGATAGGGAATCCTCCATTGTGCGAGATAATGCAACTGAACGTTGACTCCATCAACTATGAGTCTGCCGTTTACCACTTCCACCCGATTGCCCCCGGGTGAGCGAGTAACATTAGGAGGGTCAACGGGGTGAGCGCGCAGACTATAATTTACATTGGAAACATGGTTTTCATTGGTTACTACGATGTAAAATGAGCCGCTGCCGAGAATTACATCGAATGAATGAGAGCCGCCTCCAAAAGCCTCATCAAAACGCTCACTACCGTTTGCATTTAATATCCGAATGCGGCTTTGAACACCGGCAGGCGTGTTGTATACCATATGAAACCTATGCTCAGGGACAGTTACATTTAAGCGATAAAAATGGGCATTCTGTAAACCTGTAAACGGTTGAGTAATATTTATAGTGTTGTTGAAAGCCCATGCCGTATCCTGTGTCACGCCGGGATTGTTGGGGTCAACCGTATTAGCATTAACAACAACCACGCCAAGCAGCATTGAAACAGAAACAACTGCAAAAATCACCAAAACTTTTAAATGCTTTCTTGTAATCATAAAAATATCTCCCTTCGTAAAAAAACACCCGCAAAACTCTTTGCCAAACAAAGATGAGTTCGAGGGTGTTTAACTCCTTATTCGTCAGCAGATGCACCGGATAAATCGTGAACGGGACGCTCAATAATGGCGTTTTCAAAAATTTGAAGCATTTGAGAAGAAACCGAATGCTCAAACGCGTTACGTACTTGCATTGCGAACTCCCGCAATATATCAAAATCCGTAACTGTTCTGCTGCGACTGCGAAGCATAGCTTCTACAGAATTGGCGGACTCCCCGGATGCGATATGAAATCGAATCGCTTCCCCTATTCTCAACACATCTTGCTCCATATGTTCGGCATTATCTATGTTGAGGTACGAGGCGACCCCTGCGAACATAGCGGCAACTGCTCTCATTGCTTCATTAAATTGCTCGTGAATTACGTGTAAGCGTATTTCCAAATCCAACTCGCTCACAAAACGCCCCTGAAAAGCCTCGCGCTTTGCTTCGAGATTGGTCTTCTCTTGTTCAAAGACGCCGGCAAGCCGCTGAAAAATGCACGCTTCACTGTCCCATCCTGTCCCGCCACTGTTCGGATGCGGATTAAAATCTGAAACTGCAAATGCAAACAAATTATTGTGCAAGCTACGTTGCATGGAACGCCGTATCGACTCGTGACGCCAATTCAAATAGTCTTCAGCGTGAGTCTCGCGATTGGCTTCCTGCCAATGCAAATTGCCGAATGTTTCTCTTCCTGCTTCAAATTCTGCATCTGTCCAAGGCGTTTCCCTTGTACTTACATGGTGATTTTGGGCGTAATTAGTCCAAGCAACCATGTTATTACCCATGGAATTGATTAAGCCGAAATTGATTCCCATGTTACCCTCCTATGTTTGAATTTTTTGTAACAAAACTCCATCTTAAAAAGATGGGTCTAATGTGCCCGACAAATCGTGAACGGGAAGTTCAATAATGACGTTTTCGAAAATTTGAAGCATTTGAGAAGAAACCGAATGCTCAAACGCGTTACGTACTTGCATTGCGAACTCCCGCAATATATCAAAATCCGTAACTGTTCTGCTGCGAC
>Ga0123355_10006958_pt1 | contig 16844 bp, 11 predicted proteins | sample TergutEmb28metaG_3_FD_89872 | JGI IMG/M metagenome (GOLD analysis project Ga0123355, IMG submission 89872) | Embiratermes neotenicus P1 segment gut microbial communities from Petit-Saut dam, French Guiana - Emb289 P1 | ecosystem: Host-associated > Arthropoda: Insects > Digestive system > Gut ...
GACTAGCCCCACGGGAGAGTGGCAGTTCACGTTTGCGCAGTAAGGTCTCCTCTGACTGGCTGCCAAATTATATCAACGCCACGCGATCGGTTCTCGTGATATTCAAAATGGACGGATACTTTCAGGACAGCCCTCGTATGCAGCAGAGCGGTCCCATGTGCCTCATTTCCCATAACACGTAAACACTCCATGGTGGACTACCTTGGTTTTTCTGTACCAACATTCCAAATAAAGAATGAAATATTAATCTAGCAGTACACAAACCTTAGTCGCCATGGTGGCTAAATTTGTTATAGTGGCTACTAATAATTGTGAATCTCAGCATGAAACTTGCTGCATATCACCCTTCTGGCACCTAGAATTTTGGGGTGGCTTCTAAGTTCCTGAAAAATTTGTGCTCTCCAGTACTGTTCTATACCTACACTGGTATAAGTTTCAGTGGTAAAATTTTCTCCATGCCAGACATAAAAGTGTAATGTCATGATTCATTCTTATTAAATTATGTACATTCAAATTTCTAAAGTGGGATTGATTCTGTAACGCCATTTAATACAACAACTAGAATTACTGTAAGGAAAAGTATTTTGGAGAGAATGGAATCATCATAATTATAATTTTTAGCATTACATGGCATTGAAAAGAGGTTAATTTTTTAGTCTTCATTCTACAATGCAAGGAAACGCACATATGCTACAGGAGCCATTTGACCCATCATGAGTGACCACATGTGAAACAATGCATGTTAAACTTAAAATTCCACTACTTTGAGTTACAAGGACCGCGGTAGCACAGTGGTTAAGGTGCTGTGCTACAAATCGGAAGGTTGCTGGTTCGATCCCAGCTGGTGTCACTGGAATTTTTCATTGACATAAAATCCTTCCAATCGCACTATGGTCTTGGGGTCGATTCAGCCTCTAACAGAAATGAGTACCAGGAGCATTTCCTGGGGGTAAAGGCGGCCGGTGCGTAAGGCTCACAACCTTACCACCATTCTGTACCATTGTCATGAAATCTGGGAACCTTAACTTCCTGGAACCCTCTGGGCCACCCCAGGCCTGTAACACGACTGCTTTACCTTGTTACTTTGAGTTATATATGATTGGTTTCATTGTCGTCTCCATAGAATTCTTATAATAAAGCCAACTAGATGCACTAATTTCTCAAATTTATTTTTAGAATAAAATTCTACATGTTGTGGACAGTTCCTCTGTCCATCATCAGGAGTTTTTCACTGAACACACAGCAATGGTTTATATAATACAGGTTTGTTGACAGCTTGTGAGCAGTCTCAGGACATGATGGATAGAGGAACTGTCCAACACATGTAGAGTTTTATTCCAAAAATAAATTTGAGAAATTAGTGCATCTAGTTGGTTTTATTATAAGAATTTATCACTATGCACGGTCACCTGCACGTCAGTCTCCAAAGACGTGAATATATACTTCATGTTTAGAACTCTCATATTTATTTGTATGTACCCTGTATTTCTAATGATGTTTTCTAGAAAAGATAAGACATTCATAACAAATGCACAATGTGGACAATGTCTGGCTGAATCAGCATAATGATCTCTGACATTCTAAACATATTGCCAGCTGTTTACTGAAATAATCTCTGGTGGGACTTCAATGGCAGAGAAGTAATGCACGCATGAACTGCTTCAGTCCTATACCTGAATGAAGAACTCTAGCATATAACTGTCTTTGTCTTGCAGATCAGGGAATGCGCGCCATACCAACTCTCGTTACGATGAAAATGTTCCAGAACACAACTGTTTTTTGAGTGACATAGAGCAGCGTGACCTACGACCTGGACTGGACTATGTGCACGATAGTGAAAATTGGATGTTTGCTTGGAACTTCCTGGATCCACAATGCGACCTCACTGCCCATAATCCAGAACAACATGGATTTGATGGACATTACATACGTGAGTCCAAAATTTTGCTCTTACACAGTGGTTAAAAAAAGATTACAGTCCCCCCCCACACACACACACATTCGTACCGTGCATCTTGATATTATCAAAGTTTTATTGATTCACCAACTGATGCATTAGTGCACTTAATGTAAATTTCAATGCAAATTTTAATTATTTTTTTTTTTTAAGACAGCTCACTAGTGCACAAGTTGATGAATAAATAAAACTTTGATAAAGATTACAGTTTTGTAGACAAACATTTCCAGCAGAATAAAATCTATATGAACATAACACTAAGAAACAAACACTTTGTAACACCATCTTTATAACCTTGTAGTATGAAGGCCACCAGTAGTTTACATAATACACTATTGTCAGATCTACAGCGGAACCACATTAAGGTATTTGCTAGGAAAACATGCAACTGACATTTCTTATATTCACAAAACATCAGTCAGAGAAGGATATCAGATTATTTTCAGTCCCAGGTAAAGACTCATACTGAAATCATTAGGGTTACATAATTATTGGAAGAAAAAATTAAATTATAATTTCAATTTCTTGTTGCAAAATTACTTGCATCTCACATTTTACTAAGGTGGTTTATTGCCATTACCTAAGGATCTGAGTGCTCCTGAGGATGGAGACATTACATTCCTCCAAAATATTGCTAGCTGTTTATCAAACTTCATTCCCAAAAGCTATCATCTACATAAAATTACTTTAAAGCAGACTTACTTCTAGATCAGTATGTGTAGAAGCATGTGTGATGTCACAGTAGCAGCAGTACATACACACAATGCTCTTCCACCCTTACTTATGTGTTGTTGGGTAGAGTGAGCCCATTGTACAAGCCTGCCATATGCTGAATAAATTACTATGATGTTCCATTCAGTTTTAGGTACATGGAAGCAATAGCCAGTAGCACAACCATCCATGACTATCTAATTTAAATGGACACATTTTGTAACCAATGAAACAAATTGGAGGAAAAAGTAACTATTGAAAAACATTTTAAATGAGTTATATGTTGGTTGCATAACATTACAATAATGTGCATTTTATGGGAAATCATTTTATACAGGAAAATGTTAAGCAAATTAGAAATATATTAGCCTCGAGGAGAAAATTATGGGCCTAAATTATGTGACAACATATTTTAAGCAGATTTCATTGTGTTTTCTATTCTTGCCACATCTTGTCTTATCCATTATGTTTATTGCTAACTGAAAAACTGTTATTGTGTTAGAGTGACAATGATGCAAGTGGTCTGGTACAAATGTAATTCTTCATACATGAAACCATGTAGTAGAGTCCTATCTTTACAAGTTAAGAACATAACTGCTTGGAACTTTCTGCTTCTACAGTTTTTCGATTATAGTTTAACTACTGTCCTCATACATTTTTAACTTGGCATGTTTTTGTCACATATTATGACTACCACATTCACTAGCATCAAATAATATGAAATGAAGGATGAAGAATCAAGTACATCCTGTGCATATAATGTCAGTGGTTTGTCTGCAGCGGGTCGACCGGACGTGCGAACGTGGCAGAGGTTTACCGTATCAGGAAGGCCATGTCGTTATGGAACACAGTGCATAGAGAACAGAGAAGCAGGTTTCTGGTACTGTGATCTGGAGGGAGGAGATGCTGGGGCTTGGGATTATTGCTGCAGGCCTGGACACCAGTGTGGTTACTCCGAAGGCTACAACTACCCCTGGTGAACTCTATATTACTCTTCTTACTGTATTTATTGCACTTTCTTAGAGACCAAAATAGTTTTACGTTTCCTGAAGGAAGAAAATAATTACATGCAGCATGTGATCATACTCACTATAGTGTACGTGTTTAGAAAATATTGCACACAAAGCACAATAGAAATGGATTTAGCAACAGTGTGACTGAGTTGTAAAACTTGAAGAATATTGCTGTATGGTCATAATGTTACTTTTTCTTCTGTGCAGGTGCTATGTGGGAAGTGCTGCCAGGGACCAGTGGAGACCTTGCAGTGACCACTACTACCCATATTCTCATGATCCACATGGAGGTCCTCACAGACCACCACATGGCCAGCATCAGCATATCGAAGCATTTCACTATGAATCATATGGTCCACCACGGTACTGGCCTGTTGCTTATCTGCATAAAGATGCCCCACCGAATTCTACCACACTCTTTTTGTCCCCAGGAGATAAGGATCCCGGATCCCTTTTATCAGGCTATAGTTCTCACGTTGTTGGTGGTCATGAGAATCATGTAGGCAGTAGCAGGTATGGTTATGGGAAAAAGCTGACATGGCCAACACCAGACAATAACACAGTCTCTGCCACTGTGACAAAGATTGATACTGATAAAAGCAAGGACAAAAATATGAAGGACAAAATAGACCCATTGTTAGTGCTTGTGGATGACCATGATTCATCAGGTGTTGAAACAACAAAGGAACACAAATTGACAGGAATGTCAGAGACTGATATTCCAACTACAACTAATTCTCCTGCAGGCATCACAAAGTTACAACCACGATTTGTGACTCCTCGGGAACAAGATCACAAGTTATCAAAGTTTGTTGCAAGAGACACTGTCCCAGGAGAAATGAAGCACTGGAGCTGGAGAAGAGACAAGGAGGATGAAGAAGCAGTAATGAAAAAAATTACACCAATACCAGTGGAACTGAGGAGAAAAATGCCACAGGAAAGCATTGTCACTAATGGGGGGAATGGTACTCTAAAAACTGTTAGATTTGAACTGTCGGTGCCTCGCGCAACTGTGACAAAATTGTAATATATCCTTGTGCAAACAGAACCATGAGCTTGGAAAATGGGCCTGAAATAATACTGCCTACTACATAACTTTCATTCTCAGATATGGAACCTTCATTTTCATATAAAAAACATTCAAACAGGAGACAAAAATGTAAAACACACTGACATACAGAACTGTTTCATACGCCCGTGTGAAACTCTTTCTCTGGATCAATTAAGTATTCTCCTTTGATATCAGGTGATTTCGGTGTAGTGGCGCTCAGACCTTTCCTGCTGAAAATGCTAACCTCCCTGTTTATATAAACATGATGACCAGGAAACATTTTGGCACTTATCCTTAATCCACTCTTCCGTTTTTACACATCTTTACACAAAGCATATATAGCAAAGTTGTAGTGGGGATTTGTGTCAATCTCTTAGTCTCCCCATTCACCTATCTGCATTTTTCATCGCTAATCTTACTTAGGTATTTTTGTTAAATTTCTTATTCACTGTAGACACAAAAAGTTGACAGGAAAATGTAATTTTGTTCTGTGTCAGTCTACTATAAACCTTCATATGAAACAAAAATATATCCTCATTGATTTTTTTATTAATGTCTTATGCTATTAAAAGACTGACACCTTATTAATTCAACAAATTACAAAAAAAAAAAAAGATTATTGACGCTAGGAAGAGTGATTAGTTATACAGAAATAGGTTTGTAGTTGTGATAAACTAACACCAAGATCAATGAGGTATGCAAAATTGTAAATAAAGCATTTGAAAACCTTTCGTACTCTACACTGCAGTATATACATACCATGTTGTTAGTCATATGATTCTTCATTTATTTTAATTTTGTGTCAGAGCTGAATGTCTTTGAACACTGCTACAAATCATTTCAGATCATAATCTGCAGTAAAAAAAAATTATCTTATAAACCTGTCATGTGATAAAGGATCTAAAGACTAGGCACAAAGTATTTAAATATGAGGATACAAAGGACAAATTGTTAGTAGAATGAGATTCGCAACTCACGCAATCATTTTTTTTTCTCCCCATTCTGTGCTTAACACTTCAATATCTACAGTTTTACCAACAAATGCATACAATTGCCATTAGTTTGACACTAATATTTTTAAAACCTTAAACTCTTACATGTTTCAGATGTTACTGGTCCATCGTCTGGGAGTACATTGTTGTTATTGCACAAAACCATTAATAGACAATATTTTAAACTAAAATATTTAGTAATTGTTTCATACAATAACAATTAATGTACTCCCTGATGATGGACCACTAAGGTCCGAAACATGTTGGAGTTCAATGTTTTAAAAATATTAGTGTAAACCTAACGACAATTGTGTGCATTTGTTGGTAAAACTGTAGATCATGAAATCATCTTTGTTTTTGTCTATGGTAATTGTCAAATGGTTCATTGTGTTTTATTCTTCTAAACAGTGTAATAATAATTATGCCTAGTAACGACTTGGAAGGCCCATTTTCTAAACAATTATAAAAGAATTTAAATGCATTGTAGGTTTTGGAATCTTCTAAAAATTCTATTTCAAATGTCCTTGGAGAGATTTAGGTAGGTGACATAAAACATTACTTGTACGGAAAATGGAAGGAGAGAGGATTCTGAAATGTATTTTTGCACCAGTGTTGCTGGAAAATAGTTCTGAATATTAAATCCAAAGTGGCTGGATTCCTATCAAGGATTTGTATCTAAATGTCTGCTAAGTGCATATCACTGAAGCAAAATCGAATTTCAAAAGTAAATGACACAGTACACAGTAAATACAGGAGTATTTATTGTCACAGTACGTTTTCAGGGGTATGTGGGAAAGCAATCTATTACAACCATTGTGCTAAATAAAGCATTCGAACTAATGGACTGCTTGCATTTGAACTTCGTTTGGTACCCCCTTGGGCATAGCTAAAGGTAGTGGGGGGGTGGTGCATCTGCCCAGGGCAGCAGAGTCCAAGGAGCAGCAAAATAAATATCTTAAACTTTAGCCATCAAATATATTATATATAGTATGTACGTAGGAACACACCCCTAGAAATTAATTTTATTTATTTAGACTACAAGGAAATTTACTGCTTTTTTAAGACATGCTACATACTGTCTTATTTTCCAAAAAAAAAATGCTGTTTATTTTGTATTTTTATCTTCTCCTGTTCAAATAATATCCCTGTTTTTTTATAAATAATGTACTAAAACTTAAATACTTACTCCTCTGGCTAAAATAAAAAAATTCATGTGCACTCAAGAGGTTTTAAATTAAAAGGAAATTCAGTACAGGATGACGATTTTCTTTAAAGTTTACAATTTCTGATGGTCGGGGGGAAATGTGATTGTCTCATGCACCAAAAAAGCCTAGCTATATCACTGGATAAACCTATGATAAATATGAAAGATTTGTGAGTGTTCATGACTATTACAATTCATAATGTTGTCTTATGGGTTATGGCAAAATATGGTACAATTAAATCTGTATGGCCCTTCTCATTTTGGTTTTCTTTGATTAATTATAAGACCCATTTGAGAATGGTATACATGAACTTATTCCTTTGACAGATTTTGATGTAACTTCATATATGGACCCCCAATGTATGACTACCATAATTTGTAAGTTTCATTGGTTTTACTTATTTTAAATGCAAAAACTCAGACCTTACTTTTACATACTTTATTTTTGAAAATAAGCACTGAAGAAGATTTATTAGTCCTGTTTGTGAACATTTCTCTGTGACACTGACTTTGGATATGTGGATGAGTTGGAGCATTGCTGGTTGTTACCTGTATAATAAATAATGATGTTCACTGTAGGCAATCCCATTTTGCTGAAGGAATCTGTCATTACAAATATTTAGAACTCTTTTTCACCAGTTAAAAATGAATTCCTTACTTAACCAAAAGTTGGTTAAGGAACTTTCTACTACATTAAAATTAGTTTTGTACATTTTTCATTTGTAAAAGTGTTTTACCTGAAATTTGTATATGAAACAAACACTTAATTTTTTTTTAGAAATATAGTTATGTGATGTGTTTTGTAATTCTTCAGTCTAGATAGAATAAATTATGCATTTGTCTAATTCTAAACACTTCCTTCGCATTTGTTTAAAGAAATTACAGAATACGACACAGAACCTTGTTCAGGATAATGGATGCCACTCACTCATTTATTAACCTTTATCATCCTATGAGAACACATGTTGATCTCTAAAATGTAATGACAAATGGCCTAGCATGTCATATGCTGGTGGTCTCTGTGTGTTTACTTGGCAACAATTTAAATGACTGCTCTAAAAACTCAGGCTGTCTAGAGATATGATTGATGTTTAAATCTGTCTCTTAAAGGTGAAGGCTATTCATCATTCATTCTGCAAATAATTTTGCCCATATTCCAGAGGGAAGCCAATAGGCATTAGCTACAAATAACAGTTCAGCTATATGAGAGTCAGATTTAATTTATCCCAGATTTGTCACCACACCAGCTGTTGTTTCATCATTAAACTATTGCTGCCTCAGTATTTCTTGTTTCTTTATGTTTGTCACACACAGTAATTTTTCAGGGCTCCCAATATTAATCTCAGTGTAGCCTACATGAACCTATCATTTTGTATTTTATATGTTCCATGTCCATCCATTAAAGAATGTTGTTTACTTATATGATAAACCAACAAATGTGCATTTATAAATATGCTCAATCATGTATTATTCTACTTCATCATGTTTCAGTCACCTCCATAACCATTAACAGGGTGTCTTGTAAGGAGAATATGATAATATATCATAATAGTATAACATGTATGATAAAACCACTCAATGTTACATTTAATTTTCTATGACAAATCCCATGGCTATAAAACATCAAAATTATAAGTTTACATTCTTGTTGCAATAAAGTAAAACAGGGTGTGTTTATGTTGCTTAGTGGATGCATATAGTCAATTCACATCTTTGCTTAACAGGATATGAGTCAACTCTGCACATCCACTAAACAACATAACACACACCCTATTTTACTGTATTTTAACAAGAATGTAAAATTATGAATGTTGTGTAATCATGAGGTTCATCATAGATAATTAAGTGTAACATTGTTTTTATCATACATTCTTATACTATTATTGTATATAAATCGCATTTTTGTTATAAGACACCCAGATGATGGTCATGGAGGTGGTTGAAACATGTTGGTGAATAATAATAATAATAATAATAATAATAATAATGTGATTGAGCATATTCAAAATGCATTGGTTGGTTTGTCATATATGTAAGCATTATCATTTTGTATGTTTCATAGTGATTATAAAGTTGTCATTCACTTTAAGGCTTAGAGTCTGTAAGAATATGGTACTGATGAGATCTTTTTCATGTAAAGTGTTCAACAAGAGGGGATCAGGTACAGTAATGTAATAATATATGATGGTATATTTTGAAGTGAAAACATTAAGCCATTGGACCAGGCTTTAAAATTAACGCACATAAAAGCAAGGGAACTTTAATGGCGGGGCAGCTCGTGAAATAAGAAAAGGATACACAACTGGTGTATGCGTGATTACAAGCTTCCGCCGCGAAGTAGACGAGAACTGTTCTCGCAAGCGTAGGGCTCATCTACTTAGCAGAGAGCAAGTCTCATGTACTTCGCGGTGGACATAATGTGGCCATTTGCGAAGCCTAGGAGTAGACGCAACGATCTATTACATTTTTTGTTGCGGGACAGGTTATGGGCTGCATTCGAACTTGTTAATGATGGTCACTAGTGCTGGGATCTTGAAAATCCTTTGGTTGCATGACAGACGTGCAATTCCTTACACTGTTAGGCTATAGTGGCAGTGTTATTAAGTGGCCTCCTATTGACAAATTCTATATCCTATACGTGCATTACCAGAAGATTATTCGTATTCTCAATAAATAAACGTATTTTTCACATAATCACGGCGTACTATACTTTGCGCGCTTCACTGATAATCCGTGGAGTACAGTTTTATCATAGCAGAGAGAACACCCGTCAATTTACCTCGATTTTCCATGAACTGCATCGTGTGAGGCGCCACGTGGAGGATAATTCAGCAACTATTCATCATAGCAAGTGCTGACGTAATGAGAAGTAGTCGCGAACATGGCGAAAGAGCTGTAGATAACCAACGGAAAGGAGTTTTTGGCTATTTGATTTTGTGATTCGAAGTAATTGATATTATTTGTCGCTAGCTGCATAGTGTGTATTTTATTTCTAAGGTTCAAGTATAGAGACACGAAAATGAGCGTAGATGCTTACGGACCAAGCTCGCAAACGCTGACGTTCTTGGATACTGAAGAAGCGGATTTGATTGGTGCGGATACACAGGGATCTGAGTTTGATTTCACAGATTTTACATTACCTTCGCAAAGCCAGACTCAGACTTCACAGTTGGATGCTGGACAAAGTCAAACTACACACAATCAGGTAACATACAGATGTTACGATACACTAAGCAGTGTTTGATATAATGTAAATTAACATAACCTCACCGTAAAACAAAAAAAGTCACGTTACCACATGTAGGGTTTATCACAATGGGTCAGCTACGTGTTTTACAGTATTCGTGTAATTTGTTTACACCTGTTTGTAGATAAATGGCGAGGTGGGAGAGAATGGTTTGGATGCTGACATAACGGCTACAACTAAAGCTCTTGGGGAGTTGCAGTTTGAAGAGGAAGACGATGAAGCCTACTACAATAAGGTTTGGAGCAATTGTCTGTTACATACATTAATATAATGAGGTGGCATTTCGAAACAGCATTTCTTATATATACATGTATTTGTTGGCCTTATTACATGAATTGAAATATCCGTTTAATACATGGATATGGAACATATTAAATGTTTACTATGTTTGTCCCACAGGGATTAGTATCAAAGTGTTATATTAATTCCTTTCTGTAGGTCCGTTTTATTAATATTGTTATTCCACTTTGTGACAGGAGGCCCTTGTAATGTAAATAAAACAAGCTTTCCTTTTCTTGCTGTTTTTCCTAGACTTGATCAGAAACATTTGGCATAAACTGGTATTGGATTCATAGCAGGTTAAAAGGCTGCTTCCTTTTTATTACTGATGTGTTTGCATTTCCTTGTTCACCAATACCATCAAAAACTGTGCTATGTTTAACAGTAGCAGTACATATGGGTAAACATGCTAATGTATCCATAATACGAATATGGCTTCATATGTGCTTGGCTATTTTAGTGCCAAGTAATGGAAAACATGTTAAGTGTGCATTGGCCAACATTGATAGCACACAGGTACAGTAAGTGCCAACATAGTTGCCAACTTTAATGGGTGAAAACATTATATATATATACCCAAGGCATAACCTTGGTTTATTCATGCACAGATCCAAGGCCAAGACTTCATTTATCAGTGCTTCCTGGTTGATCAAACTGTTCATCAGCCAACTTGATATCCTTGGGGATCTTCCAGCTGCTTGTGTGCAGCTTGGTGGATGGTGTAGTACCAGTGATGTTAGACAATATGGCACATTGAATTGTGTTATGCCAATCTGTATGTCTAGACCTTAAATGTATTGAGACACTGTGGTGTGTAGCAGTGTTCACATTGCTACAGCCCTGTATCGAAGCATGTGTCTGGGTTCTTGATAACCTCATACGTTGTACACATCTCTCTGTTATGAAATGTGATTGTGAAACACTGTCTAACAATGCTCTGCATGGAACATATTGACCAGATTTATTCTGTACTTCGACAACTGCGGTTGCCAGTAGAATGTGATTTCTGGGTTTGCCCTTGAATGAGCAATATGTGTTTACCTCTGCAGTTGGGTTGCCCTTTGCTTCTGCAGGTCATTTATTGTTTGTTGACCCCTTGTTCATTAGGTTGAGTATGTCTGTCTACATGCAGCAAAGTATGATGTCTATTGTGACACTGGCGGCACACTTGCTTTGAACATGTGTGGTTCCTTGTAAATGGCTGCAAGCAATTGAAGCACAGTCCTGGTTGTATGACATAACTGCGGCATTGCTTAGCTTGCATTTTGAAAAATTTGTCACATTTAAACAGTCTGTGATTCGTTGCACAAAGAACATTGTAGCTGTGTTGCTACATTGGAATATGAAGTTTTACTGACCGTACTTCCAATTGTGTGTGATGACCGTGAAGTAGCAGGAACTATCTTCAGTGATTGGGTAGTCTGAAGTAGCTCTAACGCTCTGCATCTTGACTCCAAGAATGTTACTCATTCTGCAGTCGTTGGGGTATATGTGCGCGAAGCGGTGATGAGCTCCCATTCTCGTTGGGTTTCAGGATCAATGGTCGCCAAGATCAAATGATTCAACATCAAATCTTGAACAGGCACATTTAAAGATAATGCTTGTAGTGCATTCATGTGGCTTGACACATGGTTAATTAATTGGCGCAGTGATGATGCGTCTCCCTTTCTGACTTGGGGCATTTGGCATGAATGCTTGGCATGCATCATGGCAATTAATCGTTTATTATTGTAACATTGAGTTACTAGTTGCCAGGCAACAAGAAAATTTTCATTTGTTATCTGTAATTTGCTTATCAAATCCTTGGCCTCATTCTTGAGTGAAGCAATAAGGTAGTGGAATTTCTGATCATTTGATTAAGGCTGTGTTGTTGACAATTAATGCCTCAAATGTGTCTCTGTAATGTAACCAGCTGCATGTGTCACCTTCAAATGTTGGCAATGCAATGGTTGGTAGTTTAATATGTGCACTACTAACTTGTGACCTTGAAGAATTGTTACTGTGTCCTGACAGGCTACTTCGTGGTGAACTGCGCCTAGACGCTGGTGAGTCAATCACAGGATGTAAAAGTTCATTAAATTTAGCTTCAACTTCAAAGTACTGATTTTCAAATAATTCTCTATCACCTGTGTGATCTGTATCATCTGATAGTTCCAGTTCACTCTGCTGTGTCATACCTATTGAAAATGTCCGGCAATTTGTTGGACCTCACCTGAATATCATTTATTTTTTGATCACCTGCTTCAATGAAATTCTGAATGCGCAAAAGCATTCCTCTTGCCATGCTTCGTTGCTTAATAAGCTGTTGGCACCGTAGTGCGTCCATGGTGAGGCGCTGCTGATGTCTCGTTCGAGTCAGCTGATGTGTGCACAGGAGGTGCGGTGTCAGTGAACTCAGTCTGCCTTGGCTGGAAGCTGTCTTGTGACTGGTGCCTTCGTGAAGACTCGTGAGTGCTCGAGGAACTTCGTTGTTCGCTGTAGTGGGGATGGCTCCCGATGTCTTTGTCGAGCTAACGCGTGAGAATGACGTCACTGATAGCTTCACGTCTTTGTTCTTTGCACGCGAAATGCGCAATATGATGTAACTATTTATGTATGTAACTGTTCGCGGCACCAGAAAAACCAGTTCTATATAATGCCAAATGTTTAATTGCTTTAATCCAGCCCGGAGGACCAATATTATATGTACGCTGTGGTTCACACATAAATTAGTTGAACAAATCTGTTCCGAATATTTGGCTGGTCAGAGCAATTAATTGTATTATTAAATTCAAAACAAATATATAATTTTGTACATAAACTGGTTAATGTTTCTTATTAATTGTACACTGGTTACCAACTGTAATTAACTCTTATAGTTGCACTTGTTGTATGCTAAAAATTGCACCACACTATGTTATAATCATTGCACTGTAAATGCGCCCGATGTATGTTTCATTAATACGGTTCCCTGGTGAAACTGTACTTATTTAGGATGGATTTCCCCTGTGGAGAATCATACCGTCACGTCTGAAAGGCGTGGAGTTCATATGTAAATGAAATCTGCACTTATTACGATGGCCTCCTGGTGGAGGTCTATACGTTCACATCCGTAAGAACGTGGAGCAGAAAGGCTACTAACGTACTTGAAAACTACACTTATATAGGATGGCATCCAGGTGGATTGCCATGCCTTCACATCTTACGAGCATGGAGCAGACGCTGCTACTGACATACTTGAAAACAACACTTATATAGGATGGCATCCAGGTGGATTGCCATGCCTTCACATCTTACGAGCGTGGAGCAGACGCTGCTACTGACTATTACGGTTTCCCTATGAAAACTGCACTTATAATGGATGGCTTCCCACTTTTTTGGAGCCATGCCCGTCACACATCTGGTCAGTGTGGAGTAGGGACTCTAACTAGCTGGATGACACTAAGCTACTCTCCCACCCCTAGCTTGAAACAAAGAAATGACCCAGTCTGAACTGGATAAACCCTGTCACGTGATCAGGTATGTTCTAGAAATGTCGCATGACGATTGCATCATCTACCAACACCTTGGGATGTTATGCGGGCGGGAGAAAATTACATTAAATGATGCAATCCTATGTAATAAATGTAAAATTGAAATACTGCACAAATTAACACAAAATTTTGTCCCTAGCGTGAACAGGTGATGACCCAAAGAGGGGTACTCTAGTCCTCCCAGTTGGGTGTTGGGCATAGGGCAAACAACCCCACCCAGTAAAACATATTTGTTATGAATCTTCAACCAAAGCCTCAGAATGGGAATCAAAAGATTATAAAGACTCTGGCTAAGGAATCTGGATTTGGAACGTGGAATGTTAGAGCAGTGCTCAGACCAGAATCAATTAAAGAATTCATACCACACAAATAAAACAGGACAGCATACATGTTATGGCCATACAGCATACTAGATGGCAAGGGGAGGCAATAATTGATCTCAAAAATCATACGCTGCTACAGACCGCAAAAACACGGACAAGGGAGTTTGGAGTAGCTTGTATCATAGACATTAGATGTAAAGAAAACAGTGGTCTTCCAGCCCATCACGTAGAGGATATGTACCCTAAGGATGAAAACAAAATTTAGAAACTTCGGTAGATATTCATGCACCAACAGAGGATAAAGAACAGGAGGAAACGGAGAACTTTTATGCTCAGAGCATATGATATAGCTCCAAACAGTGATGTCAAATTGTCCTGGGGGACACAAATGCCAAAATTGGACAAGAAAGAGAATATTACACAATTAGAGGGAAACAGTCTGGATGAAACATCTAATTAGAATAGGAAAATATTGCGTTTATTGGACCGTGCTTCATCTTGATAGTTGAGTAAAGAGAGACCAACTTGATGGCACTTGCTTTATTATTTCTTTATTTAATGCTCAATATGTTTCAGATGTTAATACATCCATCCTCAGGAGCTTGCGACTTATGTGCTGAGTTATTTCATGGGTTGTATTAATCTGGTTCGATGTGTGTTTGTGTTACGTTGTGGTATGGCCGTGGTGGTGTGGTATCTGTATGCAGGTTGAAGCACTAGTGCCTCAGCCTACATACGGATACCACACCACACCACCCCAGCCAAACTACAACGTAACACCAACACACATCGAACCAGATCGATACAACCCATGAAATAACTCAGCACATAAGTCACAAGCTCCTGAGGATGGATGTATTAACATCCAAAACATGTTGAGCATTAAATAAAGAAATAATAAAGCAAGTGACATCAAGTTGGTCTCTCTTTACTCAACTAGGAAAATATTAGTAGAATTTGCCCAAGGGAAGAATGTGGTGGCCAGATCAAACTAAATTCTCATGAAAATATATACAAGAGGCCCCAGGGTATCCCAAGATGGACAGACAGTGAACCAGACTGATCTTATATTAACTGATGGGAGAAGAGCCACAAGCATCACAGTTGTAAGGACATACGGAGGCACCAGTTACGGTTCAGACCATTACCTAGTGAAGGGTGTGTATAGAGCGAGGATACAAACCAGGAAGCAACATTACAGGAAGGAACAAGAGAAAATCCATCTAGAATAGCTATGAAAGAACAGCATCAGGGATGAATACAGGAAGAAGTTAAATAAGACCTGGACAGAAAAATAAGTAGGAAAAAAGTGAACACAGATCTAGAAATACAATGGCAGCAAATCAAATAAATATGAAAAACATGGCAATTTACATACTGGGATATGAAGAAAGGAAGAAGTTTAACAAGGAGTGGTTCGATGAAGAGTGCAGACAGTTGCTGGAGCAAAAGAATAAGGCATACCAGGCATATTTAGCTAGACCTGTGAGAGCAAAAAGAGCAGAATGTGAGGAGATAAGGAAATGGGCTCACACAGCATGTAAAAAGAAAAAAGAGACAGGATGTCAATCAACAGTTGCTATAGAAAGGAATTTAACCTTTTGGCGCCAGAATTATGTTTTTTTAATTTTAGCACACCCTGTATATAAAATGTGAATAATACAGAACCAAACATGTTAGATTTATGAAACAAACTGCATTTTGAAGAGGAAAAACAGAGAGTATATACCGTGTTTAAAATATTCAGTACCTATATTTGTTGAATAAATATAAAAAATGCAACATTTAGAGGTTAGCTGTGCGGTACGACCACTATAGTCGTCGTTAGGCGTCAGACGGTTAAGGAAGGAAACCCAGGACTAGCATATAGGATGGTACAAAAGATAAAATGTGGATCTGTGTAAAGGCACTAAGGTGAACATAATTGGCTAAACGGAACAGATTAAAGGGAGATGGAAAGAGCACTTCAAGGAGATAAGAAACAAAAATAAACGTAAAATAAAACAGCAGCACTAGACGGAGAACAGGTCCAAACAAACAGAGTGGGGAAATGGGAATACAGGCACCAACAAAGCAAAAAACCCAGCTGGCCATACAGAAGTTAAATAGTAATACAGCAATGGGCACACACAGCTTACCAGTGGAACTGCTCAAGCATGGAGGAGAATTATTGAATGAAATCCACAAATTAATGGGCATAATATAGGAGAAAGAAAGAGTACCAGAGGAGTAGAAACTAAGTATTATACGCCCAATACATAAGAAGGGAGACAAGTTAAAGTGTCAGAACTGCAGAGGCATATCGTTACCATGCACAGCTTACACAACTTTCACCACCATTCTGAAGAATAAACTGGAAAATAATAGGAGAATACCAGGCGGTATTCAGGCCAGGACGATCGACATTCGATCACGTTTTCATTGTCAAACAAATTTTAGAGAAATGTTGGGAATACAGTGTAAGTGTCTATCGAACCTACATAGACTTCAGACAAGCCTATGATAGTGTTAGAAGAGCAGAAATATGTGAGGCATTGCAACATTTCCAAATTTCC
>Ga0123355_10006959_pt1 | contig 16844 bp, 11 predicted proteins | sample TergutEmb28metaG_3_FD_89872 | JGI IMG/M metagenome (GOLD analysis project Ga0123355, IMG submission 89872) | Embiratermes neotenicus P1 segment gut microbial communities from Petit-Saut dam, French Guiana - Emb289 P1 | ecosystem: Host-associated > Arthropoda: Insects > Digestive system > Gut ...
GCCCAGAGGGTTCCAGGAAGTTAAGGTTCCCAGATTTCGTGACAACGGCACAGGATGGTGGTAAGGTTGTCAGCCTTACGCACCGGCCGCCTTTACCCCCAGGAAATACTCCCGGTACTCATTAATGGAGGCAGGTAGCTGCACGGTTTGTGTTGATTTTAGAGCCATAAAACTGGTAAAGATAAGTAAGTAAACGAGCGTGGGGAAATAAGAAAAAAGCCCAGAATTTTGGTTGGAACGCAAAGGCGGGGTAGTTCAGTCGGTGTAGAGATGGACCCACCGCGTTTCAATTTCTGCCGGGAAGACCCGATTGAGAAGCTACACCGAGCCACGCTAGGCAGAACCAGAAAGCGCTTCAAACCAAACAGCTGCTTCCTTCTAAAACCTCACCGACACCGTTCTTATTTATAACGGCGTACGAACTGGTCTGACGCTAAATAACCGCTTTCGTATGGTTCAGTAGATCAATCCTCGAACTGTATTTCTCATGTGTTGCGTATTGTAACAAAGAACCACATTATATCTTGTTTTATTACTTTTACCCAAAAATAGTGTGTTAACATCTGATTACTTTTTTTTTTTTTTTAAAAAAACGGGTTTGAAACATGTAACAGTAAATGGATAGAAAGTACTTCTGTGTGTGTAGTATGGGCTAGGTATTATGTTAAGTAACAGTACGCAATATTTTACGGGTTCAAAAGGATTTCTGTCATTATGCGGGTGCCAGGCAGAGCGCAGTGTTATTACTGGCTGTGCTGTGTAAGCCGCCTGCGCACTGTTTCCTGAGACTCTTATTAAACAGTTAATAAAATGCATGTAAGGTACTGCCTAATGATGTGGGTGGAATTCCTGGCATTCAGAGCATTGGAACACTTACTGATATTGAATAAGCAAGAAGAGGCCGCCACACTGTCCCTGTCGTAAAAGTTCTCCTCCAAAGAAATGAGAAGAACCTTTAGTATCGTTCATGTATAGATTTATGCAGAAGTTGAAAAAGAGCTGTTTGTCGCGTGGTAATTGCACCAGAAAGGAGTATGAAAAGCTTCTTTGTCTTGCTGATTCACTGGACGAAATTTCATTTCCATACAATTCTAGATAACAGTGCTAAAATAGGTTGGTTTTGTGTAGTTCCTTAATTGGTTTATACACCTGTGCAGTAGTTTGTGTATATGTACACACACACACACACACACCGATGCTGGGACAGTGGAAGAGAATTCTTTTATGTCCGAAACACAAAGCCGAAAGCGAAAACGATATGGCACAGATAAACGATAAACAGATATACCTGGCCGCCATGAATACTTGCTGTCTTGACTGAAGCGGTTGGGAAACTGCTGCCCCTGAATTTGTCTCTCTGAAAGTGAAAATATGCATGACATTTAAGACCGCGAAAATTTATTATTATTTATCCTTCCTTAGTGTTTCAGCCATCTTGTTTGGTATTCTCTCATTGTATTTGTGTAAGCTATTTTCAGTTCTGTGCTTGGAGGCTTGTGGGCAGGTTGGTTCTCTGACTTGTCCTTGGGTTTGTATCCACACATTCCTTCAGAAAATGCTAATCCATTTGTTATAATGTTTACATTTTTGATTCCTAGTAAATGTATATATTTTGAAGGCCGAAAGCGGTACTGGATTAAGGTGAGTTTATTGGTTTTTTACTCTAGCGTCAGGTGTGAGGTCTGGATTTGCGTAGGCCTATATGTGTTAGCTGCATTGCGGTTGTGTCAGGTACAGGAATATCGAATATGCAAATCGCAAGGTCACTTCTTTGTACAATGGTTACACGGATGGGACAAAAAATTTTCACTAAGATGTGAAGTAGATTCTAGGACAGTGGCAAATGTTTCGTGGAAGAGACATCGCGTTCTCTTTACTAATTGCAGTTTGTCGCTGAAGTATAGTCTGTTATAACTATTTGTAACTATCTGTGGCCTACATCACAGGGGCACGGCCAGAGAGTGAGTGAGTTAGTGAGTGAGTGCAGTGGGACGAACATTGTACTTCGATGACGCTTGCGTAGACCGGCAGAGTTTAATTTGATCAGATAAATAGCCTTTGTATGCTTTTACTTAATTGTTGGTTAGTTTTTATTTATGAAAATCACAGATGGGTATAACTTTCAAGAGATGACGGGAAAAATTTCTAGTTGCCAGTATACTTGGTTTAAGTAAATGCTCGTTCTTAGGGTGGAGAGGGGTTTAAACATTTGGAAAGTAGGGTGGTTTCATGGGGTAACAGTAAGAAATCTCATTTCTGAGCAGGTAGGACTACTTTCTCAACTCACAAGCGATCTTGCTTCATGACAGAAATTGCATCTAATCTGGTGGTACGTAATTTAAAATTAGAGAGTGAACAGGTGAGATTTTGTACTATACTTCACTGCTTGTCCTTGGTAGCACTAAGTTCTGACTAAAATTAACACACTATGGGAGGTCTCTGTCTGTGCATCTTTCATTTCTTAAACTTTTATTGATTTAGATCAAATTTGGCATCTTAATGCAGTTGGGCGGACTACATTTTTGTTCGTGCCTTTATGTAAAAAAAAACCTGGAAATTGATCAGTGTTGTAACAAGAAAGGGGCTTCCTTACAATGTGCATGTTATTGAGGTCTTTAACTTTACTGAATTATTTTTCGTTGCCACTTTACTATATATTTAACGAAATGCGAAGAAGATCTGTGCATAGAACATTGCAATGTTTTATGTAATTGAAGTCCACTGCGAATTTGAGGCGTGATAAAGTTAGCAGGGAAAGTGAAGATCCCGTGATGTATATGTGTGTGTTTTCCTTTTGAAACTGTCGTGGGATACACAATAAATGTGTGGCAGTGCTTGTGTATAATATTTTGCTCTGTTCATCTGTGTTATGTGGTATGGTATTCATAAATGAACACATGCAAAGAATTCCGTCTAGTGAGATGAATGTTGTTGATCATAACATGTAGTCAAGCTTATGTGTGATGATGTCCTGGCAATAGGGAGTCCATTTTGAGGTGTTCATTTCGGGGTTGCATTGTTTTCCTTCGCACTTAAAGGGCCGAGTGTATTTTGGCGTGAGGTCACCAGAAGAGAAAGGTAACTGAGGATTTTCATCTTACCGTATCGTTTGGTTTTTTTTTACAGCTTGTTATTTAACGTTTGGTTTATTTAACGGCGGTTTATAAATAGCGTAGCTGGGCGATTTAATTTTGATTGGAGCTTGATTGTGAAAGACGAAGGCAAGGCACTAGCATGGTGACGCTGCAGACGGTCAGGAACACCACCGCAACGTATACCGAGGCCACGGACAGTAGTCCGAAGACTCGACCCCTTCCGCAGATCCCGTGAGCTGTCCCCCCTCTCCTCCCTTTTATACACCATGCCAGTCGTTTAGCCGTTGTGCTCATAGGATGCTGGTAGCGCTTTTAACTTGTTAACGGGGCGGGTTGCTGGAGGGGAAATATTACAGTAGGTGTAGATAGAGGGGAAGCTTATAACTCCGCGACCTCAGTGTAGTCAGGATCGTCGGTCTGAGGGCCGAGGATCGAACCCGGAACGTGTTGATTTAGAAGCAGGTATGCATCATCGCTGCTATCGGTTATGAGCCAACCTGTGTTTTTTTCTGGCTTTACAAATTTTTTAGGTTTTTTTTTGGCATTCTGGTAAATGTTTTTCTTTATGCGGACTTCTTATCAGCTTTCTTAGGTGTGTGTACAGACGGAGCCCATATTGATGAAGGTCTGTACTCTACTTCAGGCTGTTCAAACAGGGGAAGCCACGCACATCAGACCTCCAGATTTCCCCAACTGCTACGCATTCCGTCCAGCAAAAGTAATTATCATCTCCCTCAGTCATCTAACCATTATGTTAAGGGTAATATAGGTAGCGGTAAATTGAAAACCTGAGTTAGCGATGCGCATTTTGGGCTGGTTAACGTATGCTGTTGGGGATGGACGGGAATACAGCAGCACATAGAAGCGCGTTAGCATTGCATGTGGTTATTTTCGCCAACCAAGGATCTTCCTTCTGTGATCTCAGTTACCCTTTTCGGTAATCGTGGTGACTTGCTGACCTGTCAGTTACTCAAGAGACGAGTTCGGGCTTGTTCAGTTGTAGCCCGGTGTCTGCAGTATTAGAGATGCTGCTTTTTGGAGATAACTTTGTAGGAGTCGCAACATACAGTGAAAGGCGACGTAAAGAGGAAAATAAGTGTGCGGCCAAATTCTGTCCAGTAGGCCTAACTTGACGGAGTAAATATCTGTCCCTTCCTTTATATTTATATCTGATAATTTAACACGTATTTCTGCGCTTCTGTTCGTTTGGATTCCTTGCATTTCACAGTACATGCGTCATCGACAAATAACTTCGAATAAGTAAGAATCTATCAGTCAATACCAATAAATGAATGAATCATTCATCTATAGTGTCGTACCCGTATAGCCATCACTAGGATTAATAGTGAAAGACTTCAGACTAAAGACAAGCCTTTGATTTATTGCGATACACAGTCTTGTATCTTGGTGACGTGCGTGATTTATTTGCGTATTTTGGAATTTGTCGCCCCCTTCATTAACGTGCCTGGTGGTCCCGCAGTAGCACAGCGCACGCTATCCTGATGTACGCTTTGTCATTCCGTGCCCCTAAAACCATTCTGTCCCTACATGCATATAAGTAAATTCTGGTTGTGGCTGCAGAAAGCACATTTACTAAGCGAGACTGTGTTTGAGAACAATTATTTACTGCGAGAATTTGACATATTACGACGTTCTGCTTTTAATGTGCATGATGTCGCTGTTTATTGTCATTAAAATTTACGTTATGGGACAGGACAGTGACCTTGAAAATGTGCTGAATTATATGTGTAATGTATTATAGGGCCATTATGTGTTTTTTGACCTTTCGACCACGGACCTTCCGTTCACAGTAATCAGAACCAGAAGAATAATTGGCGTAAAACAGAACGGAACACGTTTTTACGGTATCATTTTGCACACGATTTCCTCTGTCCCCTTCGTGACCAGGACATCGTAAAGAGCAAGGGATCTGAGTGATCTCTTGTCTAGCAGGTGATCAGCCTTTTAGCCAACTCTCCGATTAGGTCTGTACGAATCGACAGATTTGCAAAACATTTCGTAACTGAAGTCGGTTAAATTTGTCGCTGTGCACGCCTAAAGGCGCATGGGGAAGTGGTGATATAATTTCACTCGTACTTAAACTCGGCGCAAGATATAGGCGATTGAACACCCGCACGCTCCTTCTGAAGGTGTGTCGTCATATTTTGTAGTCCTCTGCGTTGTGGGGATGTGAGATTGCAAAATGTGCTCCATTTGATGGGCTCGAGTTACTGAAGTTCCAAAAAGATTACGTTTTGTCTGAGATGGAATTGTAGGTAGCTTTCGGAACCCAGGAGCTTGTAGTTGTGCCGATACCATCTTAAGTGCAGAGGTGTGTTGTAGACAGTTCGCGCCACGCGAAGACACTTTTGGTATTCCCTGCACTGTGTGTGTAGTACTTCGTCAGTGCGGCAAACCCCGAAACCCTTAATCTCCTTAGTGAAGAGTTCTTGAGAAAACTGCAGAGGACATTTGGACTTCAGAAACTGACTGCGTTACGTGCACAGTAGAAACGTACTCATTCTTTGGACGCCTTTGTGTGTAATTTCGTAAGGGTTTTCCTCAGACACGTGTGAATGAACAGAGGCACATATCCTGCGTGTGGCGCGTTGGTTGTGTTGCTTCCACTGAAACAAACACTCCCACTTTCACCGCACCTTACTGCAAGTGATCCAAATACGTTTGTCGAAGAAGACAAAACAAGTGATTGCTTGACGGAGTGACTTAATTTTTTTTAGGAAGAGTTTGCTCACAGGATTTTATGTCTTTGCGCTTGTGAATTCGTGTCATACGTAGCCGTGTCTTTTACGTGTGTACACGGTCGGTGGGTGTGGCTGTTAGGATGATGGCACATTAATTACACTGTGTGATGTTATGGGTGTGGTATCACCCTTTTTGTGCGTTTCTAGTATTACCAAGACCCTTTTGGCTTCGTGGAATTGTTGGTACAGTGTTGGGTTGTTTGTAAGTTCACTGCGGTCAGTGTGATACGAGAGAGCTGCCCGTGCACTCGGGTCGCACAAGTGTTTGACGTCGTGCTTTGTCGGACATTCTGGTTGTAGCTGTAAGTATGTATGTATGTATATGTGTGTTACATGCTCCAGAGTGGTAAATTAATTTGGAGCTTGTTTGCGTTGGGTAGGATTTGCATTCGTATAGATAAGCTTCTTATCGGTAAAGGGAGGTTGCATGGAACGGACCGAGTGGTGCTAGAGGCATGGAGACGCATCTTTGTTTCGTTAGGTCAGTGGCTAGCAAAGTGCGGTATACGAGTGAAGTTACTGCAGCCATTGGTGTTGTTCATATGTTACTAATACAGAATTTTTGCGTACAGCTTAACGCATTAGTTATATTTCGGAAGGTCCGTCGCAAGTCGAATTTTGCGCAAGTCGGAGCTGAGTATACATTTGGTGAACTATGTGTGTATATACAAGGAGGCCCAGTCGAAAACAGAACTGCAACACACTAGAACTTCATCGCCCGCAGCGTGACCGCCCCGCCACCTGTGTTATCGCCCAGCAGTATTCTTCTGCCACCTTCCTGTCATTGCGTTTTCATTCGTGCAAGGATAAATTCGGCACACGTTTCAAGAATGTTATCATATTCTTTATGTTTTGTTGACCATGCATCCCTGTATAATCTTGTAAATAAAGCCAATTGGGTACTTGTTATTCTGTATGGATGACAATCATCCATACAGAATAACAAGTACCAGATGTCGCATAAACACAGTTGTTTCTCCTGATGATGGGCACATAGTCGCCTGAAACATGCAGAGAAAATAAATAAACACGCTAAGAAAAACTGTGCACCAAGAAGAAAAATTGTGCACCAAGTAGGCTTTATTTAGAAGTTATCATATTTCTTTTACTACTTTACATTTTGCGCAAGTCTGGGATCGTCTGTATAAAACTAAATCTGTTTTTTTGTTAGCGATCTTCCTGAACATCTGAACTAGGCGTCATTTCCTGTTTCGGCAAGCTCATTTCGTCTGTGCGCTGAAGATATCTCATTTCTTTATAGCTTTGGACTATATGTTTTGGCTTTCTGTTTTCCGTAATTGGAACGTAATGTTACAGCCAGGTCAGAGGCTTTCAGGTTGCTTTACGAATCTGTATTAACTGCTCAGGTTATTTCGCATCGAGTGGTGTGTAGAAGGTATTGACGCAAACGGTATTGTCTGTGTGCCGTTCGAGATTCCAACTGGGTACTTTACAGTGTGATCCGGTGTAGCGCAGTGGGTGTAGTGATTACGTTACTTGGGGACGATCTCGGAATTGTGGTTTGTTTTTCTGCAGAGACCAGGTATTTTTCTATTTAAAACATCCAGACCGGCTTTGGGGCCCACCCAGTTCCCTCTTCAGTGGGTACCGGGAGAACTTTTCCCCCCGGTTTAAAATTTATGGACTCACCTCCATCCAACTTGTGCTGAGGGTAAGAATGAGTGGAGCTGTACCTCCACACCTTCGTTTGTCTTTATAATGTGTAAAGGGATAATGTACCTTTTCCGTTTAATAGTCAGAAGCGTTAGTGCTGGTTTGAGCTGGCTTGTGAGCGGTTCGTACTGATTGGTACGTGTCTGTTGTGTTCAGACGTACTTGTAACACTTAATACTGTATGTCTTATGTCTGTAAGGTAAAGGTGTTCTTGAGCATCATTGAGCAGCACGTCTTGTAGGGATGTGAGGGGAGTATGTGATAATGGTCCACACATTCTTTATCTTGGCTCCAGATGAAAGTGAGTGGTGAGCTTCACATTCCGGTTGCTATATCCCCGAGGGTAGAATTTCTTGTACCCATTGTATAGGAGATTCGGTTTGGACGCTCTGTAGAAGAGAAGAAATTTTCTATTGCTGCTACCGAGAAGCGAACCCCAAATCTTACGTCGTCTAGCCGATAGCTGCTGGTACCTGAAAGTCTCAATATCTTGCTTGATCGACTGTTGTTTTTGTGTCTGTTATTTCTGCTTGATGTGACGTTAGTAGGGTTCGGTAGATATTACACTGTGTCGGTTTTGTGAATATGAACAGACTATGCTTGCGGCCTTTGAGTGATTTTTCGTTGACTTTATAAGTTGGTTCTTTTTGTAGCAGGCAGTCGGAATTTGTGTTTCCTGATTCGAACAGAAGGTGGGTCTAAATTTTAATTGATTGTCATTGGCAAAATATCGTATAGCAGAAAGAATGACGCATTCATACGGGCCTGTACGATGAAATTGAATGAAATATGTCTGTTGCAGTTGAATGTATGGCAGGCGTATGTCCCGACGTCCCTAATCATTTGATTTTAATTGGAAACGACATGCGCACTGTAGGTACCCTATTTCACTTTAAAACTTTTGACCATAGCAGCGTCTGGGACAGGCGTAGAGCCATTATTTCATGCCTTCGTTTGTTGAATAATTTTCTAGGAATTTATACCGGGCGTTTTGAAGCCGCGCGGCTTTTTTTTTTTTTTTTAAAAAAACATGCATCTTGCGAAATACTGTACGAAACCGCTGACATTCGTCCCGATTGGTAAGTAAAGGTTCCCTACCAGCCAGGTTCGTGTAGGGATAACTTTCTGCGTTTGTCTGCTGGGGGGTTCGAGTTCGATTATCTTCTTGGCTGTCGACTGTGCTGCGGGTTTACGAGATTTCTGACAGTTTCTCAAGGCTGCGTCACCGCCTCCTTAAGACCTTTGCCTGCCCACCATTTGTGATTCTCGTCCGTTGTAATTTGACCTTGTGCACCGTATGCATTTTTAGCATTGTCGTTACGGTATAATGTAAGAAACAGAATTTCTGCAGCACACTGACACGATTTGATAAAAATGAGGACTACGTTGGTTGTAGGCTCCCTCTTCACCCTGGAAATGGATATCTCGGTGGGTCCGAAGTGGCACACCACTTCCCAACGTTGTGTCTTCAGTGGCTTCGAAATGTACCACCTTGTCACAAATTGGTGTCTTCCGTTGCTCGGAAATAGCACACAATCTTGCCACTATATCGTGGCTCTCTGTGGCTCCCATGTAGTTCACCATCCTGTCATATTAGCGTATCTTCCGTGGCTCCGATGTGTGACTCCATCCTTCCACAGCACTGTGTGTCGCCACCTATCAACATGTTTTGGTTACAGTCTGTGACGTTCAGTTCGTGTGTTCAGTCTGTATGCTGAGGCTGTTGTCATGTAGTGTAGTGGCTCACGTATGTTCTTAGTTTACAAGTATAAATGTCGATAGCTTAATTCTCGGACAGTCTTCGTGTTTGTATATCAGTGCACAAACAATACCATGCAGAGTCTGTGTGATGGGTCTGTAGGGTAGTTGTTCTAGTTACGTCATCAGAACCGAAATATACATTTCACGCGACCGCTGTTCTGTTGTAACGAAAATTATTTTTTTTTTAAATACGAACCTACGTTACTGTACGAAATATTAGGATGCGAAATTAATTGTTGCTGACGTCAGAAATTTGCATGACTGTGATGTTGGTAGTACTGACCTTAAATGTGCTACTGTACGGATGATTAGGATTCTACGAGTAAATCAAGTGTCACTTACACATCAGAAGTTCGCATTGGCGGTAAATTTAAAATTATAGACGTGTTGTGGCCTCCTCTGACATCTGTTTTGTTCAAATTTTGATGAGAATGTGTCAAGTATTTTGAAAGTTGTTCACGACTGATGATTTAAGCCCATATTTCCTGATAAAATAAGGGAAGCAGCCAGAGATGAACTGCCGCTACACGCTTCATATAACGAGCATTAACGTAAACGTTTTTGGAATTCAAGAAGAAGCAGATCCTCAACGCATGTACTTTATGCAGGGGTTAAGAATACGAAGCACGTAGGATGGATGTGCTCATTGATTTCTTCTTGAGAGTTTCTGACTGTTCTGTGAAAGAGAACATCGTTACAGCTAAATATTGATTTATGTGAAACGTGTTCAGTTAACTGTATACCTCAGCTTTTAACGAACTGCGTTATCGGGCGGTATTAAACTCGACAGGGTGAGTTATGCACGGACGTAGGTCGCGTGCTTCCGAATCATTTTGTTTTTATGAAGTTCTGTACGGGATAATAACAAGAACTGAATGTCTTGAATACGAGCTTAAACAGACATTCGAAACGCTTTTCTGAAAGAAGCTCGGTTAGCAGTGTCAGATTTTTAAGTTGGCGCCCGTTGAAGCAGCCCATGAACTGAGTTACTAAATTCAACAAGACAGGCAGTGTACGTAATACTTAACACTGAGGCGCGTTCTCGTAAACATTGTTGCCGTGGGAAGCAGTAAGTATTGCATATCCTGAGTGTGTTTGCAGCTTTAGGTATCCAGCATGCAAAGCGCATGCGCTATATTGTCATCTGTAGCCTGTCTGGCTCCACCATATTTTTCTACATTAACTCATGAACAGCAAGATTTTTGGAAAAAAGGTTCTTGAACATGAAATGTGCGTTTTGATTTTCACTACATCTTTCGCGTGAAACATTTCTCGTGCTAAGAAGAAGTGAGCAAGATAGATCAGAAATGTATGATGGTCTTTCTGTAAAGTACTCATTATTCTTAAACTTGAATTTTTTCCGCGGGTATTTGAAAAACAGTAAATTAACAAAGTTTATGAAAATTCGTCCATTGGCAGCCGGGTTATCCCATGCGGACAGACAGACATGACGAAGTTAATAGTCACTTTTTGAAATTTTGCGAACGCGCCTAAAACTGTTAAGTCTGTTTAGAGGGTCCCAGCAGTATAATTAACATTTTAAGACACGGGACGATAGAGGAAGTTGTTTCGTACCTGACGCGGCTTAGTCGAATTTGCAAGGTTCTCCGCAGTGACAAGCTGCCTGACGCGGCTTAGTCGAATTTGCAAGGTTCTCCGCAGTGACAAGCTGCCCTCAATCTTCGCGCTTGGCTTCACAACCGGCGTTGGCGTAGGCTGTACCTTGACAGAAGCGACGGTTTTTTTCCTTGCACGTCTACCCACATTCAGCTTTCGTAATAAGCCTACAGCATCGCATTTCGTGGCACATGAATTCAACAGGTGGTATAATGTCGTGAAATAACGGAATAAATTAGAATGGGTTCTGTGTTCGCGCGAGGACGGCTTTCCGCCGTCTTGTGTGACTCCAGTTTCACGGTAGTGACGGCCCATGCACTTAACTTGTTTGTTGCAGGCAGCAGGGGTACAGTCCTAATTCTTCCATTTTTTGAGACAAAATTCACACTTGACGGACTTTCTTTTCATAGGCGAAATTGTCCAGGTTTTCAGCCATCGATTCCACAGATGATGATGATGATGATGATGATGATGAATAGATTTATTAGGCCGATGAACGACTGGCTGCGGAGCGGACGATTGGAATTCGCATACAAAATACACTCGAAAACTAAATGTAATTGATCCTGGCCATTTTTCTTTTTTAGTCCATATTTTTTAGTGTTATCGAATAGTATGATTCCTTATTTTCGTGGGCATTGGTGTGTTACTGAGGGAAGTGAATAGTGTGGGATTGTGTGGCTGAGGATATGCGGAGAATATAAAGCGATGTGGGAAGTGTGAAATTTATAAAGGCCAACGACAATTACACTTGGCAGTTTAATAAACAGTAATGTAAACGCCACGTTGTCGCAAGTTTTCGCAACATATTCTGTTACATTGGTAAGCCGTGAAATAACACGGGTTTATTTGTGCTGTGTAATAATAGGATGGTTTTTGGGCGTTACCTGAAAATAAACAGGTATCGCAAATTGCCCGCTTTGTAACTCCAACACCTGTGGTAACTCTGGCGACTGGACAGTAGCATAGCCAGTTAGGTATCAAACATCTTAGGCGCGCAGTAAAGGTAAGGTAAAGTGCACCCTTGTACAGGCAGACGCTCTGTGCAGGCCGCAAGGCCCATAGGAGAAGTAGAGGTATAACTCTACTCTTTCCTGACCACGGCACTAGAAGGGGGTGAGGGGTCAGCGTAACGCCCCGGCCGCTTTTTACCCCCGGGAAAGATCCGGTACCCATTGTAGAGGAGGCTGGGTGGGCCCCAGGGCCGGTCTGGAGAGACGCGGAAAATCTCGCCCCCACCGGGATTCGATCCCCGGACCATCCAGTCCGTAGCCAGTTGCTACACCGACTACGCTACTAGGCGCACAGTGATACAGTTTAAATACCTTACATTTTATGCATTAGTTGTGGTCTGTTGTGTTCAGAATTTGTCATTCATTTCTCGTACATTCATGTTGGCTGAAGGTCAGCTGTGTTTTATAGATCAGCAACGTAATTATTTGTGTGTTGTATGAACCCTGTAAGCCTAGATAATGTGAACAGTTTGAAATAAGATGTTAGCGATGGACGGAGTTTTATGAAAGCTGCATGTTGCTGAGTTCCTGTGAAGGGAATTTATCGGTCACCTGGTCAAGAAATTCCCGCCATGGATGGAAAAACCAGAAAGTTCATTGTCGTGGTTTAAGGAGCCCGTTACTGAAATGTGTTCTAAGCAACATGATTCAAGTCAACTCAGTTTTTTGTTACAGCCATATCAGTATTGTTATATGCAGGCCTCAGTCTCTTTATATTGTTTCTTCCTAGTAGGTTCGTCTACGAAAATGTACACATTTTTTTATCTCTTACGTATTGCTGCATGCTGCTCATGTCTCATCTTTCGCGAATCGAATTCTGAGTACGCATTTCAAGTTACAGTCAAATTCTGCAATGCATGGTGTTTCAAGGGAACACAGTTATACAAACTGGGGCATCCACAAGAAATCGATTATTACGTCACTTTTAACAACCCTCATTTATATCATTCAAAGAGAAACTGAATAGTTCAAAACGCGTAACTGGCCTCTAAGCTTCTCTCTACTGCAGCCAGTGGTTTAACTGTTACCGCAGTAGACAACCCTGTACAGAGAAGTGTTTTCATCAGCGCGTTAGCAGAAACAGTTAATAACTTGGCTTCATCGCGTGCTTGAACATAGTTTTTCCTTTAATCGGCGTTTAAAACTTCTGCTTTCTTTAAGGGGCATGAACTAGGAGCTTTTTCTTCGGAAACGTACCGGGGGCTGTGTGCATAGGTGTGGTAGTGTGCTGCTTCAGTCACTGTCACTTTTACAGACTGTCCAACTCGTCCAGTTACGTTTGAAGAGCATGTATTTAACGGCCATCCCATGTTGGCACTTTTTAACATTGTGTCTATAGAGTGCGGTCATTTTTAGTCGCATTCGCAAAATTGCGAAAAGAGTCTATTATCTTCGTCATGTTAGTCTGTCCATCCGCAAGAAACAAATCCACTCCCACTGAACGGATTTTCATGATATTTGATGTTTAGGCCCCCCCCCCCCCGAAAGTCTGTCGAGAAAATTCAGGTTTCATTAAAATCTGACAAGAATAACGGGTACTTTGCATGAAGACCACAATACATTTTTGATCGTATCTCGCTCGTTTCTTCTTAGAATGAGAGATGTTTCAGAGGAAATTAAAAAATTAAAAAAACGCACATTTTGTATTCACTAATTTTGTTTTCTCCCCGAATATCGCACCGTTTATGAGACACCGTGGAAAAATATGTTTTAGACGCAAACTGGCTACAGATGACAGGACGGCGCATGCGCTTTTCATGCTGGGTACCTAAGGCTACAGACACACACTCAGAGTTTGTAATACGTATTGCTTTTCTGCTGCAACAAGGGTTGGACGAATGCACCTGAATGTTGCTTTATAGTACATTGCCTGTGTTGTATAATTATGTAGCTGTTCTAATGTCCCTTTTTAAAGGCAAACAACCTGGCTACCACACTACAGTGTCTGAAGAATCATTTGTTACTTTATGCAAGGAATTTAGGTCATATGATATTTGTGACACATTCTGGCGTAGTTTTGGTAGTAAGGGGGAAAGGCAGACTGTGTGCATAAGCATGTCGTGAAGAAAATAAGAAGTGGTGCCGATGATTCTCACATCCTTAGTCTCAGCAGTAAATGGGACCAGTTTTATTGGTATTGTGTACGTGTCCAGGACGGCCCTGGGGCCCGCCCAACCTCCTGTAAAATGGGTACCGGGTTTCTCTTCCGGGGGTAAAGCGGCCGGGCCTTGGTGTTGACCACTTATCCCCATCGAGCGTCGAGTTGAAAGAAAGAGTAGAGCTATACGTATACTCACCTGTGGGCTATTATGATCTGTTATAGGGTGAACTTTACCTTGTTTGTTTACATTGTTTATTGCGTAATTAGAGTCAGTGTACGAATGTTTGATTAACAAGGCACGACTTTGTACCACTGAAATGCTTGTGGATGGTTGCATATTTCCTTGTGATACCGGCCCCCGTCCGATACGTAGGCTATTTCAAGGCCAAAGTGTGTGTGTGTGTGTGTGTGTGAGTGAGTGAGTGTGTGAGAGAGAGAGAGAGAGAGAGTTGGAAACCAGTAGGAACTGTTTCTGAATATTTAATTTGACACTGTAAATGAGTGAGAGATAAACCTCATATTGATTTGCCTCAGAAATATCCCTCCATGATTCTGACGTTCTGGAAGTTCCATTCTTTACAAGATATATTGCATATCGTTTTTACTTCTTTTCTTGTACCTCACAGCCCTCCGGCACAACAGCTGTTGCAGACCCAAACTGTTCGTTATTTTGTTGCCTGGCAACTGACATTTGACTGTTCTCTCTCTCCGTCCCCCCCATTTTTTTCCCCTGAAGTAATGTATTATTTAAAACCTGGGATCAGGAAAGGGAATTGTGAAAACCAAAACACCATTGGGATTGGTTTTTGTTACCGAAACTGCATTTTCATAAAATGTGGGGAATGCACGGTGCTCCATGTACGTGCAGAATGTGGTATGCTGAAAATAGAATTACTGCTAATGGAGCCCCGACGTAAAATAAAAATAGCATGAATTAACTGGAATACTGACTTAACCGTTGCGGTGAGGTCGTAAGCATTACATGGCGGGCAGTTGCCATAGTTTGTTTATCATTGTGACTGTTGCCGATAATTTTGTAATCGTTGAGCTTTCCGTTATATCTAAGCCGCGCGCTGTGGAGTGTGTAAGGGCTGTGGAATTCCGAACGACGCCACTTGGCTGTACGCATCGGCTGAAATGACAGGCGGGGAAAAATCTCTCGGTAGGTGGAGCTGGATGGGTGATTGTAGGCCCCAGCTCCTAGAGAATAGTTTCTTACCATTGCCCGGATTTGAACCCCGGGTATCCGGTACGGGCATTTCGGAATTCATTTCCGGTACTCAGGTTTCACAGTTTCCATTTGCATATCCTTTCCGAAATGTAGAGTATCTGTTCAGCAGTTGGAGTGACACAAAGTGCGATTTAACGAGTGCGAGGTCCTCATTACGAATATAGTTAGGCAGTCCCGGTATGACACACCAATCTTTTCAGCCACCGTATACAGGAAAATAATAATTGCACCACTAACTGGGACCCAGCAGCTTCTTTCCTACTGTTCTTCTTTTTGTGGTTTTATAGTCTTTGGTGAACTTAAGCCTCTTTTTTTAGAAGATTCTCAACAGAACGTGTTTTGTATGAGGTGGGGTTGGACCTTCACGTCCAACCCCCAGCCTGGAGGACCAGAGTATCCCTTTTCGTCTGAGTCATCGACATTGACCTGTCGGGCATGGGAGACCTTGCCAGTAGCTACAATACTGCCAGTATAGCTGTCAGGATCATTTGACCACCCAAGCCCCAAAACCACGACAGAGTGAATCTTAGCGAGTGTGTGTGTCGTTGAGTGTAATCAGGTGCAGTAGTAATTGTCTAGACCTACAGTGAGTAGGTAGACAGATGTTAGACTAAGAAATGAAGTAACGATGCAAGAAAGAAAGAAAGAAAGAAATTATGAAGCTTGCTTAATTTTGTTTCTTATCTGCCCAGTTAAGTTATCCTCTTCATCACACTGACATATAATGCCAGTGATTTTTTTAACAAGAGCTTTGGCCTACAGCAGCCCGGTTTCCTAGGTAACGTTTGTCAGTGGTTAATATTTAATGCGGTATGAGGACTGTGTGACGTCTGGTGTTATTTTCTTGTAATGGTGGGTGAGTATGTGCAAGGAATTAACACAAAAAAACGCTGAAGCATAACGCTGATTTTCTTCCAAGTTCCATCCTCTTGAACCTCGATCGTCCATAATGGACTTAATGTGTATTTTCCACTTATATTGATGTCGTTTCCTCTTTCTTTTTTCCTTTGCCTTGTCCATCTTTATATCATCCTTACTGGTGGTGACCAGTGCCACATATTTTTCGTTAATCTGTCCTTCAGTTTGGCCACGCTGTCTAGAATCTCAGTTATGTAGGTGTCTTTCCGTTCATGTAGTAGGTCTAATGTCCCTGAAATTCCGTTAAGCTTCTTTCATCGCTGTACATTCTATTGTCACCAAAGGACATCATGTTAAATTTACTCAGTTCTTCAGTCGGCGCCCACATTTTAAAGTATACGTAACCGAATACTTCCCACTATGCTTTGAAACATTTTTTTTTCACATCCCCTGATGTATTTGTATTTCGTAAGATCCGAAGCAACTATTTTGTTGCAATTTTTCTCATAGAGTTTCGCTTTCAAGAAATAAAAGACATTAAGACACTTTTGATCGAGGACGACCAAGTTACAGTGTCGGATTCAGAAGATGCACTACAAGTATCTATACCTAATGTGGAGACAGTTGCTGCCGGATGTGGACTAAAGATTCGAACACGCAAAACGAAAACAGTGGCTTTGAAAGGAAGCGATTCAGTGAGAAGTAAAATTGTAATAATAATAATAATAATAA
>Ga0123355_10006960_pt1 | contig 16844 bp, 14 predicted proteins | sample TergutEmb28metaG_3_FD_89872 | JGI IMG/M metagenome (GOLD analysis project Ga0123355, IMG submission 89872) | Embiratermes neotenicus P1 segment gut microbial communities from Petit-Saut dam, French Guiana - Emb289 P1 | ecosystem: Host-associated > Arthropoda: Insects > Digestive system > Gut ...
CTTTAAGCTGGTGCTTGGAAGAAAAAATTCCAATTATACATATGAGTGTCGGCTCAAGTTTCCTGGGAGATTATTCTCGCATTCAGCCCATTGTGGCAAAGATGGTATCGCAGCGGCAAATTATTATTGCAGCACACTGCAACCATGAACAGTACACTATCCCTGCCTGTCTGGGCGGGGTGCTTGGTGTTGTGGCAGATAGTGAATTGGATAATGACGCATATGTAATCCATTCAAATTTTCTTGAACGAGGTGCACTTTGCGCTTCTTCACGCCATCACTTGAAAGCACCGTTTTATGCTGTCATACAAGAAAGTGCTGACACTCCCCACATTCATATAACGCCGATTTCCAACAGTTTTGCGGCCCCTACAGTAACGGCAGCGGTGCATAGGTTAATTTCGCAACAGCCTCTATATACATATACAGTATCGCAATTGTACAGGTTGTTATCAGGCAAAGATGAAAATCCGCACTACCCTAAGCCGGATTTTATCCATGAAGCCTATGTAGTCAATCCACATGCTTACCCTATTATGAAAAACCATATGTTTTTCAATTGCTTAGGGGACATCCATACCTGTGCCCAGGATAACTCACGCCCGCATACCCAGGGAAGCGCTCATGTATGTACCCCCGTATGTATATCCTTAGACAATGAAATTGCTGCAGATGGTGTAATATGGAGAAAGAATTCATCCGCAAAGATGATGCCGCCAGCGTCAATATCTTCCGCGTGCCCGATTGTCTATATATATGGGCAGGAAAATGGGGCGCTAGACCTACTGTGCCGTCTCCGCAAACTATTCTTTCACGAGGAGTACCAATGTGTGGGTGCGGCAGATTCTCCATTTTCATTTATATATGGGTTAGAAGTTATTCCAGAAGAAGGCGCTATTCAATCCTTCATAGGTAGTATCCTCCACATGTATGACCCTGATTTGATTATCTGTTGTATGCAAGCAGGTGCAATTCCCGTGCTATTCAATGAAGACGAGTATTATATTGCATTCCCTGAGCACTATGTTTCCATAGATATACATGATAAGATTAATCTCTGCACCATGGATTATGGCTTTGATGAACGAGAAGTCGATAAGATATTCATAAGGATTAAGCAATATTTTCAAGACAGTGTATAGATATCGCAAATCAAGCTTAAGCATCCGTGCCACAAGGATGTACAGGCACTGTCATCGAATACAGGTTGGCAGCCGTCTACACTTACAGTCATTTTCATAGATGTACAGCAAAGGGGTAATTTGCAGTACAAGCAAAGTATTTATAGCGGCTGTGATGGAATCAAACAGGCGAATAGGAGAGACATTATGCGTAAGGTTATTATATTCGTTGCATTGTGCATGGTTATCGCGTTGACAGCCTGCGGGGGCGGCAACCATGCCAATGATGATAGCAATTACCCCGAGGATTTAACACCTACCTCCACGGCACGGACACTGACCATCCTTGCCTCATATTGTGGGATTGGTGATGAAATGAGAACAATAGATGGAGGACTAGCCGGGCGTAATTTAGATGCAATAAGGCAGGCATCACTGGATATGCGATTAGACTGGATGCAAAGAGGCGAGTCCGAAACCTTCTACTTGGACTTGGAACTCATACCCTGGTATGAATGGGATCTCAAAGATATCCGCAACCAGAGGCTAACCCTACAAATGATGGCGGGGGATATGCCGGATATTATATTATTTGACGGCCAAAATCAGCGTGCAATGGCCGAAAATGGCTTCTTGGTAAATTTCTACGACCTTATCGACCAGGATACACATCTAAGCCGGGACGATTTTTTTACCCAGGCACTATCAGCCTTTGAAATAGCGGGTGGGCTTTATGTGCTTCCGGCCAGTTTTGGTTTTGAGTATATAAGCATTAGCGACAATCTTCCGGGGCATATAGTTGACCGGTTTACGCAAAAGTCCTTTATTACTGTTGAAGAAATAATGGATTTATATATAACCCTAATGGCTGATTATGAAGAACACTTTGGCCATTTGCGTCTAGGGATCCCAGGTTCGTGGGATTGGAATCGGTTTTTTAGGTATCGTGTTGGCGAGTACAACACTAGATTCCCGTTTGAATACATACGCAGTTATGCTTTTTGCTTAACTTCACATGCATTTGCCTCAAGCATTTTGTTTGAAGCAATTGCTATAAATTATATCGACTTCGATACAAATAGAGTTGACTTTATAAGTCCGGGTTTTGCTTCTAACATGGAAGCCATGAGGCAGATATTTGAAAGGGATTTCGAGACTGGTACTGTTGGCGGGACTCATATGGTCAACGGCCATACCCATACTATTAACCATAATACACGCGAATCGCTTAACTTCGCGGCTGACATGTGGGTATTTATGTTCTCAAACCGAGGCATCGCCCCATTATTTGCTTTTGTAACACCGGAATACCCTGGGTTTATTAATCCCATACCACTAACAGATAATCAGGGGCGCTTACTAATAAGCCCGTATTCCTCCCAAGCGGGCGGATCCGGTTGGTTTGAAAATGCTTGGGCCAATATAGGCATTTCTGCCGCAGCAGATGTTGAACTTGCGTGGGAATTTACTAAGCATTTACTAAGCGCATATGCCAGGCAAAGCGTACATTCAATGGCCGCTCCCATCCTGCGCAAATATTTTGAGGAAAGCACCCTGAGTACTATACACCTGGCGCTTAGAGGTGGATGGGGGCCCTTTGCCGGAACCAATGCCGAAATAATAGACAGTGCCCTCCAGGGCCTGTCCGCTTTAAACGAAATGCCAATGGCATTAATAATCCCAATGATCCCCCGTGGGATATATGAAGACAACTTGGATTTGTTTATACGGGGGATTATGCCTGCTGATGGCTTTATCCAGCAATTGCAAAATACTGTTGCTTTGTGGATGATTGAGTGAATCACAATTCCAGCTGCTGAGAAATAAGCAGTCTCATACCTTGTTAAGGTTCGTTTATTTGAATTTTTTGGCGTTTTCTACTAAATAACCGGGTTGTAAATCTCTTGTATGTGTGCTACAGTCAGTTTGTTACATGTTTCGCCGATTTTTATTATACAACCTTTCTTCTACCCATGATTATCATATAGCATATGGGAGGCTGTCATCATGCAACGTGTCAAGCGGCGACTTTTTAAACATGACAATGTGATATATCTGTTTTTGCTGCCGAGTCTTATAGGGCTTGCGGTTTTTTACATATGGCCTTTTGGGATATCCATGTTCTACGCCGTGGTGGATAATGCCGTGTCACGGCAATTTGTTGGCATTGCCAATCTTGTGGATACCTGGAACAACGATGCCTTTAACATAGCCATGCGCAATACACTTTTCTTTATGGGGGTCAGTATCCCTCTCAACATGGCTGTTGCCTTAGCTCTTGCCCTTATGCTTAGACCAATGTCCCCTGTTTTGCGGCGGGTGCTGTTGGTCTTTTTCTTATTGCCCCTTGTTATACCGTCGGGTTCCATTGTTTTTTTCTGGAGGGCTTTTGTGGCCTATAATGGGATGTTTAACCGGTTGTTCTTTTCTGCCGCGCCTGTGGATTGGCTTAACTCTGACTTTGCTATGTGGTTTGTAATCTTGATTTTTATCTGGAAAAATATTGGGTTCAATATGATTCTTTTCCAGGCTGGACTAGATTTTATCCCCAAAGATTACTATGAGTTTGCCGCTATTGAGGGGGCCGGGCGCATTAGGCTGTTTTTTATGGTCACACTTACTTATCTTGGGCCGACTTTCTTGTTGGTATTTATCCTTTCGGTGGTTAACTCCTTCAAGGTATTTAGGGAAATATATTTGCTTACGGGTACGCATCCAAATCTTAATATATATCTGCTGCAGCACTTTTTAAATAACCAGTTTGCAAATCTCAATTATCAGAGGATGGCATCGGCTTCGTTTTTTACCTTTAGCTTTATTTTTGTGCTTGTATTGGTGCTTTATTGGTTGCAAAAACGGCAGACTTATATTTAGGAGTATTAAAGGTTTTTTCATGCCTGGTTGGTGACTGATATGCCCATAATGTGCGGATAGGGGACCTGTTCATGCGACGAAAGCTTCGTCTAATAGAATACTATTTCATCTTGCTCGTTGCCGGGTTTTTTGCCATCCTCTTCGTACTGCCTATTTTCGTAACCTTTACCAACTCATTCATAACCGCCTTCGAGATCCAAAACCGATACACCAGGGATGTCATGCCTGCCAATATATTTTATACATTGGAAGCCATGCCCCAGATGCACTTTGTCCGCATGACTGTTATTCCCACATTTTTGACATTGCGGCAGTATTGGGCGTTGTTCCAGGATGTGGGTTACATGAATAGCCTGTGGAGTTCTGTGATTATTACTGCGCCTACAGTACTGGGCCAGCTTGTTATAAGTATACCTGCGGCTTTTGCTTTTGAGTTTTGCCAGTGGCGTCACAAAGAAAAGCTATTTTTTATTTACATTGTGGTAATGCTTATGCCCCTTCCTGTAGTGCTTGTGCCCCAATTTGTTGTGGCTGTGCGCTTTGGGATTGATGAGTCGGTGCTTGCGGTTATTCTTCCAGCAGTTTTTGGTCCTTTTGGGGTATTTTTGTTGCGGCAATTTCTTAAAACAATGCCGATAGAAGTTATAGAGGCCGCAAAAATTGATGGGGCAGGGTACATACGTATTCTTATCTACATGGTTGTGCCCCTTATGAAGGCTGCAATTGCGGCATTGGCTTTGTTGGTGTTTATTGATTACTGGAATGTGGTAGACCAAGCCATTGTGTTTATCACAGACACGGCCCGTTGGCCTCTTAGTGTGTATCTTGCGTTGCTTGCGGATAATTTCAATATTGTTTTTGCGGCATCTGTGTTTTATATGCTGCCGGCGTTGCTGGTTTTCTTATATGGGCAGGAGTACCTGGTTGAGGGCATGAAAATGTCCGGCTTGAAGTAGGAGGTTTATAGTTATGCAATACAAAAAAATCCTTACCAGAATCACAATTGCTTTTGTTGGTATTGTCGTTTTTCTTACGTTTTTCTCACGTACCTTGGCGGATTTGCATGTGCCGCGGGTATCTGTTTACTTAATCCGGGGAGGGGCAATAGGTCCGGAGGCCATGTCGTCCGGCATTTTGATGCCTGCGGATACAGAGATTATCTTTTCCCCTGCCAGCGGCAGGATTACGCAAATCGTAGAAGTAGGGGATGATATAACCGCCCGCAGCGTTTTGTTTACGGTGTCAAGCGATATGCAGACCCTCATGGACAATTTGACCCAAGCCGAGCATGAGCGCAGCGTCAATGCACTCAACATAGACAGGACAAGAAGCGAGCAACTGGCAGAACAGCAACGGCTAAATCAGATGATAGCCGAGCCAGCATCTGTACTAACCACCCCAATCCTTAGATTATGGGAATATGATATGCAGCTGGAAAGCAATACCAACGACGTAGCCAGGATTATGGACGAACTTGAAGCCCTGGAAATTTTATATGATGAAGGCATAATCCCACGCCAAAGCATACTAGACCGGGAAACTGAGCTTGTACGCTTAGCCCAGGCAAGGGAGCAGATATACCAGCGCCGTAACCTGGCTATACAAAACCATGAACTTGCCATGGAAGCCTATGAAGTATCGGTGGCAAACCAAGGCCGCAATCGTCAAGCACAGATTACAAGCCAACGGGAGCGGGTTACCCAGATAGGCTTTACACTGGATATGCATATGTTGGAAACAGACCGCATAGCCAGCCGTATAAACGACCTGCTAGAGCAGATAGAAGCCGGTGGCGTGATGGAAGTGCTGCTGGAAGATGGAACCTTTAGCAACCGCACGGTGTCAGAGCTTATGCCTGGGATAATGATAGGTTCTTTGGTACACGAAGGGGCCCCAGTAATGATGACAACTTTCCGTAATCACCAATTTGTTATTGAGGCATCATTCCCGCAAGACGATGATTTTATTAGAAGAGGCCAGGCTGTTGAAATCCTAATTGGAGACCAAACCCTGGAGGGCAGAACATCCCGGATAACCCCTGATGGCGCAAGAAATATTGCAACAATTGAAGTAAACGCAGTTGGCTCCAGGGTATCAGGGGGCGAGCTTGCAATGGTTACGATTATGGGGGCTAGGATGAACCATGCGGCCATAATCCCTGTAAGCGCTTTGCGGACAGATGGGCAAGGATATTTTATTTTGTTTGTAGAACGTGTGGAGCAGACTTTTGGCAGCAGCTACTACGCCCGTATAGAAAGGGTAAGGCCTGATGTGCGCGATGCCAATAATGTGGCTATAACCAGCTTTTCACCTTTGCCTGAAGGCCCGATTATAGTCAATAGCGATATGCCGGTGCGCCCCGGAGAACGGGTGCGGTTGGTGGCCGATTACGCATTTGTGCCAACCCGGTGATTGTTATGAGTAAACGACTGATATTGTTTATTGTGCTAAACATGCTGGTTGTCATTGGCTGCATTGTGGCGGGGTTTTATTTTTATGGTCAGGCCAATAAATATTTTGCCCGGAATGTAACTTATGTTGCGCCGCATTTGAATGAGAATCACTTGCATTTTAACCTGGCACAAGTACGGGTGCTTGAGCGGGTTCTTCCTGATTCGTCTGTTGTCGCAATAAGCCGTGGCAGTATTACATTGTCCGCTTCGACACAAAGGGTTACAACCAGGGTTGTTTATTCCAACACGGCTTATTTTAGTGTGCACTCTACGGAGTTTGTTGAAGGCGGACACTGGCATGGTCTGGAAAGTAGCTTTTCCATTGTATTGAACCAGGCCCTTGCATGGCGGCTGTTTGGGGCTACGGAAGGTATTGTGGGGTTGCCGGTCTGGGTTGAGGCCCAGGTTTACACTGTAACCGGGATAGTACACCAAGCCGAAGCTGGCGGATACCTGGCCTGGATGCCTGCTGAATCTGGCGATATGCCTGTTACCTCGTTGTATATCCGCTCTCATGTGTATTATCCACTGATGGCATATGTGGTGCAAGATACAATCCGGCAGGTACTAAACCGGCCGCCAAATGATTACGCTGTTGTGGACATTAATAGATTTGTGGAAAGCATGAATGTTCGCAATCAGCTGCTGATATCTGTTATTTGGATGGTTGTACTGATTTATTTTGTGCGTAAGGTATGGCAGCGGTTAGAGCGTGATGGCGCAAAGGCTTTTAGAGATTTTAGAGGCATATGGCTGCCTATTGGGGGGATATTGGTATGCGGGTATGGCTTGTGGGGTATTAATGCCATTTTGATGTGGCTGCCTAACTTAGGCAACCCTGTAACATCATTGTTTGCAAGCATCAGCACTGTGGGGATGCTGCCTCCTGATGGATATTTATCCTATGGCATGTTGCGGTTGGGGCAGTTGAGTTGGTATGTCAATATTGCTTTTATTGTGGGGTTGGTTGGGATTTTCAATTTAATATTTTGTTTGCATTTTAGAAGCAGTGATGATGAGTGCGAACAATGAACATAGCTTCTCAGAGCAGAACATGGAGGAATCGTGTGGAAGAACCCTCATTCATGCCCATTTGTGCCTGCGTAAAGCGAAAGGAATGTGAATTATAATGAAAAGATTGTTGTTGATGTGTGGTGTATTGTTAGCGATTTTTATACCCGTTGTGGCTTTTGGCGCTGAGGAGGAGTATGTTGAGGAGCCAATTGTAATATTTACTTACAACGAGGCACTGGCCTTGGCTTTGGAAGATATCCCTGCCTTGCAAGAGCTGGAAAACCGCATTGAGGAGTTGGAAGAGGAGCTTTATTATTTTAATAGAGACTTCAGAAACTTACGTTGGCAGCTTAGTGAAACTGCTATAAACGAATTGCGGCGTCAGCAAACGGAGCTTGAACGCGAGATAGAACATCTAAGTCTTGATGCAATCATAATAAGGCTAAGGCGCGAGCAATCCCTTAGAAACAATTTAGTTGCCAATGCCAACGCTGCTATTGACATAGAAATTGCGGAAGCCGCCTTGGTTCTTACAGAAGAACAGTTGCGCCGCACTGGCCTATTGCATCGTTTTGGCTTTGCCAGCGCAAGCGAGTTGCGTATCGCCCAGCAGCGCCTGACCCAAGAGCAAATGAGCCTGGATAACCTGCAAGTAGCGCAAACCAATGCATTAAGCAATCTTAATCATCTACTGGGTCAGCCATCACACCAGCAAACATATGTAGAATTTGAACGGGAACTGCCGGAAATACCTGAAAATCTTATAAGTCATATACCGGCCCTGGTAGCCCAGGCTCCTACAATCCGGCAAATGCAATTTAATGTCTACAGACGCCAGGAAGAACGCGAAAGACATCTAAGAATATATAGAGATAGAGGGGAGCGCCCCCGCAGAGATTGCGAGATATGTGAGGCCCTGCAATTTGCTTACGATATAGTTTCCCTTGAGCAGAGCACAGCCATGCGTGCCATGGAAACAGCGCTTCGCACGGCGCATAGCAATCTCGAGCAAATGCATACTCAAGAGGCCGCAGCGCGGCTACGGTTGACCCAAGCCGAAGAAAGCCTGCAAACCGCTGAAACAAATTTAGATTTAGGCCGCGTGACCCAGTTTGATGTTGATATGGCACTGTATGCAATTTTCAATGCCGAACAAGCTATTGAGAGGATTTTGAACCTGCAGTGGGGGATGGTGTTATTGTTGGGTAATCCTGTGTTGTTGTAGGCCTCGCACGTCACCGTAAAGATTCATTCCAAAGCAGACAACACTGAAGCCCGCCATATTAAAAGCCTGCTATGTACCTATATATGCTGCACAACAGCACATATGGGATACAAAAGCAGGCTTTTTTCTAGATAATACTGTGATTACGAAGTTTGCTCTTGCTCCAGCACCTCTTGCACAACCTCTTCAATAGAAGACGCACCGGATCCTTCCACAAAACTCCTAAGCTTATCCACCAAGTTTATCCCGGTAAGGGCCTCAACAGTCTCGGGCAGCGTAGCAATAATATCAGTAACATACCCGGAAACCTTAGCAGCGCCCCCGCCTTTGCCATTGCCGTTGTCGATTACTACAATCTTATCGGTTTTGGCAATAGGCTCTGCAATATGCTTGGCAATAGCCGGCAACTGCTCAACTATCATCTGGCTGACAGCGGCATCGTTGTATTGCTTGAATGCCTCGGCTTTCTTCATCATAGCCTCAGCTTCGGCCAGACCCTTGGCTTTGATTGCCTCGGATTCCGCAAGGCCTTGCTGCTTTGTTATCTCGGCTTGGGCCATACCTTGCAGCTTAATGGCTTCGGCTTTGGATGCACCGTCTAGCTTTACTGTTTCAGCTTCAGCTTGAGCCTTGGCTATTTGCTCGAATTTGGCGGCTTCGGCTTGTTTTTCTCTTCTATATTTTTCGGCATCAGCTGCTTTGTGTACTGTGGCTGACAGCTCCCGTTCTTTTCTTTCTGCTTCTTGTTCGGCCAGTTCGGTTTCCCTTTGCTTTCTTAGAAGCTCTACCTGCATTTCTGTGTCGGTTACTTCTTTCTTTACTTTGTTGGCCTGGATTTCGTATGCAAGGTCGGCCTGGGCTTTTGCGGCTTCGGCTTCTTGGCGGAAGGCTTGGACGTTTAGCTCTTTTTCCTTACCGGCTTCGGCTATCTGGGTCTCGGCTTGGAGGCGGGCGGCTTCACCTAGGCGATTGGCTTCCGCGGTTTTTATTGTGGTTTCTTTGCGGGCTTCGGCTTCGGCTATGTCGGCGTTCTTTTTAACCTCGGCAATTTGCTTACGGCCCAGGGCTTCCAGGTAGCCGTTGGAGTCGCTGATATCCATTACGGTGAAGGCCTTGATTTCCAGGCCCATTTCTGCCAGGTCACGGGCGGCGTTTTCTTGTACTTCGCTGGAGAATTTGTCCTTGTCGCGATAAATTTCCTCTACTGTCATCTTTGCGATGATTTCGCGAAGCTTACCTACTAAGATATAGTTGGCCTGGGTAGAGATTTCTTCAGCTGTAGAGCGGGCATCGCCTCTATAGAACTGTTCCACGGCAGAGTAGATAGACTCGTTGTCTGATTTCACCTTTACAACGGATACGCTTTTTACTGCAATGGCTACGCCTTGGCTAGATATAGCGTTTTTGATGTCTACGGGGATTTTGATATTTTCCAGTGATATGATGTCGTATCGTTCGATAAGGGGTATTACAAACCTACCACCGCCGGAGATTACTTTTTTCTTGCGGCCTGTGACCACGGCGGCTTTGTTTTGAGGTACACGCTTCCACATGGTAAAGACTAAAAATATTGCTAGGAAAATTACGGCCAAAATAATAATGGCAATTGTTGAAACTGCAATTGTTGAACCTTCTGGCATTTACATTCCCTCCTTCATACTAGTTTGGATTCAATACTTCTTCCCGGGTGGTGCTTCCGCTCCTTTCCCTTACATAGTAAGCGTTGTTCTTGATGTATGATATTACTACATCTGTATCCTTATTTATTGTGGTTCCGTCCTCGCTTTTGGCTGGGCTGGTTACAAAAGAGCCGGTCACGTTGTACTTTATTTTCCCATAGCCGCCCTGAGGAATTGTGAGAACGACCCTAGCCGTAGAGCCAATTAGGGACTGCTTATCGTGAGAACTGGTATGCTCCATCCTACGCATGGGCAGGATTACGAAGCGGTACAGCAAGAACCCTGTGAAAAGGCCTGCCGCGGCGCTGAAAGGGAAGGCTAAGTAGCTGCCCATTGAGGGTGACAGCAGCAAGCCAACCCCGCCAGTTACAGCAAGAGCCAGTGCAATAACCGGAGGCTGGATAAAAGGAGCTCCAAGGCCTTCAAGGCTAAACACTTCGCCAAAAATCAGGGAAAGCAGGATAAAACCCGCGCCTACAATTAATAGTACCAGATACATCTGCATCATCCTCCCTATAAATTGTGATTTGATTATACTATATATACGTAAAAAAGGGCATATGTATTGTGAAAAATTGGGCAAGCTGTAGGCTTTATGATATTATTATGCTGCAAGAGCATAAAGCCCGAAATGACGCAAGCGCAGTGGGTGGCTTTGATTACCTCCCACATTAAAGGAGTATATATGTTTGTAGACCACGTGAAGATTACCATAGAATCAGGCAGAGGCGGCCATGGCTGCATAAGCTTTAGACGGGAAAAATATGTGCCCAATGGCGGCCCGGACGGAGGCGATGGCGGCAGAGGCGGCAGCATAGTATTCGAAGCCGACTCGGACACCAGTACATTGGTGGATTTCCGCTATAAGAAGCGCTACCAAGCCGAAAGCGGCGGTAATGGAATGGGCAAAAATATGAAAGGCAAAGATGGGCAAGACCTGGTGATTAAAGTGCCCATTGGTACGCTTATACGCTACGGCTGGGAAGAAGACGAAACCGGCCACCAGCAGGGCCTGGTAATGGCAGACCTAAGCACCCACGGTGAAAGGCGGGTTTTGGCCAAAGGGGGTAGGGGGGGCCGTGGTAACCAGCATTTTGCTACTCCGTCCCGGCAGGCTCCCAAGTTCTCCGAAGATGGCAGGAATGGCCGCAGTTATCAGATTACCTTGGAGCTTAAGCTTATCGCGGATGTGGGGATTATTGGCTTCCCCAACGCGGGGAAGTCTACTTTACTATCCCAGGTGACCAACGCCAACCCCAAGATTGCAAATTACCACTTCACAACCTTGGCCCCAAACCTAGGCGTTGTGCGCCATGGCTTTGGTCATGATTTTGTGCTGGCGGACATCCCTGGCCTAATTGAAGGGGCGAGCCAAGGCGTAGGGTTGGGCTTTGAGTTTCTGCGCCATATAGAGCGCACCCGGGCCTTGGTGCATGTAGTTGACGCCCCGCGGCTGGAAGGTGACGGCCTTACCCCAACTCAGGCAGTAGAAAAAATCAATGATGAGCTGGCAGCCTTTAATCCGGTTTTGATGGAGCGCCCTCAGATTATTGCAGCAAATAAATGCGACCTGCCCATAGATGAGGATTACATGGCCGAGCTTGAAGCCTATGCAAAAGAGCGTGGTTGGCCGATATATATGATTTCCGGCGCAACGGGCAAAGGGCTTACAGACCTGGTGCGCGGTATAGCTGAAGTGCTTACAACCGCCCCAGAAAGGGCTACATTTGAAACAGATTATGAATCGTACTTCGAACCGGAAAGCCGTGAAGCGTCGATAACAATTGAAAAAGTAAGGGATGGCCTATACAGTGTAGAGGGCCCCGGTATTGAGCGGATGCTAGGCTATACCAATATGGCAGACGAGAAAGGCTTTGCATTCTTCCAGCGCTTTATGCGCCAAAAAGGTATAATAGACAGGCTGGAGGAGTTGGGAATACAGGAAAATGACACTGTACAGATGTATGAACTGGAGTTTGATTACTGGAAGTAGCGAAAACGCGATGCTAGTGATCGCTTTTGTCAATAATGAAACAACAAAAACCTATGTAAAGCAAAATCGCTTTTGCCTAAAAGGCCAAAACTTAGAAAGAGGGTGTGGTGTTAAGCTAGGTGTTGCAAATAGTTAAGGATGTCCCAACAGTAACAAGACAAAATCGACTTTGACAAAATCATCGATGCTAAGAGAGGTGTAAAACATGATTCTAGACGCAATTAAAAACCGCAGAAGTATGCGCAAGTACAAAAGCACCCCCATCCCTAAGGAAAAAGTAACCGCAATGCTGGAGGCAGCAATGTATGCTCCGTCTGCCTGCAATACCCGGCCATGGCGTTTTATCGCCATCACATGCCGTGAGACGCTGACCCGCCTGGCTGATGCCCACAACTGGGCCAAAATGCTGAACACAGCCCCGCTGGCCATAGTTGTGGTAGCATTGCCTGCTACCCAGGACGGCATACAAAATGGTCTGGCAGAAGGCTATTATCCCCAAGATTGCGGGGCGGCAACCCAAAACATCTTGCTACAGGCAGAGGCCATGGGCTATGGCACATGTTGGTGCGGTGTGTATCCCAAGCCATTGCAACAGCCTGTTCGCGAGATTTTGCAAGTTCCCGAAGGTGAGACTCCCTTCTGCATAATTGCTGTTGGCGAGAAGGATGACGAGCCAAAGATGCGCGGGTATTACGATGAAGCCAAGGTTACTTGGATAGAGTAGGGTGATGGAAATACAGAACAAAGACATGTATATTCCGTCAAAAGCTTTAATCGGATTTCTTATCAATGCAAAAAAAGCTACCTATGCCGGGAAGGGCGCGGAGTCCGCGCCCTCCCGGCCGAAGTCTCATGATTTAATCTATATTGAGGCCCCGTATATGTATATTGACACCTATCTAGGTGGCAAAAAGTTTGCAGGGGAAGAGGCCTTATGGGAAAATGACAAGCCGATATGGGCCATGAACTATATTGGGAGGACGCTAGCGGCGGGCTTTTCCGGTGACTTTTTGAAAGAAGCCCTGTTGCTTGTTCCTGAGACTACGCCCTTTCGCGGGCCTGCCCAGTATATTCGTGGAGATTATACCTATACATGCAGTGTCCAGGGGGATTTTAGTTGGTTTAGCGGCCATGAAGAAATTCACTATAAAGGCACAAAGGTTTATGAGTGCATGTTTCATGGCGGTCATATAGTATAAGAAATTAATAGCTTTATGAAATGAGTGGCTGCATGGATTTATCTGCGAATACAGACAAGACTGACTCCAAAAAAGTTTTAATCGCCATGAGTGGTGGTGTTGATTCCTCTGTTGCTGCTCACTTGCTTAAGGCAGAGGGCTACGACTGCATCGGTGCTATGATGAAGCTGTATTCCGATGATGCAATTGGTGGCGCTACTGATACTTCCCCAAGCCCCATCTCCAACAGGGGCTGTTGTTCAATTGAAGACGCAGAGGATGCCAGGGCCGTAGCAACGGCCTTGGGCATCCCTTTTTTTGTCTTCAATTTCTCTGACTCCTTTGCCCGGGAGGTAATGGAGCGTTTTGTTGCCGCTTATAACTGCGGTCGCACTCCCAACCCATGTATAGACTGTAATCGATTCATGAAATTTGAAAAATTTCTAAACCGGGCAAGGTCGTTGGAAGCTGATTATATCGCCACCGGCCACTACGCCAAGACTATAAAAGAACCCAGTGGACGGTTTTTGCTGACCCGAGGTATTGATGAAACCAAGGATCAAACATACGTCCTGTATGCCATGACCCAGGCGCAGCTAGCCCGGACGCTTTTTCCTCTTGGAGGGCTTACAAAGGATGAAGTGCGAGATATTGCAGCAAAACTGGCCATGACTACTGCTACCAAGCGGGACAGTCAGGATATTTGTTTTGCGCCTGACGGCGACTATGCGGGGTTTATCCATCGGTATACGGGGCAAACCCGCCCGCCCGGTGATTTTGTTTCTCTAAAGGGGGAAGTTCTTGGCCGTCACAAGGGGTTAATCCACTATACAATAGGCCAGCGCAAAGGCCTTGGCCTGTATGGCCCAGCTCCTCAATATGTATGTGCCCTTGACCCTGTGACCAATACCGTGACTGTTGGCTCATCAGAGCAGTTATTCTCTAAGTCACTGACTGCACGGGATATTAATCTGATACCTATGGAGAACTTGAATGGCTCAATGAGTGTACAGGCCAAGATACGATACAGTCATACCGCTCAACCAGCAAAAGTGTGGCAAACTGGGCCGGATGAAATTCGCCTAGAATTCGAACATCCTCAGCGGGCAATTACCCCAGGCCAGGCCGTGGTGCTGTATGATGGAGATATCGTTATCGGTGGCGGGACAATAATAGACTTCTCCGGAAATTTCATTCGCGGCCATAAAAGTCGCGGGCTTTAACGTGCTTTTATGGCCGCTCATTCGGAGTTTCCGGAGAAGTCTAATATAAAACTACTGCGGTTTTTCGGGGAAGCTTGAGCCGATTTTTAAGTAGATTATCTATAGGAGGAACCTGATGGAAATAAGCGATTACAAAAAACATATAGCTACTTTTGATTTGGAATTAATCAACAAAGCTATTGAAATAGCTGAAAAGGCCCATAGAGGGCAAGTTGACAAGGCCGGCAAGCCATACATTTTGCACCCTCTCCGTGTTATGATGAACTTCTGTTTCGACAAAAGCGAAAATAAAGCTGCTGTAATATGCGCCGTGCTCCATGATGTGATTGAGGATACAGATGTTACTCTTGATGATTTACATGCTGAAGGGTTTTCTGATGAGGTTCTTGCAGCCCTAGACTGCCTTACAAAGCGTGACAAAGAGAGCTATGATGATTTTATTAGCCGTATACTGGTAAACGAACTAGCCTGTAAGGTGAAAATCTGCGATATCGCCGATAATATGGACATGAGCCGGCTTCCTAACCCAACAAAACATGATGAAGCACGTAACAAAAAATACCGCGCCGCTGCTGACCGTATAGTTGCGGTATTTCCTTACATGAAAAGCATAGTACCGGAGACCATAATATGTACGATGTAATAATAATAGGCGGTGGTATAGTAGGCACAGCAACAGCCCGTGCCCTAAGCCGCTATCGCTTAAAAATCTTACTAATAGAGCGAGGGGCAGATATTGCCATAGGGGCTACAAAAGCCAACAGCGGCATACTCCATGCTGGTTATGATTGTCATCCAGGCACATTAAAAGCTGCGCTAAATGTCAAGGGTAGCAATATGTACCCCACTCTGGCCCAGGAACTTGACATCCCTATGAGAATCAATGGCTCACTGGTCATAAGCACTGAGGATGAGGGCCCAGCTAAACTGCAAGCCCTGTATGAAAAAGGGCTTCAAAATGGTGTCACGGAAATGGAGTTGCTGTCACCGGAAGAAGCCTTGGCTTTAGAGCCAAACCTGACCTGTAACATAACCGGTGCATTAAGAGCCAAAACTGCAGGTGTAATTTCCCCCTACGAGGCCGGGATAGCCTTTGCGGAAAATGCGGCGGTAAACGGTGTGGAATTTCTGCTGGAAACAGAAGTAACCGGTGTCGAGGCCGGCGTATCTGGAGGTTTTAACGTACAAATATCCATGAACCCCGGGCGGCATACAGCGGTCTGGGGCTATTACTCGCAAATAGAGAACGGCATTCCTCTTAAGGCAAAAGTCATAATCAATGCCGCCGGGGTTGACAGCGCCACAATCCATAACTATATGACACCTTACACAGAATCTTTCACGCACCAACTATCTCACTTCAATGATTCTCCCCCCTTCGAATCATCCTGCGAAGAATCCATATCCCCTCAGCGCGGCCAGTACTACTTACTAGATAACACTCAGCGCGATTTAGTACACCATACAATCTTCCAGCTACCAACCAGCCTAGGCAAGGGCGTCCTGATTGTGCCTACAGTAGACTATAACATCCTATTGGGCCCCACAGCCGAACCGCCAGAAAGGCCATCCGCAACCGAAACCACAACCGATGGTCTAAAAGAAGCCCTGCACAAGGCCGGCCTAATATTAAAATCCGTGCCAATCCATGACCGCATCACAGCATATGCAGGCATCCGGGCAAAGCACAGCAGTAAAGACTTCGTTATTGAAGAGGCAATTCCAGGCTTTATCAATGCAATAGGCATAGATTCCCCCGGCCTAAGCGCAGCACCTGCTATTGCCGAAAGGATATCTGCAATAGCAACTACAAGGCTGCAGCCATCACTAAATCCCAATTTCAACCCAATCCGTATAGGCATAAAGCGTTTCCGCGAGCTAACTGCAGCCGACAAAGCCGCGATGATAAAAGAAAACCCAGCTTATGGCCGGGTAGTATGCCGTTGCGAAACCGTAACTGAAGCCGAAATAATAGATGCCATAGCAAGACCTGTCGGGGCCAGAAATTTAGACGCAGTAAAGCGCCGCACCCGTGCCCAAATGGGCCGCTGCCAGGGTGGGTTTTGCAAGATTCGGATAATAGA
>Ga0123355_10006962_pt1 | contig 16843 bp, 15 predicted proteins | sample TergutEmb28metaG_3_FD_89872 | JGI IMG/M metagenome (GOLD analysis project Ga0123355, IMG submission 89872) | Embiratermes neotenicus P1 segment gut microbial communities from Petit-Saut dam, French Guiana - Emb289 P1 | ecosystem: Host-associated > Arthropoda: Insects > Digestive system > Gut ...
CACACCATCGCAATTCCCAGTGATCCCACAAACGGCGGCAGGGCGCTCCGGCTTCTTGAGGCCGCCGGGTTGATCGTGCTAAACACGCCAGAGGGACAGAACCCCACCGTGCTGGACATCGCAGAACGTATTGTGGCCATCAATATCATAGAGGGTGAAACCAGTATGCTCCCCCACATGCTGCCGGACGTAGAAGCGGCGATTATCTCCAACCCCCAAGCGATGAGTGCGGGGATCATCACAGACGAATACAGCATCTTCCGGGAGGACATCACGGGGCCTGCGGCGGCGAACCTGACCAATGTCATCGTCGTGAGAACCGCCGACCTTGAAGAGGACGGACTCCGTGCCAGATTGTTCGAGGCCATTGTAAGGGCACATCACACAGACCGTGTACGGGACGTGTTTATCGAGGAATACCAGGGGGCCTTGGTTCCGGTTTGGTAAAGATGGTATTTGAAACGCCCAGCAAAAGAACCTCCCATTTATGACCGTGAATGGGAGGTTCTCTGAGTTTCTCTTATTTTTCCTCTTGAATCAAAACGTTTTCGCTGTCACCTGTCATCCTCTGTTTCTGCTCCCTGAAACAACCCTTCAATCAACAAAAATCCATCAATAATCCTCTTTATGTGGTCAATCTCCTCTTGAACCCGCTCACGGAGTGCCGGGATATTCTGCACATTATCACATGGCTCAAACAAATCAAGCTCCGAGTTTATGCCATAGTGTGCCTGTTTGCCCATAAAAAACAAGTGCTGACCATTGTAAAAAGACTGATCATCTGCTGTCAATAGATATTCTATGAACTCGGGCGTGAGTATTTTAGGAATACTATCAGGAGATTCCGTCAACACAGTGAATCTGTCACTAAATGGCGTTTGCTCGAGCTGCACCCTGGCTTTCCTGCCCAAGTCTCCTCTTCTCTCCAATTCAGAGATAATCAACGGTGCAGGAATCTCTCTGTACAAATCCAAGATGAGCCACTGTCCCTTGAGCCGGTTCGCTCGAGATCTCCCAAGCCATACATCTGAAAATTGAAACGAAACATTTTTGTATTTCGCTTGGAAAAAATCATTTCCCTTAAACTTATTCCAACCTCGCAGTTGAGATATACGCAACTGCTCCTCAGAGAAAGATTCAAGCGGGGCATATTTGACTAATTCAAAATTTTCCTCTAGGACGCCTTGTATCACATGCTTGCTGATGAGCGCTTTCTTTTCTTTTCCATATGAATTGCTTATATATAGGCAGATGGCTCCTAAAATCCCACCTAAGACGCCAAGGCCCAGCGTGAGCCCGCCGTCTACCATTCCAGCCCGAGAAAGGAATAGCACAAAAAGCGCAGGGGCAAGAAGCAAAAAACCAATAGTCTGGAATATCTGCTTTTTTACATTCAAAGGCTGAAGTTTTTCAGAAAGTGCGGCATCCCCTGAACTTGGCGTAACAACAGGCGACTGGGCGGGCAAAACAGAGGAATTTGCCGAGGTTGCGGAAACTCTCAAATCAGAGCCGCAGCTGTAGCACCGCCGTACGTTTCTTCTTTTCAAGAGCGCCCCGCAGAGCCGACACGAAGGAGTCACATTTTCCATGGAGCAACAACCTCTTTATCCTAATGATTGCCCGCTTGCCTGTATTTCGCTTTTTCACTACACCGCAATTACAACAATCTCGTCCTCTTTCACGCCGAGGCCGATCTTTTTGACAGCCTTCTCATAGTGATCCACCAGCTCCGTTGCGATTTTGTCCTCAATCTCTTTTTGCAGCAGGCGGCGCAGGTTGCGGGCGCCGTAGGTGATGGAGAAGGATTTTTTCACCAGGTAGTCCAAAACGGCATCGTCGTAAGTGAAGGCATACCCCTTGTCGGTCATCACTTCTTTGAGTTCCTCCAGCATAATCCGGGCGATTTGGGCGAAGTCGGCTTCGGACAACTGGTTGAAGTAGACGACCTCGTCTATACGATTTAAAAACTCCGGGCGGAGGAAATCCTTGAGGGCCTTCATGGCCTTCTCTTTCCCCTGCTCGTTGACGCTCCGGTTAAAGCCTACTGAGCCGTCTTTTTTATCGCTCCCGGCGTTGGTGGTCATAATGATCACCGTGTTGGAGAAATTCACATTCCGCCCCTGGGCATCGGTGATGTGACCGTCGTCCAGGATTTGCAGTAAGATGTTGAGCACGTCCGGGTGCGCTTTTTCGATCTCGTCAAAAAGTACTACACTATAAGGTCTGCGGCGGATTTTCTCCGTCAGTTGCCCCGCCTCGTCATAGCCCACGTATCCCGGCGGGGAGCCGATGATCCGGCTGACGGCGTGTTTTTCCATAAACTCGGACATATCCAGGCGGATGAGGGACTCCGTCGCATTGAACAGGTCTTGGGCCAGACGTTTTACAAGCTCCGTCTTCCCCACCCCGGTTGCGCCCACGAAGATGAACGATGCGGGCTTACGCTTTGCGGCGATCCCCACCCGGCTGCGCTTGATGGCACGGCAGACCGTATCCACGGCCTCATCCTGGCCGATGACGTGGGCTTTCAAGCGAGCGTCCAATTGGGCCAGACGCTTATATTCGTCCTCCCGAATACTGCTGGCGGGGATTTTTGTCCAGAGTTCAATCACCCGGGCCAAGTTATCCACGGTCAGAGCCGGGGGGCCGTCTTTTTGGAGCACGATCAACTCGTCGCTCAATTGCATCTCCCGGCTGCGGATTGCAGCCAGGCGCTCGAAGTGATCCTGTTCTGTTTTATCATCCCCTAAGAGCATTTCCCGTTCCCGGCCAAGATCGGCCTGCTCTTTTTGGATCTCCGCCATCCGGGTCAGAGATTGGCTTCTCAGGTTGACATCACTGCACGCCTCGTCGATGAGATCAATTGCCTTATCCGGCAGGAATCGATCTGTGATATACCGTTCGCTCATCAGTACGGCCTGCCTGGCCATCTCCGGGGAGATGGTCACGCCGTGGAAGGCCTCATAGTAGTGGGCGATGCCTTTGATGATCTCCACTGCGTCTTCCATAGAGGGCTCCGTCACTGTCACGGGCTGGAATCTCCGCTCTAAGGCGGAATCTTTCTCAATATGCTTGCGGTACTCTGTAAATGTCGTGGCGCCGATGACCTGGATCTCGCCCCTGGACAGGGCGGGCTTTAGGATATTGGCCGCATTCATACTGCCCTCGGCATCCCCCGCCCCGACAATGGTATGGACTTCGTCAATGACCAGGACAATATTCCCCTGCTTTTTGATCTCCTCAATGAGACCTTTCATCCGGCTCTCAAACTGGCCCCGGAACTGGGTACCCGCTACAAGGGCTGTGAGGTCTAAGAGATAGACCTCTTTCTCCCGGAGCTTATAGGGGACATCCCCCGTGTGGATGCGCAGAGCGAGCCCCTCGGCGATGGCCGTCTTACCGACGCCCGGTTCGCCTATGAGGCAGGGATTATTCTTCTGCCGCCGATTTAATATCTGGATGACCCGTTCGGTCTCCTCCTGGCGGCCCACGATCCGGTCAAGCTGACCGTTCTTGGCCTTATCCGTCAAAGAAATGCAGTAATTTTCCAGGAATCGCCGTTTTTTGCCCTTGGGGTCTTTCTCCTTGTTGGAGGATGGGTTATTTCCCCCCGGCAGGTTCCCGCCGGACTGGGGCGGCCGATCCCCGGGGCCTGCGCCGAAGAGTTTGTTTAGAAATGGGAACGTGGCCATGTTGCCGGCCTCTTCTTCTGTCTCTCCGTTTTGCATGGCCTCTATGCTCTCTGCACCGCCGAATGCCTCCATCATCTCGCCGGAGATACCGTCTAAATCTTCGTCGGAGATGCCCATCCGCTGCATAATGTCATCTACGGGCTTGATCTTCAACTCCTTGGCGCACTTGAGGCAGAGGCCTTCATTGGCGGAGACGCCGTTTTCAATTTTCGTAATAAAGATGATCGCCACATTTTTCTTGCAGCGTCCACAAATGGTAGGTTGCATGTTTCGCTCCAATCGCAGGGTTTAAATATCAATAAATCCGCCTACATGGTTACTGCGGACAAAGAACTCCAGGATACTCGCATCTTCAAGGATAAAATCCTCCGGAAACAGGAGGCCCAGGTAGCCCAGCAGCCATGCGAGCATAAATACCAACAAAAATCCTTGAATCACACCGAATACGCCGCCGGCAATACCATCCACCAGTTTAAGGCCTGGGAATTTAAAAGAAAAGGGAATTAGGTTGTAAAGCACCGTAAATCCAATCAAAATCAGCAAAAAGGCGACGACAAAGACCATGAGGAAACAAAAGGCGTATACCAATGTGTCCGTCATGGCGTGGTTAAACGTCTCTCCGGCGTCCCGGCCGTCTAAATAGCGATCCGTGAGCTTTTCCTCCCGGCTCTCGTGGACGCCGAGCTCCAAGAACAGTTGCCGGGACACTTCCGGCTCCAGGCTGGAATCAATCCGAAATAAATCCTCTGTGGAGAGGCCCTGTAAGTGCGCAGGTGCGACAGTTTCCACGGCATCCACCTCCATTTGGGTCAGGTAGCCGCTGAGGAAGGGCCGGAATATCGTCGTGAATTCATGGGACCAGGTATTTGCCAGCAAATTGCCCCCATAGATAGCGATGATGATGAATACCACAGCCAAAATACTCCCCAATACGCCCCGCCTATAGCCCTGCCACGCACAGAAGCCTATAATAGCGAGAATGAGCAAGTTCACGATAATGTGCATATCAGATACCCTCCAAACCAGTTTTATCTCTCTAATTCTCTGTATGTTCCCGCCATATGCGGGGAGACACAGAGATTGATTTTTCTATATTTTCACGTCACGGCACAAGAAGTTTTGCCCGGTGTGAAGAAAATCGAAAAACAGATCCATCGCTTCTCGGCAGAACACGGGTCATGCCCTCTGTCCCATCCCATGCGGCATATTCTCTCCCGTCACGGTAGAGGACGAGCCGGTCAAAAAACAGGGCCGCCAAATACCGCTCATTGAGGGAGATGTCCAGCAGTTCCCCCCGGACGTCCATCGCCCGTTCTCGCCCGCTGTGGGTGAGATGGATCAACGTACCCTCCATGCTATTCGGATAGGGCGTCAAGTAGACGGCCGCCCCTGTATTGTGCCCGGAATAGGCCCGGAGATATTGATCGGCAAAGCGTTCCTCAAAGGCCGCTGTTCCGGCGTCGGTCAGAGAGACAATGCCATCGCTGGAGATCGCCATCAAGTTGCCGCCGGTGGTGAACCAGAGGTCGAAAAACAGAGTGTCTTCCCGTAAGTATTGGCTATATGGCTCTTCCCCGTCAGTGTGATACCAGAGAATTTGCCCGCCCCTGTCTGTCATGGTCAGAATTGCCAGGGTGCGGTTATCCGGGGCCAGGACTGCGCCCATTAAATACCCTGTTACGATCCGCACTTCGAACGTCCGTTGAAAATTGGGATTGAGCACAGTGACAACGCCACGGGTGCCCACCCGCTCCGAGGAGATGACGAGCCAGTCGTTATCATTGACCCTGGCGTCAATGATAGCGCCTTCCCATGCCGTGTGCCAGAGGGTCTCCCACGCCGATGCAACGGCGATACCCGTACCGCCCAGATCATAGGCCAGGGCCCGTGTACTGCTGCTCTCGACAACAGGGCGATTCATAGAGAAAATCTCCCTGTGGGCAATCGTACCCGTGCGGTCATATACCCGCAGGCCGCTGACAGAGGCGACGGCGATGGAGTCGTCCAAGAGGGCAAAGGTGTTGCTGAAATAGTCCTGAAAGAGAAACTCCTCCGCCTGCTGGGCCGTACCCAACGTGCGATAGTTCCATGCCCTGGATATAGCGTCTGCGGTGAGCCTGTCCCGGTTGGCAATGAGGGCGATAGCGACAAAAATCATAATCCCCAAGACCACGGCAGAACCGATGTTGCCCAATCGTTGTCTTATTTTTGTGACCCGATTCTCCATGTCCGACCCTCGCTGTACTTTTTTGCCCGCCACATTACAGTATAGCATAAGAATTACAAAAAAGATAGGTAAAATTCATTATCCCTTAATCTGCAACCCCCTGCATAAACCGCATGAGAATCGCAGCGCCCTCCGCACGAGTAGCTGGATCGCCTGGAGCTAACCGCTCGCCACCTACGCCTTGGATGAGCTCGTGATAGACCGCCCAAACCATGTATGCCTCCGCCCAGGCGCTGATCTCATCCCGATCTCGGAAGTCGGCCAAGTCAAAGGCATCTGGGACGCCTGTGCCGATGCCCGCAAATTGGGCATATCGGTGGAACATGGCCGCAGCCTGTTCTCTCGTGACATCGCCGTAGGGATCAAAGCGGCCATCGTAGCCCCGGACAATGCCGTTTTCATACGCCCAGAGGATAGCGTCTCTATACCACGTCGGGGCATTGCTCGACACGTCACTGAATACGGGTTGGAACTCGACTTCCGGCTCCCCCGCCATACGCCAGAGAATGGTGGCCAGCATGGCACGGTTGAGGGGGGTATGGGGGGAGAACGTTGTGGACGTTGTGCCGTTCATTAGGCCGTATTCGTAGACGGACGCCACAGCGTCATGGAACCATGCGTTGCGTGGAACGTCAGTAAAGGGATGGCGTCTTGGCGGCGCAGTACCCAGATTCAGGAACCCTTCGCCATCTGGGCCTAGAGTCTGGACTGGCGTGGTGTAAACGCTCCAGAAACCGTCGGCGCCGATGCCCAGTTGACCAGCCACATTATCCCCAAAAGCCCAAACTGCACCATCGTTTTGCAGTGCTACGACAAAATGCCTGCCCGCTGAAACCACTATCACATTTGTAAGGGTTTGCACCTGCACAGGTGTCGTGCTGTAGTAGCCCAAAAGCCAACCCGGGCCACCGCTTCCGTCACCCAGTTGACCATGCGAATTGTTCCCCCAGGCCCAAACCGTACCATCACTTTGCAAAGCCATAGTATGAGCACTGCCCGCCGCAACCATTGGCTCTGTGTGAAACACCGATGCGGGGTCATCCACCACCGCCAACGCCCCCATCGGCATCAGCCCCAACACCAAACAAACCACCAAAAGCAAACTAATCCTTCTTTTCCAACTCTTCACCACAATCCCGCCTTTCATAATAATCTGTCAATCCCCCATCATCTCCCCCACCACGCCGGGATACCAGATCCGGCTGAGCGCCAATCCCTGGGGCGGTACGGTGGGGCCGGTTAAACGACGATCTCCGAGGACTAAAAGTTTCGGTATCTCCGCCGGGGCGATCTTGCCCTGGGATACATAGAGAAGCGTCCCAACCATGGCACGGGCCATGTTGTACAGAAATCCGTCGGCACAGACCCGGAAGATGATCTGATCCCCGGTTCGCTCCACATCAAAATAGTGCACCGTTCGTACCGTGGTTTTCGTCTGGGTGCCGACACTCCGCACAGCGGCGAAATCGTGGGTGCCGATGAAGGAGGCGGCCCCCTCTGCCATGCGATCTGCATCCAGGGGCGACGGATAGAAGTAAGAAAACGGGGCCAGAAACGGATCCCGGATGCGGTTGTTTAGAATCGTATACGTGTACTCTTTCTTCACGCAGGACAAGATGGCGTTAAAATCAACCGGGGTCTCCACTGCCGCCTGGACGGCGATATCCTCCGGCAGACGCATATTGAGGGCCAAAGGCAGCCGATCCAGTGGAATCTTCGTGTCAGAATCAAAGCTCACACAATACCGCCACGCATGAACCCCCGCATCTGTGCGGCCGCACCCCACTACAGTGATAGGCTCCTCGCAGGTGATGGATAGGGCGTTCTCCAAGACCTCTTGCACGGTGATATCATTCTTCTGCCGCTGCCAGCCGTGATAGGCCGTACCGCAGTATTTGATTCTCAATGCAATCCGTCTCATAGGCCAGTCACCCGCAGTGTAAGAATCGAACCCAGCAAAAGCAGGCCGATTAGGCCCGTCAGAACGTCCCCCCGGCTGTATTGGAGCGCCCGCATCCGGGTTCGGCCCTCGCCGTCGTGATAACAACGGGACTCCATGGCCACAGCCAACTCCTCCGCACGGCGGAATGCGCTGATGAACAGGGGCAATAAAATCGGCAGCATGGCTCTCCCCCGCTGGATCATATTCCCCGTGTCAAAACTGGCCCCTCTGGCCTTCTGGGCCCGCATGATCCGATCCGTCTCCTCCAGGAGGGTTGGGATAAACCGCAGGGCGATGCTCATAATCATAGCCAATTCATGGGCGGGGACGCCGATCCGCTTCAACGGCCGCATGAGGGATTCCATCCCGTCTGTCAGGGCCATAGGCGGCGTGGTATAGGTCAGGATAAAGCTCCCCGTGACCATCATGGTAATGCGCAAAATCAGCATAATGGACCACTCAATGCCCTCCCTGCTAATAGAGAGACGCCAAAAAGACACCAAAGGTTCCCCCGGCGTCAAAAATAAATTCAAAGTCCCCGTCAGAGCGAGAAGAAAAATCAGCGGTTTCATGCCCCGGAACAAAAGCCGGAGCTTCACGTTGGAGACCGCAATCACCACCGCCAGATAGAGGGCCACGATCCCAAAGGCCATGGGACTGCGGGCCGTGAACACGCAGATAAGATACACAATGGTCATCAAGAGCTTCGTCCTGGGGTCCAGCCGATGAATCAACGTATTCCCTGGGAAATACTGGCCCAGGGTAATATCTTTTAACATCCCGTCACCCCCCGCCTGTAGGCCAGCAGTGCATGGGCCGCCTGCTCCACGGTGAAAATATCGCCGGGGAGATCAAGACCCATAGCACGGAGCCGTAAGACCACACGGGTGATCTCCGGCACAGACAGGCCCATCTGCTCCAGGGCGTCCCCCTGGGCGAATATCTCACCACGGGTGCCGGTCATGGCGATTGTTCCGTCGTTTAGCACCACGATCCGATCCACTGTCCGGGCGATCTCCTCCATGCTGTGGGTCACCAGGATCACGGTGGCCCCCGTCTCCCGGTGGAATGCACGGATGTTGTCCAATATCTCTGTCCGGCCCCGGGGATCCAGCCCCGCCGTGGGCTCGTCTAAGATGAGCACCTTTGGCCCCATGGCCATGACTCCCGCAATGGCTGCCCGGCGTTTCTGGCCGCCGGAGAGGACAAATGGAGATTTCTCCAAGTGTTTTTCTTGTAATCCAACCAGTGCGGCAGATTCCCGCACCCGGAGGTCGATCTCTGATTCCGAGAGCCCCATATTCTTCGGCCCAAAGGCGATATCTTTGTAGACAGATTCCTCAAAGAGCTGATATTCCGGATATTGGAACACCAACCCCACCTGAAACCGGACAGACCGGGTCAACGCCTTGGATTGATGGATATCCTCTCCCTGGAACAACACCCGGCCCGATGTGGGCACCAAAAGCCCGTTCAAATGCTGCATCAGAGTGGATTTCCCGCTGCCCGTATGGCCGATAATCCCCACAAACTCCCCCGGATAGGCGGAAAAATCCACACCTACAACAGCCGTGCGCTCAAAAGGCGTCCCGGCGCTGTAGGTGTGGGTCAAATTCTCGGTTCGGATGATTGGGTTCAATGGCGGATTCTCCTATTTTCGTACATACTCATAGATGGCCTGTGCACATTCCTCCACGCCCAAGGCATCCAACGGTACGTCAAATCCCGCTTGGCCCAGGGCGAATAATAAGGCCGTGGTCTCCGGCGGAGCCAGGCCCAGATTTGTCAACTTCTCCACCTGGGCAAAGACTTGGACAGGCGTCCCGTCCAGAACGATCTCGCCGTCGGACAGGACGATTAGGCGGTCGGCGTCAATGCACTCGTTCATGTGGTGGGTGATAAGCGCTATTGTGATCCCGTGATCCCGGCAGAGCCGTTTGACCGTATCCATGACCTCTTTTCGCCCCTGTGGGTCTAACATAGCCGTGGGCTCATCCAAGACGATAAGCCGGGGGCGCATGGCGATGACCCCGGCGATGGCCACCCGCTGTTTTTGTCCGCCGGAGAGCAGATGGGGCGCATGGAGCCGATAGTCGTACATGTCAACGGCCCGGAGGGCCTCATCCACCCGGCGGCGGATCTCCTCTGGAGGCAGGCCCAGATTTTCCGGGGCGAATGCCACATCGTCCTCCACCAGATTGCTTACGATTTGATTATCCGGGTTCTGGAACACCACCCCCACCCGGCGGCGGATTTCCAGTAAGAGCTCTCTATCCGTCGTGTCCAGTCCCTCTACATACACCTTGCCTCCCGTGGGGAGCAGTATCCCGTTAGAGAGCTTTGCCAGCGTACTCTTCCCGCTTCCATTGTGGCCGACCACCGCCACAAAACTGCCAGGTTCTATGGTCAGGTCAATCTCTTTTAACACCGGCGCACCGGATACCCCCGGCTCCGTCCGGTATTGGAACGAAAGAGTTTGGGTCTCCAATATATGATCTCTCATATCCTACCCCCGCCACCAGCGGCATGTGGCGCCGCAGGGTAATGTGAGACCGCTCTCTGTCACGGGCAGGCCCAGTTCCCGGCTCTCGGCGGTACCGCCGAACTGTTTGACGAAAATCTCCTCACAAATATAAGTCAGCACGGCAGGGCTCAGCCCTGTAGTGTAGGAGTTGAGCACCACAAAAGACGCATCGGGGCTCAAAATCTGGCTGGTGAGCGCTATGAAGTCGTAGAGGCTGTCCTCCAACTTCCAGACCTCGCCCCCCGGCCCTCGGCCGTAGCTGGGCGGGTCTAAGATAATCCCGTCATATTTCCGCCCCCGGCGGATCTCCCGCTGGACAAATTTGAGACAGTCGTCCACAATCCAGCGGACGGGGTGATCGGCAAGGCCGGACAACTGGGCGTTCTCCCTGGCCCAAGTCACCATGCCCCGGGCCGCATCTACGTGGCAAACCGTAGCCCCCGCCGCTGCCGCCGCCGCCGTGGCCCCCCCCGTATAGGCGAAGAGGTTTAACACTTGAAGGGGCCGATCCGCCCCTTTGATCTGTGTCCGGATAAAGTCCCAGTTGGCCGCCTGTTCCGGGAAGAGGCCCGTATGCTTGAAATTCATAGGCCCTACGGCAAAATGGAGGTCGCCATAGCCAACCTGCCATTTCTCCGGCAGATTCTTGCGCTCCCACTGGCCGCCGCCGGTCTTGCTCCGCAGATATCGCCCGTCATACTCCCGCCAACCGGGATGACGGCGCTCTGTCTTCCAGATGACCTGGGGATCCGGGCGCACCAGGAGCTTGTCCCCCCAGCGCTCTAGCTTTTCTCCATCGGAGCAGTCTAAGAGTTCGTAATCTGTCCACTTGTCAGCAATCCACATAAGAATCCTCTTCTGCGAGAAGTTGTCTCACTTTTCTATCGGGGGGCCATTTTCCCCCGCCTTTGGCGGGGGAAAACGCAGAAAATAGCTTTTGAAGTAACATTTCCTTCTATCGCTGGATATTGTACCATTTTTCTTCCTGTTTGGCAAATGAAAAACAGGCCGGAGGTGTGTCTCCGACCTGTTCTGAAATACGCTATTGGTTATTGATAACCGAAGAAAGTTGTGCTCCCCAGCGTGGGGCAGAAGATCGTATGATGGGTTCCAGAGCCCTGCGGGAATTCGGCTTGGAATACCACGTTGGCAGGTAATACACGATGTCCGTTGAGTAGAAGTTGCGCATTAGCAAAGGCCCGCTCTGAAATCTGTATGGACATCCAGCCCGGTTTCCCAATAAAGGCGTATTGTCCCGGTGCGTGTATCACTTCAGAAATGGTGCTGCCGCGAAATCTGGAACTAGCCACTCGGTTGAGGACCACGTTGCCCACCATGAGCTGATGCTCGTCCGACAGCCAGTTAGAACCGGCCTCGTGCATGATGGTCAGGGCTAACCAGAAGAGATCGTCTTGGCTGTTGGACACCACCGCACCGCCTTCGCCGCCGGATACACCGGGCGCACTGGGTGCCTGTGGTGGAGGTGGCACTGTATTGTTCGCCACAGCGGCAGGGGTTGGAATAATCGTGGGGCGGCCGCCCTCATAGGGGGCTAAGAAGAGGTCTCTGGACCAACCTGTGACCTCACCATCAGTGATCCGCACCCAGCCCTCAACGCCGTTTTCAAGGAACGTGACCACTGTGCCGTAGGTAAATGCGCCGATGCGATCATACTCGGCCTCCGGGCCGTAGCGGATGTTTTTGCTGGCGGCGACAACCCGGAACTGGACGGGGTGATCTTCTATGGTCGTGACTTCCAAGGTAATCATGTGGGCCGCAATGGCCATTGCAATCTCCTCGGCGGTCTCGTAGGTAGTGAAAAACGCCGTGGGCGCATAATCAAGACCCAAAGATTCAATTTTCAAGTTTCTCTGTAGTTCCGCTTTGGCCCCTTCTAACAGGGCCGTTTCGCTGCCGTCGACACAAGCGGCCATCATAATGGCCAAGTAATCAACATCTTCCTCGTAGGTCAATCTACTCTGATCTATGGAAGACACGTCAACAGTGGCCGCAGCAATGGGGCTCGCAATTAAGACAAGCAATAAACAAAAACAAACTATGCGTCGTTTCATTTTTTCTTGTAACCTCTTTCCCGTGTATCCTCACTCTTTTGTAACCCGTTTGTTACAATTTGTAACGACTATACCATAACTTTCCCGCAAAAGCAAGAGGTTTTTTTTAATCCATTTATGGTAAACTGCATTATTTGATCGATATTATTCCCTCTATCTCACTTTTTTATATCTTTTTATCACTTTTCCTATGAAATATACAAACTCTATTTCCTGTTTTTCTACAGGATGAACAGAGGAATTGCCATTATGTCACCTGCGAATTATATAATTTCTCCGAATATGGATCACGTTTCCAGAAACCAGGGCATTTCCCGCCATTCGCTTCCCCCTCGTTGCTGATCCACTCCTTGAAAGCAGAGGGCCTGTAAATCTGTTACGGCGCTCTCCATCTCGGCGATCTGATTTTCCCGGCTACCCAGTTGTCTGACTTGACCGGGACGGCTGATGACGGGGATGGCCGCTGTCTCGGTCATTTGGCGGATCAATCCCCTGCCTGTGTCATTTGCGGCCAGTATCTTTATATAAGGGGGTGTCTCTGGCCGATGGGCCGGGGTCATCCTCAGACACATATTTAAAATCAATCGGCGGATGCGGGAGCGGTGGTAGCGCTTTGTCTTTACCAACTCCACCAGCTCCGCCACACTTCCCGCCCGGGATGCCATGTTGCGGATTCGCCGGCTTAACCCCTCGCTGTCGTCCAGATAGCCGCCATCCGGGGCCGATACGCTGAGACGGAGCAGGGATAGTATTACGGCATCCAGTTGATCCAATCCCGCTGGGCCTCTCCCCTGTTTGCGTTCTGTCCGGACGATCTCGGCGGCGGATTCCGGCATATAGCGCCAGACCTGGGCAATTTCTTCCGCCGGATCACGGATCAAACTGCGCAGGTAGGTGGCGGAGGCGTAATCCCCCGCCGGGGTTTGGCTGTGGTGATCGACCCCTCGGCGCAGGGCGGGCAGGGGCGTCACAGGGACATCTAATCGGGCGATGGCCCGGAGATATTCAATGGCCAGGAGATTGTTGGGCGTTTTCAAGACCGCCCCGATCCCCTCCCCCAACGCCTGATCCAACCCACGCTGGCAGGCGAGACCATAGGGGACGCCCCCCGCCATCTCCCCGGAGATCAGCGCCTGGGTCTCGGCTGTGTTGAGGCTCTGGGCCACGGCGATCAGTTGTTCCATATCCGCTGTCTCACAGCCGAAGGCCAGGTGGAGATCCGGCAGACCCGTGGCGGCTAATATCCCCACAGCGCCACGGGCAAATGGCTCGGCGGAACTCAACACATAGGGACACGGGAGCTCCACCACCAGATCGGCGCCGCACCGTATGGCCGCTTGGGCCCTGGCGTGCTTGCGGAAGATGGCCAAATCCCCCCGCTGGACGGCGTTGCCGCTCATAATACAGATCACGGCGCCCCGTGCCGCCCGGATGGGCACTGTGTGCCCCCGGTGAAAGGGGTTAAATTCTGATACGATCCCTGTGACCATGTGCGTCTCCTGTAAAAAAAACTTGTCATTTTTACAATTTGCGTTTAAACTATTATAGGCTCAATAATTAGTTTACCCCCTTTCGGAGCAAAAAGCAAGGAAATCAGACCACCCTGTTCCCCTCGCCGCAGGCGGGGAGATCACAGAAAATAGTCAAAAACAAATATATTATATAGTAGAGGTGTCAGTATGAAAGTTTTAGTCATCAACGCAGGTAGTTCTTCTCTCAAGTATCAGCTCTTCGACATGACCGATGAGCGGGTTTTGGCCAAGGGGCTCTGTGAGCGCATCGGCATCGACGGCCATATTAAACATACGCCGCTGACAGACGGCAAAGTCGTCTTTGACGAAGATGTCCCCCTCCCCGACCACGCCGCCGCTATCGCCATTGTGTTGGAGAAGATGACCAGCGCCGAGTTTGGCGTCATCTCCGACATGGGTGAGATCGCCGCTGTGGGCCACCGGGTCGTCCACGGCGGGGAGAACTTCTCCGCCTCGACTTTAATCAATGACGAAGTACTGGCCGCCATTGAGGCCTGTATCCCTCTGGCCCCTCTCCACAATCCGGCCAATATTACGGGGATCACCGCCTGTCAGGCCGTCATGGGTGATGTGCCGCAGGTGGCGGTCTTTGATACGGCGTTCCACCAGACCATGCCGGGTCAGGCCTATATGTATGCGCTGCCCTACAGCTATTATGAGCAGTACAAAGTCCGCCGTTACGGATTCCACGGCACCAGTCACCGCTACGTCGCGGAACGGGCCGCCGTCATGCTGGGCAAACCCCTCTCGGAGCTGAAATTGATCTCCTGTCACATGGGCAACGGCTCCTCCGTGGCCGCCATCGACGGCGGGAAGAGCGTGGATACCTCCATGGGTTTCACCCCCCTGGCCGGTCTCCCCATGGGCACCCGGGTGGGCGATATTGACGCCGGGATCATTGAGTTTTTAATGGGGAAAGAATCTCTATCCATCGGCGAGATGCTGGGTGTGCTCAATAAGAAGTCCGGTGTTCTAGGCGTCTCCGGCGTCTCCTCGGATTTCCGTGATCTGGAGGACGCCGTCCTGGAGGGCAACGAGCGGGCCAAGCTGGCTCTGCAAGTGTTCCGCTACCACGTATCCAAGTTCATCGGCGCCTATGCCGTGGCCATGGGCGGCGTGGACGCCGTGATCTTCACCGCCGGGGTCGGCGAAAACGGAATCAACGACCGGGAGGCCATCTGCAAAAACCTGGGCGTCCTGGGCATTGAGCTGGACCCGGTGAAAAATCAAGTCCGGGCCAAAGAGACCGACGTCTCCGCCGCCGGCTCCCGTGGCCGGGTGCTGGTCATCCCCACCAATGAGGAACTGGTCATTGCACGGGATACACGGGAGATTATTGCGTAGGAAACACAACAAAAACGGGGCGTCCTCAACGCCCCGTTTTTTCTATTCAAGATTCAAGCCCAGACTCTGAGCACACTGAAATCAACCAGCCCCAAGGCCAACGCAACTGCGGCCAGTGCCGCCAGGTGCAGCGGATAGAAGGCGTAGAATAGCCACTTCATCCGTTTGCCCCGTTCGCCGTTGTATCCCCGTACAAGCAGCGCACCGATGACACAGCCGATAATAAAGGTCATCCCCACCATGAAAAACTCCACGGAGAAAAAGTCCATGGCGACGCCGGTGAACATATTCCCTATGTCATAGCCCGCATCAATTGCATTTTGCACGGCCATTACGCCCCAGAGACCAAAGCCTAAGAACACAAACCAGAAGATACCCGCAACAATGCCCGGCAATAGGCGTCTCTTGTTCTCATTTTGGATCATATAATACATCAACACGACAATGGGGCCGATGATATACCAGTCCATCACAAGGATCATGGAGACAACGAGCAACAGCACAAACGAAATCCAGAAGAGCACACGGTTTTTTATCTTGTCATACAGGAGCAGGGCCCCAAGGCTCAGTATGATGGTAAACAAGATGTTCATGCCAAATCCGTCCCGGAACACGAGAATATGGAATGGGATGGAGATCAGGCCGAACAGGAACAGCCGCAGGAAATATCGTTTCAAATTAGACGTGTGCTTGTAGCCCTCTACTACAAAATAGGCCATAATGGGAAACGTGACGCCGCCGGCGGCATACATGGGGAAAGCCAGCCAGAGAGGCAAAATCTCCCACCAGGCAAATACCATGTGATTGAGAATCATGCCGATAATGGCAATCCACTTCAGTTTGTACGCATCTAGATTTTTCAATATAACCACCCCTGATATTGAGTTTAAATCGCTTTTTCCGATTCCCCCGCCGCAGGCGGGGGAAATACAGTGAAGCGAACTTATTTTAAGTATATCACGAGGCACCAGACCCCAGTAGTGACATTTGTCATTGTTTTTTCTTGACAGGTATCCACTGCTCAAACGGAGCGTTTTCTAAATCATCGGTGGGCAGTATCAGACACACGTTTAAACCATCGGCGATTTCGTAGCCGGAAGTGGGCAGCCATTCCGAGTATATACGCTCTTCCAGTTTTATAGCCGACTCTGCATCTGCATATTCGTCTGCAAAGAAGTTTTTCCCCGGAAATACCGCCCATGTATGTGCCGGAATGATGTATTCCGTGAGGCTGCCATGCTCCGGCAAAGAGCTTACCACGGCTATCATGTATTCACCAGCGCCGTCCTCCCGTTCAATCTCAATGGCGATAAAGCCGTTTAGCTCGGGTAGTAATAGTGTTGCAAGATGCGTTTAGTTCGTTCCATGTTGTGCCAAGATCCAACAACTCCCCATTGGCATCTTTCGGTGCGCCGTCCGTTAATATCTTGAGCCACAATGCCTCAGCCTCTTCGTATGCTTTGGTCGCATCGCTGTTAAGAGGCGTTGATACGCCCAAGACACGGATCGC
>Ga0123355_10006963_pt1 | contig 16842 bp, 12 predicted proteins | sample TergutEmb28metaG_3_FD_89872 | JGI IMG/M metagenome (GOLD analysis project Ga0123355, IMG submission 89872) | Embiratermes neotenicus P1 segment gut microbial communities from Petit-Saut dam, French Guiana - Emb289 P1 | ecosystem: Host-associated > Arthropoda: Insects > Digestive system > Gut ...
AAAGTAAAACCAAAAAAAAAAAAAAAAAAAAAAAGAGCCCTAGATTTATTACCCAGACCAAAAAATTTATAACACATATATATTAACAATATTTTATATATTGTAATTACTCCTACATGCTTCGATGCACCTGCATCATCTTATCCTTCTTCATTGTTAAAGTTACAGAAATCATTAAGGTTACAAACTTAATAAAACCGGTAGATTGAAATGTTTATATGATCTTTCAGTTCTCATCATGCCCGCATACAGGAAACGCCAACATAGGGATTAAACTTATAAGACAGTCCAGATTGTATATACAGCTACCAAGCTAACAACTTCAATTTAGTGTAATTAGAAGAGTTGACACAGCTCACAACGTTTTGTAGATTGTATTGTATCATCAATTATAAAGATTACATATGTAAACATTTTAATCTACTGATTTTATTGAGTTTGTAACCTCAATAATTTATGTAACTTTAGCAAAGTAGAAGAATTAGAAGAATATGACTCCCTTAAGACAATGCAGATACATCGAAACATGTAGGAATACTTACGATATACAAAATACTGTTAATATATAAGTATGTGTGTGTGTGTGTGTGTGTGTGTGTGCGCGCGCGCGCGTGTTGTGCATTTGTTGGTCTGGATATTATACAAGATGCAAGGTACATACAACAAAATACCAAGATTTGTTATGTTGTCATAACAACAACAAAAACAGTATAAATACACCCAAAACAACATATTCTCCCCTTATTAAAGGACGAAGAGGCAGGTTCAAATAAACATCTTCTGTAAGCTATAACCAAAAACAAGAAGCATAATCCTCGGACGTTGATGTTACACATATTTACAACTGGAGACCATCAAAACAACACAAAGCAACACCATAAATAAGCTGCGGGTCGCCTAATACCTGTTTGGTAAGCCCAGGAAACTCAGCTGCAAGGATATGGAATTACAAAGAATTTAAAGAAATTGGAAATTACTCTTTTTATACAGAATAAATATTAGTCTCTCTTGCAAAACAATGAATTTATACAGTACACAATTTTAATTAACGATTAATAAATGGGAAGCTTCAATATAGCCCACGATTTCGTTAATGTAGAATCACTTAAATTTTTAAACAAATGTTAACATTCTATATTAGGTAAGGAGCAAATAAGCGTACAGGTCTGTTAACCCCTTAAAGGTTAGCATTCACCTAACATCATCATTTATAAACATCCAACTCCTACCTCACAAAGAAAAAAAAATGCCTCTCCAGCTCAATCGCAGATGTGTGTGAGAACCATACAGCACATATAAAAAGAGTATGCAGAAAAAATGCAGATTTCTTTAGAGCAGGTGGCATATATATAACAGCCACTATACTTTAAAAAGGTTAACTCCAACATAAACTTTATGGAAGTGAATTTCTCTGCATTGTACTTACAGTTGAAAGGACTATAGCAGAAGTTAAGTACAAATACTTATATTGCCCGAACTGCCTCCTTAAAAAAGGAATCGACATAGTACTAACTTCAACTGTAACATACAAAGCTACAGTCGTCCCCGTGCAGGTCATGAAGATATGATGAGGCGGATGTAGAACTCCACTCACTCTTTGTCTTTGTTACCCTTCACGCCCCGAAAAATTTCAGTTATTTTCATAGAACACACATACAATTGTAATTAAGTATACAAAGAACATTAGGAATCGGCTGAGGTAAAACGTTTTGTTTTCCAATCAGAAAGGGTATTGGTATACTGTCTTTCGGTCAAAAAATAAAAAGGGCGCAACCATTATCACATTACTCAAATTAAGAACATAACATTCGTGTTTTCAACTGAAAAAAATATAATCCACTTCTTTCGCTTTATTTTTACGGAAAAAAAAACAAAAGAGCTCGCTCCATTGTGTACCGAAAGAGACTACCAAAGTAACATCGAGTCCTTCAAATGTGTGCTACGTCTGGTTACCAGTTCAAATCATCTGAATACGACACAATTATATGTCGTTTTAGCACGCATAATGTAGGGCCCACCAATTAGCACGGCAGACACGACACAAGGATAACATTAACCACCCAAACGTAGTCTTCAATAGAGACAAGTGAATATTATCTACCGACCACGTACAGACACAGACAGGGCACAAGATCCCTTCACATGGAACAGACGTTGACTGGAGAGACATTAATCAACAACATCACATAGCTCGGCCTTTCTTAAGAAGCCTCAGCTTGCTAAGAAATTTCCTGCATTTTATTTTTAACCCAGAATTCCTGTAACCTGTGTGATGATCACTGCGAGCTCTAGAACCCTGCGCCATGTTAACTGGTAATTTCTTGCGGGCGTTCCGGAGGAGTTTGTTGCCTGTATCTTCAAGGTACATTAGGAAATATGAGCTGTAGCCCAATACCCCAGCAGCTTATTGGAGAATCCTAAATATGGAGGAAAAAAAATCTCTTCCGAAACGTCTTTACCAAACAACACGGCGCCATATTAAAAAAACCTGTATTCTTCGTCTATTACTTTGTTGAAAAAGGTCGGCCAGTTTAATCCAGCCCCTTAGTTTCCCATCCTGTTTCTTTAAGATCCGTTTTCATATTGTCCGCGCAGGCCTTTACAGTCATACTTTGGAACTTCCGCTTTTCGGATATTAAATAAGAACGTATAAAAAAGGATAAATGAAAGAACTCTTACTGTCGTTGCAACAGACATTTCATGTATTGACGCTGTATTAAATATAACAGATGTCACCTAAAACATTTATTAGTTAACTAATTAATTATTCGTGCCATTAATTATGCGTGCAGCACAACATTTTGCAACGAGTAACGGACCCACAAGACTTTCTCGTTGTCTTCTTTAATGTGCAACAGGTATGTCGAAAATAGGACATGTGTTAACGTAATAAATTATAACTCCATAATGCACTACAAACATGTCTATCATCCAAGACTGATAAAAATTAGCATTTTAAAACTTTCTCCTTCGTTTGTTTTATCGTGTTTTTGTTTAATAGCGAGTGAAATTGCTCTTGTCTTACTTTCTTAACTATTACTGCCATTATATAACAAGTATCTAGTTATGACAGTCAGTAATACCGACAATCAAGTGTGGGTTTTAATCATGTATGTTTATATTTTTGATACACAATAGTAAAAAAGGAGCGCACAGTGGCCATGATTATTTTGATTAATAAAGTCAGGATGCTGTGACCTGCCTGTACGTACAGTCATGCTGTGACACGTGTAGTGTGACTTTTAAACCAATGACACTTTTGCATCACGTCTGATTGAACCAAAAACAGAAATTCATCTCACACACAAAACTATCCCGAAACTGGTATCTGAACATCACTGCAAACCGATTTATCACATGACCAATACGTTAATATGTAACACACAAAACATACACTGAAATATAAAATAAACTGTGAATTCAATGGAATCCAGGCGTTTATCGAAGAAAATGGGAACAGATCCGTATTCAATCGAGACACTTGTGAATGATACGAAAATTACTTCGTGCACGTCTGAAGTAGGAACACTGCAATGAAGTCTTCATAAAGTCTGCGAAATGTACATCAGATATGGACGGCTCTTGTAAAACATATGTAATATATATATGTGTATTATGTTCAATGTAAGAGGTAATACTCTATGGAATAACTGGCCTTCCATGGCTACCATTGCACAGTGCTAATGCAGCCACTGTCACTTGTACAGCAAGCAGCACAGACATATCACGGTCTCAGGTCGCTGAACCCTGGAGGTGTAAGGCACGCATCGCCAAAATCAGAAGGGGTGAGTGAGTGCGTGCTGAAGTCAGGGGGTGTGAGGGAGTCTCCAAAATCTGCAGCCGTCAACGAATGATCAGCGAAGTCCGAAGGCGTCAGGCAGTGGGGTGGCGTCAAACAATCAGGCGGCGTCAAGCAATGCTGGCTTAGGTCGGGCGGAGTTAGGCACTGGTGACTCAAGTCCGGCGGAGTCATACAGCGCCTGTTGAATTCAGGGGGTGTCAGGCAGTGCTGGCTCGGATCCGGAGGGGTGAGACAATGCCTGCTGAGGTCTGGAGATGTAAGATCAGCAGGGGTGAGGCACTGCCGCGTGAAATCTGGGGGCGTGAAACTCTGCTGTCTTAGGTCTGGTGGTGTGAGGCAGTGTTCGCTAAATGTAAGCGACTCCCCATCTGACATCAGTTGTAAGCTGCCGTTACTGCTACCATTACTACTGCTGTTGACGGAGCTCGAAAGCGGAAGTATCGGGACTCTAACATCGGACATCTGGATTACAGTGTCGGATTGCTGGAGCGCTTGGCTAAGGGTGGCGATGTATTTCATGGCGAGCCTCAGCGTGGTGATCTTAGTGAGCTTCTCGCTGCCACTGTTGTCATGTTGATTCTGGTAAGAGGACATGTGAGGTACAGCGCGACGGAGCGTCTCGAAGGCGGCGTTTATTTCCCGCATGCGGTCCCTCTCACGGGCGTTCGCGGTTTTCCGTCGATACTTGCTCAGAGGCGGAGGCTTCTGTTTCGGCCGGGGCGCGCCTGAAGTTCCTTCACCTCTCTTAGACCTGGCGTTGGCCGCGGCCCTGCCCCGCTCTTCCGTCTCGGCCCGTTTCTGCAGCGACCGCGGTCTCAGCGAGTACTTATCACCGCGCTTCGGCGCCGACGAAACGTCATCCTGCTTGTCCGTACTTGTTGCTGCACCCCCAGCATTGTTATTGGGGTCGGTCTGATCCTTACCGTTCATAGGCGTAAACAACATGGAAGTCCGGACACCCGCCCCAACAGAGAGCGGGGGCAGAAGAGTCAAGGAGTTCATGGTCGACACTATTATGACTTCAGCCACTTACGGCCAAGCACACGGTACGCTGCTGCACAACAAAGGTCAATTCATTGGCAGCCTCCCTATTTTGTCAGTAGATGCGTCAGTGCGATACTGTCCGCGAGCACCGTACAGGTACCGAAAATTAATGTTTATTCCAACTCGCTACTAATATCACCTTGAGTTCTTGCACTTTTTAACGTTTGAGTGATGAGCACTAAAGACACTTGTAATCTGGCTACGTCACAGGAAAGAAACGTAAATCTGTTTAATGCCCACATCAAGAATAACACGTTTCAGATGCCGGAGATTGCAAATCAATCTCCAGACTAAAATAGTGGAATTACTGCGGCGATTTCTATTAATGTTTTCACTTACTTTTTTTTAAATAAGGTTGTAGTTTGTTGCAAGTGATGATAGTAATTTAAAAAATAAATACAGACAGTTCTCAGGTTCGAGCCAGATCACGCGAAAATATCATTTTAGATCTGCACAGACACACTTAGCCGCGCTGCAGTAGTCTTATTAGATAAATAACACACTTCAACGATAATTATGACAAGGCTGTTGCAGGTTCTAGGGAGGCAGTTTTCTTACCCTGTGTCCTTGATGACGGATACCGCCCTTTCAGACAAACGTGATATGATATTTCTAAAGATGTGAACAGCAGATTTCTTGATATTAACAATCACAAACTTTCACTTTATGACACAACATTACACCGAACTTCAATTCTGATACAGTTTATAGTACTACTACCACTACTCGTAGTAGTAGTAGTGGTGGTAGTAGCAGTTGTAGTATATCACACAGAAACGTTGTATACACAATTGTCACCTGTTACAACTACGTCCTGTTACAGGGCAAAACTTCAAGAAACAATCAAAATTCATAGTCCGACTTATATGTTAAATTTGTTTCAATCTACTGCATGCCTTACATTTAAACAAGAACCACGAAATATGGCTATCTTCATTAGATATAAATTCCTGAATCAGTTAGTTGTCCATATAATATTACAGAAATCTAGATGTCAAAATCACGTCCAATGTCCCGTACGAAGCGCGCAGGCTTTCTGTGAACTTCTGTTTCCGGCCACTTTTCAACTTTCGAGTTCTCTTCATGTCTGAATCACTTTCCTTTGCACCGTTCGATCGCACAGTATCGATCTAATTTCACTGCAACTTACATTTTAATACAGGATTTACAACTCTTCAAAACGTTCTACACAAAAGCAAAATCGAGCGACTTTCCCAGCGTCACCTAACGTACCGCAACGAGTGACGGCTAATGTCGTATCCGCGCGTTGGTATCTCCGACAGTGGGACAGGCCGAGCGAACGACTCGACTGCTGGAGAAGATATCAGACTAGTCTGACTCGCTGGACCACTCCACACAGACTGAGCGCGGCCCGTGCTCGTTGGGATGCTGCGCGTGCTAGACCAGTGTCTGACTTCAGATGAGGTAACTGCCAAGGCTTCTGTCTTGCGCCAGTCTGCTAATGCTCTCACTTGCTGCGATGGGTGTACGTTTGGTACCTTATTTAGCTGCCAAGTGATGCCAGAATTACTTATTTTCGTTGATTACAAGATGTAAGTGCTATAAAGGGCAGGTTATGTAATGGTCTATGTATATGTATTGAATTATCCACCTAAATGGTCCAGACTTCGAGCCACCAATATGCCACCGATTAAAGGCAGGGTAAGCCAAAATTTTACATACGCTGTTGTCACTAAAAGTGGCAATGTTTTACGGAAATACCAAACGCCAGACTATATTCTTTATGTACAAGAACAATTAACCTTTTAAACTTGAAAGAAGGCATCACGAAGTGCTGGAATGAATGCATAATAAAATTAATTATATACGTCAGCACCTTTTTATTTATACATAAGGCTACATGTTTCGACCCATCAGTCGGTCATTGGTGCTGTGTGCACATAGCACCAATGTCTTAGTCTGCTATGTAGGCCTGAAGATGATCGACTGATGGTTCGAAACATGTAGCCTTATGTATAAATAAAAAAGGTAGTGCTGACGTATATAATTAATTTTATTATACATTAACCTTTTAAAGCCTAGTGGCTATTATATGTAACGCCATGTCGAAACATAAGAACTCCAATTTGGCAACAAAGTGTAAGAATGTATGGGTACCATGTGATGGTTAGGACAATTGCGAATTCCTCAGTAAACAACATTCATAGAATAACTTACATAATGTCGGAACACAGTTATCTCTGCTAGGTACGAACTGTATCTCTATATAACGCAGAATCATTTTAGTCTTCAGACTCACAACGGCCGCTTGGGTTCGAGTCCGGCCTAGTCCAGGTGGCATTTATGGTGGGAAAGTTAGCAGAAACACATTTTTACCCGAATACATCGGTTTTCGCTTGTAAGTATAATTTTACAAGTGCTCCATAGTATACTAACTGCATAGCTACTCTAAAAGAGAGGAGCGAATGTGAGAAGCCGGGGGACCTCCCAACAATAGGGATTCGGAAGCCGGGGAGCTACAACAAAATATTTTTGGTCTCCGAAGAATTCCCTCGTTTCAAACTAAACTCTCTTGGCTTATTCTAGCACACTTAAAACTACAGATGATTTTCAATTAAATTTTGCCTATTGCCCATGTACGAATAGTGCAGTGACTAAATCAGGTACCATTTTATTTTCTGACCGACACAAATGAGTGTCGATTTGTACGGACATCGCTTGATTTTTAACATTCTTACAGACCAAACAAGCAGTGTCACTCACAACACAGACATACAAACCCCCTTTTCAAAACACTGTCATCTTCAAATTAAAGTCTTTGTTGCTATATATTATTCAACCAAATCAGGATTTGTTTAGTTACTACCCTAGTTATTAAGTACACAAATTCAAAGTCCCTAATGCCCGGTGTTCGTCCTCACAGGATTTGGTCCTAGAACAACGTCGCATAGGGAAGATAATACTGTTATATACAAATTCAGCAGTCGATTATCGGCTTATCGATTATAATTGAGTGACAACCCGATCCAAATGTTTTGAGCGCGTCTGTTTTTCTCGCACAAGTTCAAAACTCGATATCAGTTGTGATCTAGTTGACATGGAGGCACCGTGTTAGTGTCAACATAATATTTCTTACAGATTAAATATTATTTTATATTACCCAATTCATCGACCTAGCGTTTCCAGAATGAATTACATTATTATTTGACAGAGAACAGGATGTAAACTGAAACTGCTGTCAGTAACGCACAAATTACGCACAGCTGCAAATACAGTCACAAACATCCGGGTTGTACAACAGCAGGATATTTGTTCGGCTTCTGAAAAACCATCGACCTCTTGTTTTTAAAGAAGCCCCCAAAAAAAAAAACAACCAAACGCTTGATCTGGAAACCTCCATGTGCAATGGACACATTAATCAATTATTCTTAAAATCAACCCTGCAATATTCTGTCGGTGTATCTCCATAATGTTAGTGCTGTTTTGCTTTGTCATATTCATAGCGGTGTATTAATTTTAGTCACAATATGCTTAACTCTATGGAGTAATTGTTACACATAAATTAAGAGACAAGAAAAGTTCTCCAGTAATAACCTATTTCTAACATGAAAAATTCTTTCTCCTTAGGCGAGAAAGAACGCTCGATTTATCAATGCCTGATTCTTCGTTCAGTACACGAAGGTTTCTAACTGCACAAGTTATCTAGCGTCGAAAGATATTATAACGACAAGTAATAAATTCAAACAGCCGATCTCAGTGGCCCCGCGGTCTAAGGCGTAGGTCCGATGCCGCTCGCGTGCTGAGATTGTGGGTTCGAATCACATCGGGGACATGGATATTTGGATGTTTGTTGTGAGTGTTGTGTGTTGTCAGGTAGAGGTCTCTGCTACGAGCTGATCACTAATCCAGAGGAGTCCTATCGACTGTGGTGTGTCGTTGTGTGTGATCTAGAAACCTCGTGAATGAGGAGGCCCTGGCCCACGGCGGGGCTGTCGCGCCAGAAATAAAACAAACAAAAAATTAAAAGTAAAATAGTCTGAGTGCCTACCTAATCAATTTCCAGGAATGAATGAAGAAAATTAATGAGGATAGATCACTGGTCCTCTCTTGGAACAAATAACTTTCAAAGAACTACGTTGTGATATTCGATTAGCTAGTGAGATTTATGAGGAACCCCTCAACAAATTATCTTCTTTTTAACAGTACTTCCCGGCAACCACAGTCCAAGTACGAATACACTACTATTCATGTCCGTAAAACTAAAGGGTGTTCCGAATTATTCTTACAACTTTTTAACTTCTTTACCTCCAGAGGAAGACTACTACATCTTTCAAGAAACAAATATTAATGTCGTACTGTGATAAATCCTGTTACGTAAGAGTGAAAGCTTCTTTATGGTACAAACCACTGCACTGACCCATTTATACCTGAATATGCGCAAGCCTCCACTCCTCCACTCTCACTAACACATGATATTTTTACGCCGTCCCCACTCTGCCACCAAGGACTTCGTCATACTTTACATGTGGGCCACATGACCACTCTCAGCATTTTCTTACTAGATTTGTGGAACAAGGTTCTAGGGATAGGCTTTACAAACTGAAACGATCTCATGATATACTACGTAATTTCAGAAAAGCCAGTAAAAGTCCTTGACCAAGGAGAAGTAATAATTACTTTTACTGAATTTGCCTGCGGATAATCTAGTCATTGAAAGACATTTTGCTGACATTCAACTTTCAACTTCGAAATAATCTGATACAGTATTTCATGTGGTGCTCACCAGCAGCACGATGTGGCCAATAAAGTGTTCTGGACACGAGAGACAGCTGTCACTCCATAATTTGAATAATTTGAATAATTCTTCAACTACTGAATAAGTTTGATTGAAGAAAACTATAAAAAGAATCTATGTCAGGACATTCGGTTTCTGGTCTAGATTTGAACCCCGGACTTCCGAAATACAAACCAGGATTCCTACAAACTTCATTACCAAGTTCATTAAATAAGTCTTAATGAATAAGCATGAGAGTAGAGAATGCATTCCTCTGTTTCAGGGTACGTATGGTTAGCGGACTTCGCGCACACGGTAATGAAACTCTGGCCCGTTGCTAGTTATCTATATAAGGGCGGGGAATTTCTTGACTACCTGGATGACCACTAATTTCCCAAGAAGAGAATTCTTCCTTGGAGATTGTTATTATGCCTTCTTTGCACGATGTGTGGTAAATGACCTCACATTGTTATCTGTGTATCCATTTGTTCTTCCGCATACTTCAGCTCGAGAAATATTGTTTTTCTATGAACTGTAATAACGAATGTCACTACAATATCAAATTGGAAATAACAACAGAGGAAGTGGGGTACAACAATATTGTGAGGCTTACGTGGTCCCATAGACGCTATATGTCGGCTCTAAAACAACACGTGCAGGGTAAGAATTCTTCGAAGAATATTCAATTTGCTAAGGAATTTGTTTTGTCCAGTATGAAACAAGGACATGGCAGGGACACGAAATCTACGAGTCGTTGCTAGCAACAACTTTATCACTGAATCGTCTGAGCTGCTTATTTGACAGCCAGTGTGGAGACAGCCCATGAATGTGCCAACAAATCGCATACGAACTTTTTCCCTAAGTAAAATAAAAAATACATCAAACCGATAACATGGAGTAGCGAAATTAAAACAACCAATTCGAAGTTGTCACACACCATTTCAAATTCTGGTGAAAAATAATGAAAAAACAGTTAAGTTACTGTAGAAATAGATTTCTACAATCACTCCTCATTATTCTAAGGCCCAGTTATGATTTATTGACAGAGGACGATGGCGTTCGAGAATGCACCGATGAGGAAGATTATTTGGGCCTAAGAGGGTCTAGGTAACAGGGTAGTGGAGAAGACTGCATAATGACGAGCTTTATGACATGTTCTCCTCTCCAAATATTATTCGGGTAATCAAATCAAGAAGAAAGAGACGGTCGAAGGTAAATCCGAGAGGGGAAAGAAAACACTTGGAAGAACTAGGGTTAGATGGGATGGTCAAATAAACATTCATCTTCAAGAAGTTGCACAGGAAGCATGGACTTCATTGATCTAGCTCAGGGCAGGGACAAGCTGTGGGGTCTTGTGAATGCAACAGTGAACTTCCTGATTCCACATAATGCAGGGAATTTCTTGGTTGAGAATGAGTTATCAGCTCCTCAAGGACTCTGCTCCATGAAGTTAGTTTTTAGTCATGATTCGCTGTAGTTTTTGCGTAAATCGCTTAGTCGTATACCTCTAATAACATAACTTGTTGAGTAATATGTCTGGCATAATATAAAATTGTCATTTTAATATAAGAATATGTAATATTTATACCTCTACGTGGACCTACATTGTAAGTTTCTCTTTACCTTCTGATTCAACACAGTTTTTACGTTGTATCTTGTGTCAAAAAATTAGAATACAATTTTTTTCTTACGAAATAATATACAGATCACAAGTTTCTGTTTTTATCGTTAATAATTAATTTACTCCTAGAACCACATGTGTGACGATAAAATTTATAAAGGCGTAACTAAACTGAAACCGGAAAGTTGGTTGTAACCATTTTTCAATTTCAGTGAGTTAAATCCCAGATTTTAAAGAAAATTGCGTTCAATAAACTCTGCAGAAGCAATTCTGTAATTTCGTTCTTCAATTTGCCCATATGAAAGCCAATGAAAACAACAATATTAAGCCGGCTGTTTAAAAGTACCGGTCCGCTGGTAGCAGAACCATGTAGGGTTATAATTCAGTGTTCGTGCCGTCTTCAAGTTCAAATGGATGGTTTCGGTCTGTGTACAGAGTACATGCGCCGCGGTCGCAAGATGATCATGCTCGGTCGTGCAGAACCCAACCGATACGTCACATCTCGCACCATGACACAGTGAAGGGACTATGGTTCAGATATTCGTAAGCCAATGCAATAAATTCAAATTCCGCATATATATATATATATATAAGGTAAAGTGGTCCCGTTACAGGCCCGGTGTGGCCCAGAGGGTGAGTAGAGGTATAGCTGTACTCTTCCATGACCGCGGCACTAGAAGGGGGTGAGTGGTCAGGTCAGCAGCACGGTCCGGCCGCACTTTACCCCCGGGAAACACTCGGTACCCAGTTTACAGGAGGTTGGGTGGGCCCCAGGGCCGGTCTGGAAAATCTCGTCCCCACTGGGATTCGATCCCGGACCGTCCAGCCCGTAGTCAGTCGCTATACCGACTGAGCTACCCGGCGCACACACACACACACACACACACACACAAACACACACACACATATATATATATATATATATATATATATAGAACCACCTAAGAAACAAATATGGCGACTTATTGTTACATATTTTAATATTCACTATCACAGCACAGTAATTTGTGGTTCTAAACTTCGCGCATTTTAGCATTTAATAATTTAGTAATTCTTATAAAGAGCAGCAGAACCTAGATTGGCAGTTGGTTTCTATACCTTTGTTATAATGACTCCCTGCGGAAGGTACCTCGGTGTCGAAACATGTGTATCACAAATGGTGTTATCACAGAGTGAGTATGTTGGATGATATACAGACTGTCTGTGATAAATTTATTCTCAGACTGATTAAATTTCTGCAATCAACTTGTGTGCTAAATTAGTCCTTCACATTTTTTCAACTGTACACTTCCTAATTTATAACATGGTCATTTCTTCCATATCTTTTAGAATCACAAAATATTATTGAAATACTGCTCAGAGAAATAGTCTTAGAGAATACCAGGCGAACAGATTTGGTCCCTACTGTGAACATGTAATTAAAACGACGCGTGTAACGGAATACTGTTGCATTTCTCAGGTCAACACGTGAGATAATGGTTTTTTCTTTCTCTGAGGAATGCCGGAGTACTTCAATGGAAGAGATGTGATCGTTCGCAAAATGTACAACGCGATCGCAACATTCAAATCAAGAATGCTGTAATAGGCTCTGGGACTCGGCCGCTACGTGGCAGCACCGTGCAGCTAGCAATGTAGCTCCAGATTTCTTACTACAGAATAGTAACTCAGCATCTCTATGGATGGCTAGGCTGGCTCATTGGGTACGAGTGTCGTCAGTCACCGCTGGTCCACTGGCTAAGAGAGGTGCGTTTATCATATCTATCTCACTGAAGGAAAGTTTTATCGGAACATTTATATAAAGTGCTTAAGTTATTTCTGAGTGGTTTCTTGTTGGCAATATACGATGTATAACGCGGTAACTTGTATGCTCGTATACGACACGAACTTTCGAAGCCCAGTGCCGCGCGCGAAATTTCGCTATACGGAACAGACATTCCAGTGCAACTGATTGAGAAATCTGTGCGTATTTTCAACACAATGTTTGTTACGAGAATGTGAAATTGTCGCAATTCGCAATGCAGATTTACAACTGGTTTTCCTCAAGTGCTTGCCAGATTTATGCCTTTAAAAGTGAATTATTGTGTTGTACGAAATACTGAACTAGTATAAAAAAGTGAAATTTTAATGACGTTACCTGTCAAAATTTTTTTGCTTCTGTGTGCTACTTGGTGTTAATACAAAACACGTGTATATTATGGTGCCTGAAGAGATCCATGTGGTAAAGAACTGCTGGCCGTCGTGTTTAAGATAAGCATTGTGTTTTTGCGCGGGTGGTGAGTTTTCACGCCTCATCAGTCATCTGCAGTGTTATGTTACTCACTAATGTACCAGATGAGCGCAAACTGAAATACCATCATAGAACAAGAAAACACGGACTGTGATTTTTTTTTTGTCAGTTACATTGTTGATGACATGTAATTTTGTTACAAAAACACATAAACGTGAACACCACAATTTCTTGACTAAATAAAATGACAATCAAGAAGCCACTTGTCTAGGACTGTGAATTTGTGGGTGCCACATATGAAGCTGTGTGAAAGCAAACATAAATAAGTTCTTATCATATTTGAAGTGAAGGCGCAATGGGCAAAGCGCCTGATGAAAATGGAGGGTTTTCGGTCTGTGGATTTCTTCGTGCTGTGCCGTTAGTGGGCAGGGACAAACAAGCAGCTGACCGCCAAGGTTAACCTCAGCGCGCACGGACCGATGCCTCAGGGCCATTTTTCGTATAGGGTCAGTAACTCAAATCTTTTAAAAAAAAAAAAAGTTCCTACTAACATTCCATCTCCATAATACATGTGCTGAGAAATAAAGATACTGCGATGAGTTTTGAAAGTAATGAAGGGTTTACCATTATTAGCATGATATTACAAGTAAATGCACAGGGATAATAATGTGTAATTTGCAAATAATTTTTTTTCTGTTACTTTAAGAGAATTTCACGCAATGGATGTCACAACCAGCTCCTACATGTTGGTCTATACAAAAAGGACATTTTGACGTTTAATGCTACGCTAACCTAGAAAACATCTTTAAGTCAGAGACAAGGGAAATTTAAAGAGTACATCAGATTTAACAACACAAGCAAACACTTGGAACTCTGATATCCAGTGCCTACACTGCCATATACACAGCCCACGTAACGTACAATGAGTTCTTTAGTGCACACTGTGGTGAGTGACGTCATCGCCTCCCAGGAACGACTGCAGCATCAACCAGCAACGTGTCCTCCGCCCTTACACCTAGACTCTAATAATAACACAGGTGGAGACTTCGTTGTGGATAACGACAGAGAGAAGTATGCAGAAGCAGACAGAGTAAACTCAACTATTAACGCCCTTAAGAGTGGAGAAAAATATTCGCTCAGACCAAGATCCTTCCAGAGACGCTCCGCAACGGAAGTTACTAGTACCAGACGAAGTGCCAGAAAAAGGGGCAGTTTTGGGACGGAGTCCGCTACGCGACCAAAGCAGAAGCCTCCGCCTCTGAGCAAGTATCGGCGCAAGACGGCGAACGCCCGTGAGAGGGACCGCATGCGGGAAATCAACGCCGCCTTCGAGACGCTCCGTCGCGCTGTGCCTCACATATCATCGTCGTCTCACCGTAATCAACACGATAACAGTGGCAGCGAGAAGCTCACCAAGATCACTACGCTGAGACTTGCAATGAAGTATATCGCCGCTCTAAGCCAGGCGCTCCAACAGCCCGGAAACTTCATCCCCACACTGCTGCCGCCGACCTCGAATAACAGCAGTACCGCTAGTTGTGGCAGTAGTATCAGCAGCAGTGGCATTCAACAAGTCATTTCAGACGGCGAATCGCTTAATTTCAAAGAACACTGCCACACGCCTCCAGACTTCACCTCTTCGGGCTTCATGAGACAGTGCATCACTCCACCAAAACTGACACCCTTTTCTTCGTCAAATCACAATCGGCATAGAGGCACCCCTCCACTAGAAAACAAACGTCAGAGTCTTACTTCCTCGTATCATGTCCACAAAACTACGAGGACACCTAGCCAGAATAACCTCTCTTCAGAATCAGGTGCTACAGCTCACTGTGTGGTGCCAGGCTCACTCGGTGACCTCTGCGAGAACCATCCCTCCACAGGCCTTAGTCCAGAATGTTTGTTGTCTCAAGCTTTAAATCAACAATGCCATCATGTTTCCGTCTCGAACTCTCAACTGTCTCTCCCAGCACCTGTGTCACAGCCCCCAGACCTCAGTCACCACTACCTCACACCAGAAGACTTCGAACATACGAATGAAGCACAATCTTCCTTCATAGTATTCGACGACGAATCGTTGGACTCGCCTGACCTAGACCACCTTCTAATCTCGTGACATCAGTATGCTGTTCGGCTGCCAGAAGTAAGTGCACAGTGGTGATTACAGTTCCAAGATTCGTGTCTGAGAATATCAATTCTAGTAAAAACTACCAATCATTTACCTTTTCATTCCATCGGTAAGAGAAACATTTTCTAATATGAAAGGTACTCACCCCCTTTTCCAGTTTCAGTTTTGTGATATTACGTCACTTGTATTGTACGAAGAACTATATTAATATTCAACACAATCCGCACAGTAAATTTTTAAACAGTGCCAATAAACCATTTCGGGTTTTCTTCTTACTCTTTTATGCAAATACGAATGAATAATTGCTCTCTTCTTTATTTATTATACAGGGTGAGTCTCTCGCTAGAGGCCCCAAACTATTGTCTATGTATATAGTCGAACAGCGCGGGTTTCTCTTTCGTAAATACTGGCAAACAGGTTCATTTAAAGCATGCTAGATGGCATTTCGAAAGTAATTTGGTGATAGACGTGCACCATCGAAGTGTTGCATCCAGAAATTGGTTAAAAAGTTAGAGACAAGGGGAAGCCGATCTAACACCTGTCGACTTCTTTCTTTGGGACCTATTGAAGGGTAAAGTGTACAAAAATATACCCGCACAATCGAACAACTCAAAGACGCTTTACGCCAAGAGATTCAAGCCGTCAACGTCGACACTTTGGGAAAAGTATTTCAGAATTTGGAGAAACGCATTCAAGTGTGCTTGGATGGGAAAGGAGGCCAGTTTCAGCATCGATTATGAGCAGGTCCTGTTTTGCATCGTTCCCGGCATGTCTATCTAAATTTTCAAGTCATTATCTCAATAACATAGTTTTTATAGGCAATAGTTTGGGGCCTCTAGCGAGAGACTCATCCTGTATTTGGAGCCAGCAAGCTCTGATAGAAGGTAATTATTTACTTGGTTCTCTAATTTTTTTTCAACATAGCAACTCGTAATGCAAAACTTAAAATTTACGTTAAGTTTGTTGAAACAAACATATGCTTTATTTGTAAGCAGATAACAGAGACGTGTGACATCACTCTTTACTATTCTAACGAAGTCTAGAGTGGAAGTCGTACTGAGAAATAAACCATGTGGCCCCCCACGCTGTTTTCTACATAATCGGAAATTAACGAATTACATTTGTTGATTATTTTATGAGGGATTAATGACAACAATTTTCTTAAAAATTTCGTGTTAATGTAAGAGTGTTGGGTGTGATAAACATATAAAAAGAAGGAAAGGTACCCGGCAAATCGTTTCTTTTAACGTAAATCGTACAGAGACTGAGTAAGTAAACACGCAAA
>Ga0123355_10006964_pt1 | contig 16841 bp, 14 predicted proteins | sample TergutEmb28metaG_3_FD_89872 | JGI IMG/M metagenome (GOLD analysis project Ga0123355, IMG submission 89872) | Embiratermes neotenicus P1 segment gut microbial communities from Petit-Saut dam, French Guiana - Emb289 P1 | ecosystem: Host-associated > Arthropoda: Insects > Digestive system > Gut ...
TCGCAATGTATTATTCCTTTCTTTCCATACACGGCTTTTAGGTCAGTGCTAAGATTTAAATCAGCATACTTCTCATAACTAATACCTGTTATAGCGGCGGCACATTCTGCAGCATCGGCAATCGCTTCGGCTATAGTTGCCGGTCCGCGTGAGGCATCACCGATAACATAAACATCTTTGGAATCTTCATCGCAAACATTTACATTTGACTTATAACCAACAGCGGCGATGACTGTGTCTGCCGGAACTTCGACGATCTCGCTTGTTGGAACAGGGCTGCGTCTTCCGGAAGCGTCAGGTTCTCCGAGCTTCATTTTAGTACATTTCAATATACCGTTTTCATGACTTTTTGGTGCAAGCAGTTCATAAAATACCACACCATCTTCTATTGCAAGTTCAAGCTCCTCGGCATCTGCAGGCATAAAACGTTTTGTACGCCGGTAGACAAGGGATACCTGAGATACGCCGGGTATTCGCTTCGCAGCTCGGGCAGTATCCATAGCAGTGTTTCCACCGCCTATTATAGCGATATTCTTACCGAAAATCTTATCGGAGATACCGGGAGTCGAGGATTTTGAATCATGTTTAAAATGAGCTAAAAAGTCAAGGGCATCTAATGTGCTGCCTTTTTCCAGTTCTACAATGATCGGCTCACGAGCACCGGTTGCTATTATTATTTTCTCGAATCCTTCAGCGCGTAAGCTGCTCAAACAGTAAGTTTCTGCATTAAGCTTCACATCTATACCCATTGCTATAACCAGTTTTATATCATTGTCGATAGCTGAATCAGGAATTCGAAACTCCGGTATTATATGTCTGACGATGCCACCAAGAGAATCAGATTTCTCAAAAAGTGTAACAGGACGCCCTGCTCTGGCAAGGAAGTAAGCAGCTGCAAGCCCTGCAGGTCCGCCACCAATGATCGCAACCTTTCCACCGGACTTCGGTGTGCTGACGATTTCGCTCATAAGTTGCTCGAATGCATCGCTTGCAGTATCAAGCTTGACAGAGCGAATATCAACACTGTCTTCATAGAAATTGCGTGTGCATTTATTCATGCAATTATGCGAGCAAATAGTTCCTGTGATGAAAGGTAAGGGATTTCTTTCTGTTATTACACGCATAGCTTCCAGATGTTTTCCTTCACCTGAAAGACGCAGATATGCCGGTACATCCTGTCCGAACGGACAGCCGCTTCGACAGGCAGCAGTGAAGCAGTCCAGAAGCGGGACATTTTCTTTCATTTTTCGAATCGGTGGCATACCGGCCGGTTTGTGATACATAGCTTCTGTAAAGGAACTGTCAACAAGAGCTTGCAGCTTTTTCAGGTCAACGCCTTCAAAACGTGATGCTCCCAAATTGCTGAATTCTTCTGCGATCTGGTAAAGCCTTTCATAACCGCCGGGCTTGAGTAATGTAGTTGCCAGCGTTATCGGCCAGATTCCGGCATCGTATATATCTGCGATATTTCGTATATCGGCTCCGCCGGAAAAACTGATGCGGAGTTTGCCGTCAAATGCTTTCGAAAGCCTGTTTGCAACTTCGATCGATAACGGGAATAGAGATCGTCCGGACATATACATTTCTTCACCGGGTAGTTCACCTTCGGCGATCGTTACAGGGAACGTGTTTGTTAGCTTAACACCAAACTCAAGCGACAGACTGTCTGCCAGCGCTTGCAATCTCTTCAGCATCGGAACTGCATCATCAAACTGGAGATCAGCCTTAAAATGTTTATCGTCAAAGCAAAGATAGTCGAATCCAAGTTTATCCATAGTATTGCGTGCATACTCAAAACCAAGCAGGGTGGGGTTGCATTTGATAAAAGTGTGTAGACCTTTTCCTTGCAGCAAATATGAAGCGATACGCTCGATCTCGTCGGGTGGACATCCATGGAGTGTGGAGAGTGTAATGGAATCGCATATCTTAGGTTTGATATGTTCGATGTGATATTTATCGACATATGTAAAACGTGACAGATTTTCAACAGCCCATTGCTTGCATTGTTTCCAACTATCAGTCTCTTCTGCGTTCTTTAGACCTTCGATGAAGTTGTTGATCTTGGTAGTCCTTATACCGTCGAGGTCGTAACCGACACTCATATTAAACACAAAGCCTTTATCACTTCCGAGACCCAGCTCGCGGCTGAGCAGCTTGATAGCGAACCAGCCTTTGATGTACTCGTCCAGTGCTTGCGGGACGTACAGCTCCGTAGACCACTCAACGTTATAACACTCGTCTTGCGCCAGAATACATGGCTTTGAAACAGGCAGATCTTCACCATCCAGTATCTGCACTGTTTTTAGCTCAAAGAACCTTGCGCCGGCAACGTAGCTTGCGACGATGTTCTGAGCAAGCTGCGTATGCGGACCTGCTGCAGGACCAAAGGGCAACTCCAGCTTTTCGCCGAATATCTCGAAGTCTTCTTCGGGAGTTTTGCTGAACAGTTTCCTCACACTAAATATCGAACCCTCGTTTTTATACTCGCTTAGTGCCCAGTCCATCAGTTGTCCAAAGGGGATAGGTCTCATTAGATCGCTCATCTTAAATACCATTCCTTTCAAGAAAATCTCGAAGTAAATTCATACAAATATCCTTACGGTATTCTATACCCACTCTGCCGCGCCTTGGTTGGATAGCTTCATCATATTCTAAAAGATATGCTTCTTTGAGAGCTTTTGCTTCATTGATAGTTTTGCCGATAAGTTTACTATCGATGTCGGGGAGGCATATGATCACATCTTTAACAGCGCCAAAAGCTGTTGCGTTGTTTTTTATCACTTCATCCTTTATCTCCAGAATGCCTGCAAACGATGTTCTGGCAATAGCGAGCGCATTTCTTGCGCCTACTTTTTCATAATAGTAATTATCGACACCGTGCTTAGGCATAAGTATCTCTACAATGAGCTCATCAGGTAAGAGGGTCGTTTTTGCTGATCCTAAGTAAAACTCTCGGATTGGGATAATACGTTCGCTTTTTGCATTTGCCAAACGCAGTTTCGAGTCAGTCACCATAAAAATCAGTGCGCTGTCTGCTTTTGCCGAACCATTTGCGATATTACCACCAAGTGTGCCCGCATTACGAATTGCAGGTGCTGCTATCTGTGAGCAAGCTTCCTTTAGTATTGCGGGTGTGAGTTTGTGTTCGATCGCTTCTGTAAAAGTACACGCTGCTCCAAAGCGGATATACTCATCATCATAAGTTATTTGACGCAGCTCGGCAACATTGTTCAGAAACAAATACTCTTTCTCTGCACAGTCTCCGGGTACCATTAGGTCGGTGCCGCCTGCATGTGGGATCAATGTTGGGTCAGTACGAAGCTCCAACGCTTCCTTTAGCGATTTTGGTGCATTATTTGCCTTCACTGATCACACCCCCTTTTCCGTGTCAAGAGTCTTCGCAGCGATACCGATTGCTTTGACTATCGCGTTATATCCGGTACACCGGCATAGATTTCCGGAAATACCTGTTCGAATATCTTCTTCGGTAGGTTTTGGATTTGATGACAATATGCTCTCAGAAGCCATCATCATTCCCGGGATACAAAAGCCGCACTGCACTGCTGAAACAGAGGCGTAAGCATTGTCGAGAGCAGCGAATCGTTCTGTCTTGCTAAACCCTTCGATAGTCATAACGTCGGCGTCTTCCAAACTTCCCACTGCGACCAGACAAGAGTTCATAAGTCTGCCGTTGATCAAAACAGCGCATGCTCCGCATTCGCCTTCTTTGCAACCGCATTTTGTACCCGTCAATCCAAGCTCGTTGCGAAGCACATCGAGAAGTCTGGCAGACGGGTTGCCGCTGTAGGTGGTTGCGTTATTGTTGAGAGTGAAACGGATTTCTTCTGACATTATTGCACCCCCTTGCGTAAAGTATCCATTACATCTTCGGGCATAAATGGTAACTTATAGATTTTTGTGTCCAATGCGTTTTGGATCGCTTCGATCAATGCCGGAGCTCCGCCGACATGTGGCATTTCACCGGCTCCTTTGGCACCAAAAGGTCCTTCCGGATATTCCTCAATATGGAGCTTTACTTTCATATTGGGAATATCAAGTGCGGTCGGGATGATATAGTCGCAAAGCAATTTGTTGCCTATTTGTCCTTTCCATGGCGAGCAATCCTCCATGATCGCCCAGCCCAAGCTTTGAACAAAACCGCCTTCCATTTGACCGATAACGATGTTCTCATCTATAACGGTTCCGACGTCAAATGAGCCCCATGCACCGGGGATGTTCATAAAGCCCGTGAGGGTATCTATTTCGACCTCTACAGCATTGACTGCCCAGGAGTAGGTCGGATATGCATCACCTTTGAAGTTGTCGGCATCAAACGGGATCATAAAGTCAGGATGCTCATAATGCTGAACGATCCTCTGTTCCTCTCCGTCGACCCATTCATTTTTTAATCTGACTGCAGCGCGCCGCAGCATTTCGCCAACGACCATGATCGAACGTGAGGCAACAGTCGGTCCGGAGTCAGGAACTCTTGATGTGTCAGCGAGCTCAACAATGATACGTTCTATCGGAATATCAAGCTCTCGTGCCACAATTTTCGCAAATGTAGTGCTTAACCCTTGTCCCATATCGGTGTTTGCGGTCAATATCTCAACTCTGCCGTCGCTAAGTTTATTGAGCTCTGCTACCGCATTTATAATGTCACGCTCACCGTTACCTGTGAATCCTGCACCATGGAATATTGCGGAAAAACCGATCCCACGGCGGTATCTGCCTGTTTGATTTTTATATGACTTCATTTTGTTGTAGTAGTCACATTCTTTAAGAATGTCCTTGATCATTGCAGGCAGAGGAACAGGGAAGTGGTACTTTCCACTCGTCGAAGTTAGCTCTCCTTGTTTGGTTATATGTGCAAGTTTAAAATCGACAGAATCGACTTTAAGCTCCTTTGCAACATGGGTCATCATCATTTCGACTGCAAAGAAGACCTGCGGTCCGCCAAACCCGCGAAACGCACCGTTAGGTATAGTGTTTGTTTTTCTGGCATGCCCGTGAACTTTGATATTTGGGATGTTGTAAACACCACAAGCACCTATTGTCGCCCGTTGAAGTACAACCATAGACATTGTTGTATATGCACCCGAATCAATTAGAACATCGGCAGACATGCCGGTGATCCTGCCGTTTTTAACGGCTACTTTGTATGTACAATATGAAGGGTGACGCTTACTTGTGGCGATAATATCTTCTTCTCGTTCAAATACGACCCGCACGGGTTTGCCGTTTGCTTTGAGTGCGGCGACTGCAACCTGACAGGCAAGGGTAGATGGGAAATCCTCTTTTCCACCGAATCCGCCGCCTGTAACATCTTGACGGACGATAACATCCTCAGGTGCAAAACCAACAGCACGAACAACTGCTCTTTGAACATAGTAAGGACATTGCAGTGAGCCGTGGATGTCAAGTTTTCCGTCTTTATAAACGGCGATCATGCCATTAGTCTCGAGATATATATGCTCTTGTAAACCTGTTTCAAATGTGCCCTCAAAAATACTGTCGGCATCTTTGAATGCTGCGTCGGCATCTCCCTTTTCGATATTAAAATCAAAGAATACTTCCTCCGATTCGCGGGCGTCCAGAACCGGTTTAAGCTCCTCGTACTCGACCTCTATCTTATCGAGAAGTTTTCCAACCTCGTGTTCATCTGTTCCGACAAGCATGCCGATAGGCTCGCCTATGAATTCGACTCTATTGGTGAAAACAGGAGTATCATCCTGGATCATGTGCACTTCATTTTTTCCCGGGACATCGTTTTTTTCCACAAAATAATATCCTGCCGGAAGCTGCGGCAGTTTAACGCGTTGAACAACTCCTTTAGAAATGCTTGAACGCAGAATACGACCAAAAAGCATACCGTCAGTCGGATAGTCGCATACATAAAGAGCACTTCCGTTGGTTTTTGAGTAATGGTCGATTTTATGTATTGATTTACTGATTGGATCCATACACATCCTCCTTTCAAAGTACCTGGTCGCCGCGGACAAACTTTGCACATATCATACTGTCATCAGAGAAGTAAATTATCCTTGCAAGGCGCTCTTCAACAGAAAGTGGGTTTGTTGTCGGGATGCTACTGTCATCTATGACGACTGCATCAAACTCATAATCCTCTATAAAGCTGCCTACTTTACCGAAAAATGCACCACCGCCTGCAGTTCCGAGATAAAAAGCCTCATTAATGCCCAGTGGTGCGTAAGACTGATCGACTAACCGCCAGTAAAACTTTGATGATTGTATCGCATCGCTCATAGCACGGAAGATTGAGATATGACAACCTCCTGCTACATCACTTCCGAGTCCGACGTTTAGTCCATTATCCATATACTTGCGAACCGGAGCTATACCGGAAGCGAGGTTGTTATTTGATTGTGGACAATGTGCGACGTAAACATGATTTTTCTTTAGAAGGTCTACTTCATCATCGTTGCACCATACACAATGTGCCATTATTGTCGGCTCGCCGTCGCTACCGAAAAGTCCGAAACGGTCGTATGCATGTGCGTACGTTTTACAACTTGGGCAGAGTTCACTTACCCATGAGATTTCATCAAGAGTTTCCGAAAGATGCGATTGAACGGGTAGTGAGTACTCCGTTTGAAGATCTTTAAGCTTACTCATAAGTTCATCGGAGCAGGTTGGGATAAAGCGTGGTGTGATTATAGGTGTAGTGTTCTTGAATCGGTCTTTAGTGACTTCTATCCATGATTTAGTCGATACAAACGCAGCTTCCGGACTCGCCTGACGGAGAGTATCGGGGCAGTTTCTATCCATGCTGACTTTTCCAACCATTGAAACAATACCGGACTGCTCAAGTTTTTCCATAAGGCATATCGTTGCGGGCGTATGGAGTGTTGCGAAAACACATGCTCTGGTAGTAGCACTATGCTTTATCGCATCTGCAAAGAGACTGTACGCTTTATTTGCATAATCGAGCTCGACATACTTCGACTCTTCAGGAAATGTATACGTGTTGAGCCAATCAAGCAGTCCCATATCCATGCCAAGTCCTCTGAACGAGTACTGCGGAGCATGTATATGAAGGTCGCAAAGTCCGGGGATGATGAGACAATCTCTGTAGTCGGTTATAGGGAAATCCTTATACTCTTCAGGAACATCCACAAATACTCCAATAACAGAATTGCCTCCACACACAAGATAGCCGTTTTCTACGGTTTTGATTGTGTCCGGCGACAAACTGTAGCAGATATTTCCTTTTAGTATCATATCCATATAAGTTAAACTGCCTTATTGTGTATTATCTGTTAATTATACTATTATTTCAATCATTTTGCATCAAAAAACTTTGTAAACTTCTATGCATTATGATATTATTTTTACAGTATATTGAAAGGAATGGTCATAGAAAATGATTGATCTGACAATTTGCAAGGAAAGTCTTGAAAAGAACATTAAAAAAGCAAGGGAGAATAACGTTATTCTTCCGACATTAAGTCAAATGCGTCATCCGGAGACTAACATTCCGGAGAAAATCAAAGAAAAATTGAAGGGCATTGGACTATGGGATGTAAATCCGCTTAACCTGTTTCGCATCACATGGAAAAATGAGCGTAAAATGACCGGTGGCCTATATAGTGGTCCTAACTTCATTGAACTGCCGTCGGCTTTGACCGGTGTAGATGCAAAAATCATCTGTATGGTCGGTAAGTATTTTCCAACAGGCTGCCATAAAGTGGGAGCGTCCTTTGGATGTCTTGTTCCGAGATTAGTTACCGGACAATTTGATTCATCCTCAAAAAAGGCAGTCTGGCCGTCTACCGGTAATTACTGCCGGGGTGGTGCATTCAATTCAAAGCTCCTTGCTTGTGAGTCGGTAGCTATATTACCGGAAGGAATGAGCCGCGAGCGTTTTGACTGGCTCAGAACTATAGCCGGTGAAACAATCGCTACAGCAGGTACGGAAAGTAATGTAAAAGAGATATTTGATAAAACTAATGAACTACGTGCGACTCGTGACGACGTTATGATATTTAACCAGTTTGAAGAGATGGGCAATTACCTTTGGCATTACGAAGTGACCGGCAATGCGATCGGCGAGGCGTTCTCAGCCCTCAATTATGATCATAATGAAAGCCTAAACTTCGCAGGTATATGCTTGATGTCAGGTTCTGCCGGTTCACTTGCAGCCGGAGATTACCTGAAACAAGTACATCCGGGTTTCAAAATCGCAGTAGGAGAAGCACTGCAATGTCCTACTATTCTTAATAATGGCTACGGTGACCACAGAATCGAAGGTGTTGGTGACAAGCATATCCCATGGGTCCATAACGTAAGAAACACAGACATGGGAATAGCAATAGATGATAACGACTCGATGGCACTGATGCGTTTGTTCAATGAGCCCGCCGGCAAGGCATTCCTTACAAACGAACTTAAAATGAGCCAAGAGGATGTTGATCATCTTGGTTATATGGGTATTTCAGGTATATCGAACATGCTCTGTGCGATCAAGTTTGCAAAGTACTATGAACTGACAGACAAAGATGTTGTTGCAACTGTCCTTACCGACTCTGTTGAGATGTATATGTCCCGCCTTGAAGAGTTGACCGAAGCAGAAGGTGAGTATACGCCACTCAAAGCTGCGATCGATTATGCCGCAAGTTTAATTGGAGCAAAAACAGACAATCTTATTGAGCTTACATACGCAGAGCGTAAGAGAGTGCATCATCTTAAATACTACACTTGGGTCGAACAGCAGGGAAGATGTGTTGAAGAACTTAATGATCAGTGGTATCGCCAGGATAAAACCTTTGAGTCTATACAGAAGCAAGCTGATCAGGTCGATAAGCTGATAAACGAGTTCAATGATGCAGTTGGATTGATTTGACACAAGAAAAGAGGGCGTAACAGATGGTTAACTGGGTAAGGAATAACGTGCCTAAAACTAACTGCTCCAAGAGCATGTCGTTGATGGATGTTGAAACTATCGGTAAGATACGGGAGTTTCATAAAAGCTTTCCGCAATATACAAGAACACCTCTTGTGTCGCTTGACAATCTGGCAAATGAACTTGGAGTCGGCGGAATATACATAAAAGACGAGTCTTTCAGATTCGGTTTAAACTCGTTTAAAGCACTTGGTTGTACGTTTGCGCTTGCAGGTTATATTGCGCAAGTTCTTGACATCCCTGTATGGGAACTAGATTACAACACATTACCTGAAGCAGCTAAAAAACTCGGTGAGTTTACATTCTTTGCAGCGACAGACGGTAATCACGGACGTGCCGTTGCGTGGGCAGCAAGGGAGTTGGGTCAAAAAGCAGTTATCTTCATGAACAAAGGCTGCCCTCAAGTACGTCTTGATCATATCAAGCGCGAGGGTGCGGAGGCTTCGATATCCGACCTGAACTATGACGACACGATTCGATACGTTACAGAGCTTGCTGCGAAAACACCTAACAGCGTAATAGTGCAGGACACTGCCTGGGAAGGTTATGAGGACATTCCCGGCTGGATAATGCAGGGTTATGCGGTAATGGCTCTGGAAGCCTGCGAGCAGTTGAAAGAGTTGGATATAAAGCCCACTCACTTACTGATACAAGCAGGAGTCGGAGCTTTTGCCGGTGCTGCGCAAGCGTTTGTTTCGAACTATTACGGAAGCGATGACCCGACTTCATTTGTAGTTGAACCAAGTGTTGCCGATTGCTATCATCGATCTGCAAAAAGAGGAGACGGAGAGCCGGTCAACGTCGGTGGAGATATGAAAACCATTATGGCCGGGCTTGCTTGCGGTGAACCAAGTCATATGTCATGGGATATACTAAAAAATAAAAGTGAGTTTTTTGCAACGATCGAGGACAAACATGCAGCAAAAGCAATGCGTGTTCTGGGGGCACCCGTTAACGGAGATCCGAGGGTCATATCAGGTGAGTCAGGAGCATCTGCAATGGGCTTTTTACTCGAGCTTCTGACAAATGATGATCTTGCTGAACTTAGAACACAAGCAGGCATAAACAAAGAGTCTAAGTTTTTGCTTTTTAGCACAGAAGGCGATACCGATCCTCATAACTATCGTGACGTAATCTGGAATGGGAAATATCAAAGTTAATAGCCGGTAAAAATACTACATGTAAAATTTAGGACTGTCAAAAAACAGTCCTAAATTTTTCTCGTAATATTAATTTTTTTTTGCTATAATAATCGAGAAATAAAAATGAAGGAGAAGTTATGGAAAGAATTGTATTGGCACTTGGGGGGAATGCTCTCGGAGAGAATCTTGATGAGCAGAAAATCGCAGTAAAAACCGCAGCAAAAGCAATAGCTGACTTGATCGAAGGTGGTGTAGAGCTGGTTATCGCTCATGGTAACGGCCCACAGGTAGGAATGATAAACCTTGCAATGGAAACAGCCGCAAAGGTGGACAAAAGCTTTTTCCATATACCGATGTCGACTTGTGTTGCAATGAGCCAGGGATATATCGGGCAGGATATCCAAAACGCCGTAAGTGAGGAACTTGCTGCAAGGAAAATTAGTAAGCCGGTTGCAACAGTTGTAACACAAACTCTGGTGGATGCAAATGACCCTGCTTTTGCAGACCCGACAAAACCGATAGGCGCTTTTTATACTAAAGAAGAAGCTGACGAACTTATCAAAAAAGGCGATAAAATGAAAGAAGATGCCGGCAGAGGTTGGAGGCGTGTCGTTGCTTCTCCCAAGCCTGTTGGAATCGTAGAAAGCGAAACAGTACGAACACTTTTGGAAGCAGGACATGTACCGATCACAGTCGGAGGCGGCGGGATCCCGGTAACAAGAAATCAAACCGGACACCTTGAAGGCGCATCCGCAGTCGTTGATAAGGATTTTGCAAGTGCTAAGCTTGCGGAGATACTTAATGCTGATATGCTTGTAATTCTCACGGCAGTAGAGAAGGTTGCACTTAACTATGGTAAGCCAAATCAGGAGCTTCTTAGTGAAATATCCATCGAAGATGCTGAACGCTATATAGCAGAAGGGCATTTTGCACCGGGTTCGATGTTACCTAAGGTGCAGGCTGCACTTTCATTTGTAAAATCAGGCTCAGGACGTAAAGCACTCATTACAATGCTTGATAAAGCTCGTGATGGATTAGCAGGGAAAACAGGAACAGTAATAAAGAATGATTAAAATCAGCGCAGTTTTGCTTGCAGCGGGTTTATCGAAGCGAATGGGAGAAGATAAGCTCTTATTAAATTATCTTGGGAATCCCATGTTGCAACAGTCTGTAAATCTGTTGTCAGAGTTGCCTGTTTTTGAGCGTATATTAGTAACTTCCGATGCCCGGATAAAGCAAATAGTCTTACCGCCGGGCATTCGGTTTTACTCAAAACCATCCCCGGAATCAGGCCAAAGCAGTAGTATACGAGTAGGTATTGATGCGTCTTCAGGCACACACTACCTGTTTATATCGGCTGACCAGCCAAAACTGTCCCTGACTGACTTGCTCCCGTTAATAGAATCTGCAACAGAAAACCCGGATAAAATCATTTTTCCAACTATAGATTCTCAGCCAAACTCACCGACTCTATTTCCTGCGAAGTTCCGTACGGAGTTACTCAACTTATCAGGCGATTCAGGTGGTCGAACGATACGTGACGCTAACCCTGAGTTATGCTTATCAATAGAACCGGAGTATCCGGATAATTTCATTGATATCGACAGTGAAGAGGATTTTATCGAACTCATAAAAGGAGAAAAACAATGACAAATGAACAACTGATAGAGCTGGCAATGGAAGCAAGAGAAAAAGCCTGTGTTGAACTATCAGGCTTTAAGGTCGGCGCTGCATTATTGGATAGAAGCGGAAAGGTGATACAGGGATGCAATATAGAAGACCCGTCAGGTATTGGAGTCACTAATATCTGTGCAGAGCGCTGTGCTTTAGTGAAAGCGTTATCGGAGGGTTACAGGGATTTTATAAAGATAGCTGTTGTAGGAGGTCCCGGTGATCTTATATTTTGCGCACCATGCGGCGCCTGCAGGCAGTATCTTAATTCATGGTGCCCGAAAATAAAAGTCATTCTACGTGAAAATGACGGCACAATAAAAGAGTATGACATGAAGGAACTCCTGCCATACTCTTTCGATGAAACGTTTTGATTATGTATTTGTCAGATCATTAAACCATTTTACTGACGCTAAATATGCGTCATTGACAAGCGAAGCGTCGAGTTGGTTTTCCTCAACAAACTGTGAAACAGCTTCCCAGTTTGCATACTCATAGTTTTCATAGAAACGAAGCAAATCTGAATAAATACCATATCGTGTGAGCAGTGAATCGCGGATATCCTCAGCAACGGGGATATCTTCGAGTAGCTGCTCTTTTGATATCTCCATGGCTATATGAAGCAGAGAAAGCATACCGACCATAAACACTTGTTGCGGGTTTCGTTTGATCCTGAATCCCGGAGCGAGAAGTTCTCCGAATCTTGCTCTGATAAGTGACATCCGTACCAGCTCAAGTGGTTTATCCTCTGCGATACCTCGCAGCGCAAGCACGGCTATCCATTTCTTAAGGCTTTCTTCACCCATATACGCAACGGCACTGGAAAAAGATGACACGTTTCTTAACCCGACAGCCGCTTAATTAAGTATTCGCAGAAGTTTATAAGAAAGAGCGACATCAGAGGCTATTACGTCACTGATTTCTTTGAAGTCCATGTAGTCGTTGGTACTGGAAAGCTTCATCAGACGGAAATAATTGAATTTCAGAGGGCTGATCTCTTTCGTTTTACGCCCTTCAACAGGTTGATTGAAATAGAAACCCTGGAACATATGGAATCCGGTTTCCTTTGCAACCTGGAAATCTTCCATTGAGTCGATATTCGTTGCAATGAACCTGACTCTTTGGTTCTTAGCAATTACTGTTCTTTGCTTTGCCCGGTTTTTATCTGATGCGGCGAACTTGCAGTAATCAGCTATTGCAAGCAACTCATTTACCGGATCGACGCTGTTAAACCCTGTGATTGCCAGCTTGTATCCATTACTGCGCAGTTCATTGTATAGATTTACATCTTGCTTTATTTCAGCATTTGATATATTTGGCGGGAGATTTAACTGCACTATGAACTTATCTCTTGGTAGGTTCTTCAATACAGTCGGACTCAAGAGCTGTTTAGTGTAATGTATGAAGTAATGAAGCTTGTTTTCAATGTCATTTAATCCCAATGCATCCAATGTACGATTGAACTCGCTTAGTATGACGGTGCCCTCATCATCTTCACCACTATGCCCGCGGTCGACAAGCTCATAACCAAAGGTTTTACCTACACCCAGTAATATAGGCTGGATATTGATGTACATATCTTTGAACTTTTGAGCTGTGTCGTAATGATCTTCAAAAAATACGACCCGGTTACGTCCGGCAGCTTTTGCTTGATACAATGCGATGTCGGATTTACGCAGTATATCCGAAAGATTGACTCCGTGCTTCGGGAAAAAAGAAACTCCAATGCTCAACGTACATTTTACATCTATATTTGGAAGTGTATAAGACCGTAGAGCAGTCGATAAAATGCTATTGTAGTGATGCTGCATCTCTCCAAACGAAGCAAATCTTCCGACAGGATCGGTAAACAGAATTACAAACTCATCCCCGCCAAGGCGGTATAAATGATCTGCAAAATATTGGCTCTCCTGTAAATGATCTGCAAGGCGGCGCAGAACAACGTCACCTGTGTTATGTCCATAAGTGTCATTGACAGTTTTAAAATTATCAAGGTCGAACAGAGCAACGACACCGGTAATTTGCTCATTGTCCTTAATACGATCTTCTATTTTGTCAAAGTCCTCTTTGAGTTTTTGCCTGTTCGGGATACCTGTAAGTTGATCTATATAGGCAAGCGTGTACAAACGCTCATTGGCTTCTATCTGCGGTGTTATATCACGCAACATGAAAATAGTCGCAGGTTTACCGTCAGCCCAGTTGATAGTGTTGCGCCTGACTGTAAATGTACGACCTTCTGTATCTTCTATTTCAAAAGGCACGGAATCTTCTGCTTTTGATTTCCCGCCATAAGGACATTTCTCGCAAAGCCCCGGAAAGTGCTTTGAGAAAACAGCTTTGCATGTAAAAGTATCGCCTTCTTCATTGTATAAGCGTTCTTCGGCTCTGGCATTGGTAAATACAACTTCACAACCTTTGCCACGCACCACGATGATTTCCATATCCTGCGGATCCAGAATACCGCTGATGTCGCCTAATATGCTTCTGAAATCATCTCTTCTATTGAATTTCATCAAAGCCTTATCTTTTACCTGATAAGCTTTATCGATGATACTCTTAAAATCCATGTTTGGTATATCCCTTTTACATTTATATCACATCATTGATTCAGATAAGATGTAACAAGCTCCTGAAGTAGTTCGTCTCTGTCAAGTCTGCAAATAAGGCTGCGAGCATTATTGAAGTTAGTGATATAGGTTGGATCTTCAGAAAGGATGTATCCTACGATTTGGTTAACAGGATTATAACCCTTTTGCTTTAGGGCTTCATAAACAGCCGAAAGAATATCACGAGTGTTATTCTCACCGCTTACAACATCAAATTTTCTGGTGTATCCGTCCAATCAAAAAACCTCCAATATGAGCAAATGCGGAACTCTTTCATTATACCAAATAACAGGAAAGTGTAAAGCGTTTAATTATTAATATTTTGTAACCGGAAATAAGACTTGCAAATACTAGGATTCACTGGCAGAAAGCGGCATTGGTAACAATGCAGAGAGTGAATAACTCACATATCTGCCATCCGAAGCTCGTGCACAGAGCACCTCGATATTTGGAGAAAACTCGGATAACAACTGACGGCATGTGCCACATGGGTAGCTATACATATTACCCTCAGAAATAGTTGCGATCCTCTTAAATTTGCGATGTCCTGCAGCAACTGCTGCGGCAATAGCACCTGTTTCAGCACAAATCGAAGAGCCGAGTGCTATGTTTTCAACTAAACAACCTGTAAAAACCGTGCCGTCCTCACATTCTATTGCAGCACCTTTCTTGTCTCGTGAATAAGGCGAGTAAGAATTTTCCATTGCATCTGCTGCCGTCTCCAATAATCTTCTGTCTGTCATACTTGTAATTCCTTTCTTAGCTAAGCTCGTATTGATCAATAGTCCATTCGTGAAAATTGTTGAACACACCTGATTGGCTTGGTGATGCTCTCGTAATAACACCCATTGGAGTGTAGATAGCATGGCGTTTGTAAAGGATAGGAATAAAAGGCGCATTCTGTGTAATTGCAAGGGTAAGTTGACCACCTGCATAGCTCATTTCTTCTTGAGTTTCGGCAGCGAGAAAACTTTGGATAAGCGGCCTGTATGTAGTATTTGCAGTTCTTCCGAAATTAAGGTTTTCTTCACCCGGTAAAAGTAGCGGTGTTAAGTCAAAATCTGCTCCCAGTAAGGTTTCACCATAAAACATATCAAAATCGCCATTTTCCAATGCGGTCATGAAGTTACCCCATTGCAATGCTCTGACATTGATATCAAACCCAAACCGTTCCAATGTTTCTGCTATCCAGTTTGCTGCAGCCAGTTTATGTGAGTTTTCTATATTGACTATGAAGTCGAGTGTGAACTTATGGATAGTGCCATAGCCATCCATAAGCTCAAGAAAGGAGTCCTGATCGTAGTCAGCGATCCTTGCACGCTCAAGAAGAGCTCCCATTTCATCAAGAGGGTCCATAAAGCGGTGTTCCCATACAGGATCATACATATCGAACATCGGGGATATGGCAACAGGAGACGCAACAGCTTGCCCGGGGCGCGGTACATTCATTATGTTATCAACAATGTATTGGTGGTCGATCGCGCAACCTATCGCCCGGCGGACATCCGGGTCTCTAAGAATTGGGGAGTTTGCGTTGAAACCTAAATATTGAAGAGAAGTAGTGTTATAAAAACGTGGTTCATGTCTGCGGTTGAGTCTAATATCAAATGCTCCGGTTGGGTCATCCCATAAGAGGCTGAGTGTTCCGCCGTCAAAAAGTTCTGTAAGATCGCTGTCGTAACACTCCAAAAGGTTGATCGACGAGAGAGGCAGTTCGTCAAAGTGTCTGTAGTTGGTAAATCGGTTAAGACGCATTGCATTTGGAGCCGGGAACATATATGGTCCGGTTCCCGGAGGTATTCGCTCTTCAATAGAGTTGTTTTTTATGATGGGTATGTCAAGCAAACGTGTAAAGCGTGCGTTAGGGCTATCAAGAACTATCGTAATCGACAGGTCTTCCTCAGGAGTTACATTGACACTTTCGATACCTCGCAGTTTGTTAAGATGTCGCCCCCTGTTTCTGGCTTGTCGTATTGAGTAAACAACGTCTTCTGCTGTTAATGTCGAACCATCATGCATTTGAATATTAGGATGTATCTCAAAAACAAAAGTAACATTGTCTTCAGTTTCCCATCTGCTGCAAAGCAATGGTACCGCTTCAAGGCTTTCATTAAGAATAAAAAGACTTTCATATAACAGGGAAGTCAGGAGAATGTTATCTCTATTAAGTGCGATTATCGGGTTCATAGTATAAGGTTCTTGAACGTATCGTAATGTGAAGACTCCGCGTCTCGGAGGCTCATCCGGTGGAGGAGCTTCAACTTCGGGTGGAACTTCCAGCTCGATCGGGGCAGGCATAACAGGAGGTGAGTATGGAAGTAAATCAAACAAGCAACCTTGCAAAATGATTGCAGGTAATAAAATAAGTACTATTAATAAACGTTGACGTAGCTTTTTCAAGGGTCTGTTCCTTTCGTACATTATGTCCGATTGAGCACTATCACCGATACCTGGCTGCCGCGTTGCCCGTTTGTTTTTCTATGTGACCAGTATTTATCA